>Ga0351854_1058_pt1 | contig 23930 bp, 26 predicted proteins | sample BONcelHFGM3001C9_FD_206793 | JGI IMG/M metagenome (GOLD analysis project Ga0351854, IMG submission 206793) | Enriched cells from coal bed in the Powder River Basin, Montana, United States - BONCAT cells FGM rep2 HSBNCT.FGM.300.1.C9 ...
TTCTCCGACAGCCAGTTCCAGTTCTGCGGTGTTCGGGGTGATACAGGTTGCCCCGCTATAACGGGTCCAGTCCGATCCTTTGGGATCCACAATGACCGGAATCATTCTTTTCCGGCATTCTCGAATCATATCCTGGCAGACTTTTTCAGTTTTAAAAATTCCCTTGCCATAATCGGACAGGATCACGCCATCCACCGTTTTGATTTTTTTCCTGAAAAAATCCCAAAGCGCCTTAACCGTTTTCTCATCCAGCGCATCCGGTTCTTCCTCGTCCAGCCGAAACAACTGCTGGCCTTGGGCCATGACCCGTGTCTTGGTGATGGTCGGCCGGTAATTATCCGGAATCAGTTTTGTTTCAATCTCCCTGCTCTGCAAAATCAATTCCAGGCTTTTTCCCATGGCATCCATGCCGCAGACTCCCAGAAGCGTCACCAGACATTTCAGGCCGGACAAATTGGTGGCCACATTTCCGGCGCCTCCTGGTGTTTCGGATCGATCCCGGATGCGCACGACCGGAACCGGGGCCTCGGGGGAAATCCGGTTGACCTCTCCCCACAGATACCGGTCCAGCATGACATCCCCGATCACGAGAATTTTATTTTCAGTTAGACGGTTAAGATCGATATTCATGGTTTTCGGTGCTAAGTGTTAAGTTTTAAGTGTTAAGTCAAGAAAGGACCGTGCACTGGTCTGAAGGCTCAGGTATGTCTCAATTCACACAATAGCGATCCCGCCGATCTTCCAGGTCCCGAATCACGGCTTTTTTAAAGCCATCATATCCATTTTTTGCCAGAAGTTCCTGACGGTACCGGGCGATGTCAACCTCCTGAAGCCGCATGCGCAGGGTTTTAAAAATCCGGGGAATCCATTGGCCCGGAACCTGAACATGATGAAGTCCGGCGCTCAAAGTAATCAGCATCATTCCATTGGGAATGGCCAGAATCACATCTGCAATGCCTCCCAGAACAGTCATTGGTTTTCCACGATTATCAAGTCCTGTGGCCCGCTTCATCCGACCCTCCGGCATGATGATGACCATCGAGTCCGGCTTCATGGTTTCCAAAACCCGATTCCAGCTATTATCCCGTTTCCGGGTCACCTGCACAACATTTTTTGCAACCATGCGGAAAAAATACCCCATGACCGGTCTGCGCATCGCCTTGTCCGCAACCGGCATCAATCCCTGATAGGCGATTTTCTTTAAAAACCGGTTGGGAAATCCACCGACAAACAGGGGTTCATACAGGCTGGTGTGATTCAAAAATGCAATCAGACGCAAATTGGTCCAGGGGTCCTCTGGCGCATCACCGATCCATGATACATCAAGCCGGTAAAACATTCGACTGAACGCCTTGATGGTCAGCAACATGACAAAAATGAATTTCTCTCTCACATCGCACCCGGTGTCATCACAGTCGCATTCCACCAGCCAGGGTATCGCGGACCGCAATTCCGATTTTTTCCAGAGAATACGGTTTCCGCACATAAGCGCCTGCGCCCAGCCGAAGGGCCTCCTTGACACGGTGATCCTCGGCAAAGCCGCTGGCAATGACCGCCTTCTGTCCGGCGTGGTTTTTAATGATCTTCTGATAGGTTTCCAGCCCGTCCATGCCCGGATCCATGATCATGTCGAGCACCACCAGATCGACCGGATTCATGTCAAGATAGTGTATGGCATCTTCTCCGGATGATACGGCCGAAACGCGATAGCCCAGTTTCTTCAAAATTTCAAGAGCGATCTCCCGCTGTTCCGGCATGTCATCAATGACCAGAATTGACTCACCGTTGCCCCGATACGCATCAATTGGTATCTGAACATCCGCATCGGGCACGGATTCCCGGATTATCGGAAAATACAGCTCAAATGTGGTCCCTTCGCCCTCGATGCTGTTCACATCGATATATCCGTGATGATCCTGAATGGTTCCCCATACAACCGCCATGCCGAGCCCGGTTCCGCTTCTGCCCATGACTTTTTTGGTGTAAAACGGTTCAAAAATCCGCATCGTATCTCCGGAAGATATTCCGTATCCAAAATCCTGAATGGTAAAGACCACATAATCTCCGGACTTGATCGTATCATATCCCTTGACTGGCGCGTCAAGGTATCGGTTTTCCGTGTGAAGGATGATTTGGCCGCCGGAAGGCTGGGATTCAGCCGCGTTGGAAACCAGGTTCATGACGGTTTTTCTCAAATGAATGGCTGATCCACCAATATTCATCAGATCCGGAGCCAGATGGTGAACTACCTGAACGTCATGGTGATACGAAAGAAGGCGGGCGTGTTCCGGTGAATTCAGATATTCGACAATGATATCGTTCAGATTGACCGGTTTCATATTGACAACTCCCCGTCGGGCCAGGGTCAGCAGATCCTGAACGATTGCGGCAGCTTTCAGGCCAGATGACTGAATCGTCAGAATAGGCTTTCTCATGGGATGACCATCGGGTAAATCCATCAGCAGCAGATCGGGATAACTGACGATTCCGGAAAGCACATTGTTCAGATCATGGGCCACACCTCCGGCCAGAAGCCCCAATGCCTCCATTTTATGTGACCTGGCCAGCCGCTCCTGAAGGTCCCGGTTCTCCTGATAGGCATGTTCTTTTTCCAGGATTTCCTTCTGGAGCTGTTCATTGCTTTCTGTCAGTGCCGCAGTCCGATCCGTGACCCGCTCTTCCAGTTTGATATTCAGTTTTTCCAGAGCCAGGTTGGCCTTCTGAACCTGAATGGCGTATTCTTCCCGTGTGTGAACCGCTTCCAAAAGTTCGGCATGTTTATTCTTCAGTTTCAATGACATATCGTTGAAAGCCAATGCAACCTGACCCAGTTCATCGTGATGCATCACCGCGACCTGCTCTCCAAAGTGGCCTTCCTGAAGTCTTTTAATGGCATCGACAAACGCAGAAGAGGGTTTGATGACCAGATATGTCAACAACAGATTCAAAAATATGGATATCATGACCAGAATGGCGATCAGCAGTGCGGCAAAAAGGAGATAGGCCTGGTGCCGTTCCCGTTTGATATCGGACAGGTCATACAGGATACGGATATAACCAAATTTTTCACCCATTACCTCAATCTGCGAGGCATATTCCGCAGCCGGATGCCGGGCATCGTCATGGATCACGAAAAGTGGATGATGGTTCAACCGGTTGCGATCCGTTTCTGAAAACGGTCCTGAATCCACGATAGTGGCGGATTGAATAAGCCGTCCATTCATATCATAGATCAAGGTGTTCAAGATTCCCTGTACAGCCTGAATATCAGACAGAGACAGCATCAGGGCTTTATCCTGTCCGCCAAATATCTCATTGGCAATCTGCTCTTCTTTCTGCAGAAAAATGGCGTCAAGAAGCATTTGGATGTGATTGTAATGCATTTGATTCCGCCTGAGTTCAAACGGGTACAGAACGACCCCAAAACAGGCGGAAATAATCAGACAGATAATCAGGATAGCCGCATTGGTTTTGAATCTCAGACTTCTGACCGGTCGCATGGTCATCTATTCCTGATCGGCCAGGGCCGAATGCGTAATCCGTTTGACGAATTGGGGATGATTGTCAACGATCTTCATGATGACCGCATCCTTGGCCGGATTCCGGTCTGAACCAAAGGTGATATCTCCGGTTACCCCTTCAAAATGCTGTGTCTGGGCAAGTGCCTGAGAAATCAGATGGGTATCCGTCGAACCGGCCCGTTTGATGGCATCCGCCAGAACCAGCACAGCGTCATACCCCAGAGCTGAAGCGGACACGCCGATATCGGAATTTCCCGGTTTGGGGCAGCGTTTCAGAAACGCCTCGGATGGTTTATTGTTTTTATCTCTGGTCCAATGCGTACAGTAGTAAGCGCCCTCAACTGCGCCGCCTGATTTCTCGATAAACCCGGACATATCCCATCCATCTCCTCCCAATGGAATCGCCGTCATTCCCAATTTCCGGGCCTCTCGAATGATCACCGCACTTTCAAGATATCCTGGAATGAAGCAGACATCGGCCTGAAGGGATTCGATCTGAAGAGCCGTTTGTCTGAAATCCATCTGTTTTTCCTTATAGCTGATTGTTTTCAGAACGACGCCTCCCTGCATGACAAATCTGCGCTCGAATTCGTCGGCAAGATTCATGCTATAATCACTGCTGACATCCACAAAAATAAATGCGGTTCCGGCATGAAGCGCTTCTCTGGCAAAGGTGGCCATGACCTGTCCCTGAAAATCATCGGTAAAGCAGATGCGAAAAATCCGGTCGCCGATCCGGGTGACATCGGGGTGGGTTGAAATATTGGTAATCAGGGGAATACCGGCTGCCTGAGCCACCCGTGCTGCCGCAAGGGTATGCGAACTCCATGCAGATCCGATGATGGCCGTAACACCCTGACGGATTGCGGCTTCGGCTGTCACCTTGGCGCCGATGGGCGAGCTTTCGTTGTCGAACGCGATCAGTTCGAGGGGCCTGCCCAGAGCACCGCCGGATTCGTTTATCGCACGGACACCACACCGGATTCCGCGCATGGAAGACGCATGCGACAGGGTTGCAGATCCGCTCAAGGCATAGATCGATGCAATCCGGACTGGCTCTATCTCATTGGCCTTCAGATAATCCGGAAACCCCAGCAAGACGATGCAGAGCAAACCAGCCATCAATCGAATGGTATGCTTATTCGGTTTTTCCAATATTTTCTTCCAGAACATCGTTCACCCAGCCCATGGCCGCCATCATGTTGGGAAATCCGGTGGTGGTCAACGCCAGCAGCACGGCATGGTGAATTTCGTCAACCGTGGCACCGGATGCAACCGCCTTCCGCGTATGGGACATGACAGCCCCCCGGGAATTGGCGCCAATGGCGATACCCAGTTTGATCAAATCCTGAAGTTTTGTATCAAGAGGGCCTGCCTCGCGGCAAGCGGTACCAAGCTGTTTGTATCCGTTGAAGACTTCGGGATATTTCTCTAAAAAATTTTTATAGATATTGGGCAAATACATGATTTTCTCCTTTCGTTTATTGTGGAAATGGAACAGCAGAAGTTAGAACCAAGCCCCAGCTTTTCATGGTTATTTCGATGATAGTTATGTATACTCATCCAGAAAAATTATTACAATGCTTTTATGCAACCATGACCTCGCTGTAGAATCGGGAAAGGATAACGTTCATCCCATGACCGTATTTGAATGGAATTGTGAAGAAAAACAGGATATTCTGGAACTGCTGCAATTTTTCACGCAACTGTTCTGGAATCTGGATGATCCAGTTCGGCAGACAATTCAAAACGGCAGGTTCAGGTTGCTTGTCACACGAATCCTGCCGCTGCTCAGCCCGTCTTCGGCACAGGAAATGGAAACCGTCTGCCAGATGATACAGGAGGATGCGCGTTCCGAAGAGTTCATCGACATGCTTCGGGATGGATATGTTCGGTTGTTTGTCAATGATGCGGGAAACATTTCAGCCCCGCTGTATGAATCCTGTTATGAATCGGAATCGGGTGCCTTGATGGGGCCGGCCGCAGTGAAGATGGATCATCGCCTGAAAGCGCATGGACTTTCCATTCAGACAACCGGCAACGAACCACCGGACCATCTGGCGGTTGAGCTGGAATTTTTGTATTTTCTGTTGTTTCAGGAATCTCAGAACAATCAGTCCGAATTACGGAATGAAGCCCGCGGGTTTGCCGGTGAAACGCTGTCACCTTTTTTACAGAATATTCTCACCAGGCTGAAAACGGATTTGCGATTTCCAATTTATACCTGTCTGGTACAGGCCCTTGGAATCATTGTTCTGACAATTGCCGAATGATCAGATGTCACGTATCGTTACTGGCCGGACAGAGCAAAGTCTTCACTGCCTGCCCGGCGTTGGCCATGAGTTTGGTCATTACTTCCTGTCTTTGCCCCAGACACTGTCCAGAAATTGATCTCTTCCTGACCCGTGCCGATAATATTTATAGCGTATCGGATTATTTTTGTAATAATCCTGATGATACCCTTCAGCCGGGTAAAACACGGAAGCCTGCAGGATTTCGGTAACGATCGGCTTGTTGAACCGACCGGATTTTTGAAGCTTTGCCCTGGATTCTTCGGCAAGTCTTTTCTGTTCGTCATCAAGATAGAACACCGCCGCACGGTACTGATGTCCGACATCCACAAACTGCCGATCAACTGCGGTCGGATCAATATTCATCCAAAAGACTTCCAACAATTTTTCATAACTGATCTTTTCAGGGTGATATTCGATTTCAACCGCTTCCGTATGCCCTGTCTCCCCTGACGACACCTCTTCGTATGTAGGATTTTCCTTGACACCACCGGTGTATCCGGAAACGACTGAAATCACTCCGGGCAGTTTTTCAAAAGGTGCCTCCATACACCAGAAGCATCCTCCGGCAAAAATGGCTTTTTCCGTTTTACCGGCGTGCGTTGTCATCCGTGAGGTTTTGTTATCGGCAATTGCTGCACTCACTGCAATCAGTGTCATCAGGCCCATCATTACCATCGTTGCTTTCATGGCTTTTCTCCTCTTTTTTCAGCTTATCCCGGAATTGGGCCAATCGTACCGGCTCCAGGCTCCGGATGATCCCATTATGTCAATGCTGCAAACTGAAGAGCCGCCGAATTGATACAGTAACGCAGTCCGGTCGGTGCGGGTCCGTCGGAAAAAACATGACCCAGATGCGCGTCGCAGCGGCTGCACAGGACTTCGGTCCGCGTCATGAACAGGCCCTTGTCCGACAGGGACTGAATATTCTCATAAGCCACGGGAGCCGTAAAGCTCGGCCAGCCTGTCCCTGACTCAAACTTGGTTTTGGAATGAAACAGATCCAGACCACAGCCCGCGCAACGGTAAACGCCATGATCGTGGTGATCCGCGTATTTGCCGGTAAAGGCCCGTTCGGTCCCTTTCTCCCGCATGATGTGGAACTGCTCGGGCGTCAGTTGTTTTTTCCATTCCTGTTCTGTTTTGACGACTCTTTCTGTCATGACATATTCTCCTTTTTCGACTGAAAAAACCTTGAACGGTGGTATTGACGGAGCGGATCCGGCCCTGCTTTCAAACACCATCGCCGCGCCAAAATAAATCAGGCCGGTCAGCATTACCCCTGCCAGCATATGATGATATTTCATTTGATGATCTCCTATTTGATAATTTCGCGATGTGATCCATGACTGTCCATCTTTCTCGAAACCAAAACTTACCACGAAAGACAAACCATCAGCGGATTCGCTACATGAATCGGAAACTATGAAAAAAATAAGCACGGGATTTGAAAATGGAATAGCGGGACAGCGACATCAAAGAATGCGTTGATATCGGATATCGGTATGGTATAAGAGAAGCTCAAGTTTTACTGTGAACGGTCACAATCTGCGATTTTATAACCCGCACCCCAGGACTATCCCCCTGGGATGGGGAGTCAGGCTAACGGAGAGCCCAATTTGGAGAAAATATGAGTTTTGATGATAAAATCACGGAACAATACCGGGGTGAAAAAGGGAAAACATATCACGATGCAATCAATTTTGTTCCGGATAACGTCTATCCTTGGGTAGCAAGACTTCGCAGGGATAAAATCATCCCGTTTATCACCGATCAGGATATCGTATTCGAGTATGGGGTCGGAACCGGATGGAATATTTCCGAATTAACATGCGGAAAACGTATCGGGTATGATGTATCGGCACATTTGGAATCGGGTTTAATACAAAAGAATATCGAATTTACCAATGACATTCATACGATTTCCGATGAATCCATCGATGTCGTCATTTGTCATCACGTGCTGGAACACACGAGCTGTCCGCCTGATATTTTGAAAGATATAAGGCGCATTTTGTGCAAAGGGGGGAAGCTGTTGCTGTTTGTGCCGTATGAAACAGGACATAAATATCACCATTACGACCCCGATGAACCCAATCATCATCTGTATTCATGGAATGTTCAAACACTTGGAAATCTGGTTGATCAATTGGATTTCAAAATAATCAAGGGCTCAATTGAGCGATTTGGTTATGACCGGTTTTCAAGCGTTTGGGCAAACAAGCTTCACCTGGGTGAATCCGGTTTCAGGCTGTTAAGAAGATTGATTCATGTTATAAAACCGGCGTTTGAAGTTTTTATGATTGCGTTAAAAAACTGATCAATGGACTACTCTGGAGGAAAATATGAGCACACACATCGTGGAATTACGATCCGACACCATGACCCAACCGACACCGACCATGCGGAAGGCCATGGCAGAAGCCGTGCTGGGCGATGACGTCTTTGGCGAAGATCCCACGGTAAACCGCCTGGAGCAGATGGCTGCTCAGCAAACAGGCAAGGAGGCATCTCTGCTGGTTTCCAGTGGCACCATGGCCAACCTGGTCAGTCTTATGATCCATTGTGGCCGGGGTGACGAGATGATTCTGGGACATCTGTCCCACACCTTTTATTATGAACAGGGCGGATCTGCAGCCGTTGCCGCCGTTCATCCGCGCACCGTTCCCAACCAACTGGACGGGACCATGCGGATTGAGGATATCGAAGCGGCAATCCGCAGCGAGAACATCCATTTTCCGCGCACACGGCTTATCTGCCTGGAAAATACACACAATTTGTGCAGTGGCGCGCCTCTGGAGCCAAACTACATTTCAGCGGTGGCTGCCATCGCAAGGCGCCATGGGATCCGCCTGCATATCGACGGCGCCCGTCTGTTCAATGCGGCTGTGGCTCTTGGCGTTCATGTTGCGGATCTTGCCGCAGATGCCGATTCGGTTTCGTTTTGCCTGAGCAAGGGGCTGGCCGCTCCAATTGGCTCGGTCCTCTGCGGTAGCCATGATTTCATCCAGGCAGCCCGCCGGGTCCGCAAGCTTCTTGGCGGCGGCATGCGCCAGGCCGGGGTGCTGGCGGCCGCCGGAATCGTCGCCCTGGAGCAGATGGTGGATCGCCTGGCAGACGACCATGCAAATGCCCGGTTCCTGGCCAGAGGCCTGAGCGCAATCCCCGGGCTTTTTGCGGATCCGGAACGCGTTAAAACCAACATCGCCTATTTTGATATCGAGCGGCCGGATCTGGGCGCTCCGGACCTGGTCGGCCGTTTGGAAAAAATGGGTGTGCGAATGCTGGCATCCGGACCGCGAACGATCCGGGCCGTGACCCATTGTGATGTGTCACGTCAGGACATCGAAACCGCTTTGGCTGCCATCGCCGAAGTGATGAACCGCAGCAGATGAAATGATAGGGGAACGGACAAGATGACCAATTTCAATCCAAATCATTCTGACATCGATGACCACATCGCCTGCATCGCAGACACCGCTCATTTTTTGAAACAGCACATCCCGTTTCTGCCCCAGATCGGTCTGGTCAGTGGAACCGGGCTGTCCGACAGTGCCAGAAGGCTGGATGTGGCGGCTTCTTTTGACTATGCGGGTATTCCGCATTTTCCGGTTTCAACCGTTGAAAGCCATCGGGGAAAGCTTGTTTTTGGAGAACTGAATGGAAAACCGGCGGTCATCATGCAGGGCCGGTTTCATTTGTATGAAGGATATTCGCCGCTTGAGGTTATTTTCCCCATTCGGGTCATGAACCGATTGGGGGTGGATACCCTGATTTTGTCCAATGCATCAGGCGGGCTCAATTCCCGGTTATCCGCCGGCGATATCCTGATGATTCGGGATCATATCAATCTGACCGGCGCCAACGCCCTGATCGGGGCACATCGGGATGTTCTGGGAGACCGGTTTCCGGATATGAGTCAGGCCTACTCGGCTGATTTACGCGAAGCCCTCCGACAATCCGCAGAAAAATTGAAAATTCCGCTGAAAGAAGGGGTTTATGCAGGACTCAAAGGTCCGTCTCTTGAAACCCCGGCTGAAGTGCGCTTTTTGAAAACGATTGGTGCGGATGCGGTCGGGTTTTCCACGGTACTGGAAACGATTGCTGCAGTTCAGGCCGGCATGCGGGTGCTGGGAATCTCGGTCGTGACCAATGTGCATGATCCTGACAACCCGCAAAAATCCGTTATCAAGGACATCATCGACGTGGCAGGAAATGCATCTGAAACGGTCGAGGCATTGATTGCCGGCATGATGGCGTGACAGTTTGACCGGTGGGTGCTGAAATGCGGTTATGCCATATGACCTTTCCGCATTTCCAGGTTTCTGAATTTCAGGAGGGGGGTTACTTCACGCGCTCCACATACTGACCGGTTCGCGTGTCAATGCGAATGATTTCACCTTCTTCGACAAACGGGGGAACCTGAAGCGTATAACCGGTTTCCAGGGTGGCCGGTTTGGAATCACCGGATGCGGTGTCACCTTTGGCCCAGGGGTCGGCTTTGACAATTTTTAACTCCATAAAGATCGGAAGGGTGACGCCGATGGCCAGGTCCTGAAAAAACAGGATATTACAGACCGTATTTTCCTTTAAAAAATGGAGGCCGTCGCCAACCTGCCCGGCTGTCAGAAAATCCTGGTCGTAGGTGGAGGTGTTCATGAAACAGTACCGATCGCCATCGGCATAGAGGTATTCCATTTCACGCTCTTCAAGGCTGGCTTCATTGAATTTTTCGCCGGACCGGTAGGTTCGTTCAAATTGAGAGCCCGTCACCATGTTTTTCAGGCGGCATTTGTAAAGCGCCTGACCTTTACCGGGTTTGACAAATTCGAACTGAACGACAATATACGGATCGCCGTCGATTTCAATTTTAAGACCTTTTCTCAAATCACTGCTGTCATACATTATTACACGCTCCTTAGATCCGCCTCGGCCTGACGCACGGCGGATATCAGTTTTTTAACCTGGTTGATGTCTTTTTTAAACCGAATGGGATTTCCATTGGAATCCAGGGCATTGGTTCCGGTACAACTGTCGATACCTGACGGCCGGACCCGCATGATGCCCTCGTATACATTTTCCGGCGTAATGCCGCCTGCCAGAATGACCGGAATGTTGACCAGCCGAACCAGTTCGGCCGCAAGATCCCAGTCGCAGGGTTTGCCAGTGATGCCGATAAATCCGTTAACCGGTTGATCGGCTGATACCGAACCGGTCTGGGGCTGCCTCCAGGTGTCGATCAAAAGCCAGTCGCTCAGTGTTTCAAACGCCCGGGCAAGGGGTAAGAGATCGACCGGTGGCACAACGCCTTTTTCCGGGATCGGAATGGTTCTCATGATTCCGATATCTGGCCGGGCTTTTCGAATATCGTCCTGTAATTGTAACATCGGATCAATATCCATGCATTGACCGGTTTCATCCCATAATGCATCACAGAAATGCAGAATATCGGGCTGATACCAGTCCATGAGTTGAAAAACCACCCGGGGATCGAAAAACAACGGAATCAGGCTGGCCCGCGCCTGATACTGATGTGCGGTTTGAATGGCGTCACGGATGGATGTCTGCTGCCAGTGTGCTGAATCCGGAATCACGCTTCCGATATGGTGAACGCCTGCTTCAACCACACATCGTGCCTCTTCAGGCGTCTGAATTTCATAAATCTGGACGATCATCACGTAACCGTTGGATCTGAATGGATGTCAGTTTATTCGGTTCCTCGCTGTTTCCGGTGGGCACCCATCCATAACAAATAGGAACCTGTTAATCGCTGCTTGACTTTTTGCGGCATTCCTACCATATTCAGCCTGTTTTCGCAAATTGATTGTTTGGCGGCGCCGATTGCGTCTATTTGAAAAGCGTGAGGAGAACCATGATACTCATCATCGATTTTGGATCCCAGTATAATCAATTGATTGCCAGACGGGTGCGGGAGTGCCAGGTTTACTGCCAGATCGATCCCCCGACCATCAGCCTGGACACCATCCGCTCGCTGAATCCCAAAGGCATCATTCTTTCGGGTGGCCCGGCCAGCATCTATGAGAAAAACAGCCCCAAAGTGGATCCCGGCATCTTTGATCTGGGCATACCGGTTTTGGGAATCTGCTACGGCATGCAATACATGGTTCATGCACTGGGCGGAACCGTTCAGAAGGCCGATAACCGGGAATACGGTTTTGCAGAACTGACCATCACCGAGTCGTCCCGGATCTTCAGCGGTGTCGAATCCATCACCCAATGCTGGATGAGCCACGGCGATTCCATTCTGACACTTCCCCTGGGATTTCAGGTCATCGGATCAACCATCGGCACGCCGGTTGCGGCCACAGAATGGCCCAAAAAAAGGCTGTTTGGCCTTCAGTTCCATCCCGAGGTCGAGCATACGCCGATGGGCCGGGAAATGATCAGCAACTTTCTGTTTGATGTCTGTCAGTGCGAGCGGTCCTGGACAATGAAATCATTTGCCCATGACACCATTTTGCAGATTCGGGATACCGTGGGGGATAAAAAGGCAATTCTGGGACTGAGCGGCGGTGTGGATTCTTCGGTCACAGCGCTCCTGCTCCACCAGGCTATTGGAAAACAGCTTACCTGCATCTTTGTCGATAATGGCCTGTTGCGAAAAAATGAGCGGGAAAAACTCAAGAAGACCCTGAAGCAGCATCTGAACATCAATATCCGCTTTGTCGATGCCGCCACCCGGTTTTTAAAGGCACTTAAGGGCGTGATCGATCCGGAGAAAAAACGGAAAATCATCGGCAAGGTGTTCATGGATGTGTTTGAGGCAGAAGCCGCAACCATTCCGCATGCGGATTTTCTGGCCCAGGGTACTTTGTATCCCGATGTCATCGAGTCTCAATCCACGTTCGGCGGTCCGTCCTCTGTGATCAAATCCCACCACAACGTGGGAGGCCTGCCCAAAACCATGAAACTCAAACTGATCGAGCCACTCAAGTTTCTGTTCAAGGATGAGGTGCGCAAACTGGGCGCGGAAATAGGTCTTCTGGATGAACTGATCTGGCGTCAGCCGTTTCCCGGTCCCGGGCTTGCCATCCGCATCATCGGAGAAGTGACGCGCAGCCGGTTGACGATTCTGCGGAACGCCGACGATGTTTTGCTTGATGAAATACGGAAGTCTGGCTATTATCGACGACTATGGCAGTCATTTACCGTGCTGCTGCCACTGAAAAGTGTCGGTGTCATGGGCGATCATCGTACTTATGAAAACGTCATCGCGATTCGGGCGGTGACCAGCGTGGATGCCATGACAGCAGACTGGGCCCGCCTGCCCCACGATCTTCTGTCCCGGATTTCCAACCGGATCATCAATGAGGTCAAGGGGGTCAACCGGGTCGTTTATGATATCAGCTCCAAACCGCCAAGCACCATTGAGTGGGAATAGGTTTGAATGGACCGCAGCAAAAAAAATAATATGAGCTTTCCGATATCCGATGAAGACCGTCCGGATACACTTCTGAACGATCAGATGGCATATAAACAGCTTGAAATCCTCAGCCGGCGGGTCACACTGATCACGATCCTGATTCCGATCCTGATCATTCTGATCGGTTTTCTGGGATATCGGGACATCCGGGACATGATCAGCCGCGGTCAGGATATGGGTGCAAAAGAGCTGACTTCCATGGCACACAATCTGGAATCCAGTTTGTCCAATCTGTCCATCAATCATGCCAAACTGGAATCGGATTCCTTGAACCGTTTCGATCAACTGGAGACAAAAGCCAACAGACTTCAGGAAAGCCTTCAGAAACTGGAGGGTTCCTTAGATGCAATCAAATCTTTAAAAGCAGACAAAAAGGCGGTTTCTGATGAACTCAATAAGGTTGAAACCAAAATTCAGCCTGTTTTAAAGGATCTGAAATCCGGAAATGAAAAAGCGGCTGCGGATGTCAGCGTACTGGATAAAAAGCTGGCCGCGGATATCAGCGTACTGGATAAAAAACTGGCTGATGAGATGGGAAAAATTTCCGATCAGTTGAATGTCATTACCACGGCCGTTGCCGAATGTCAGGCCGATCTCGGATTGGTATCCGGCGAAAAAGCGGACAAGAAACAGTTGGATATCACGTTTAAAAATCAGGAAAAACGTGTTCAGGACATTGCTGACAAAATGGTCCAGACCGTTCAAGGCCAGATTGAATCCATGAAGTCAAGCATCAAAGAGCTGGAAAAAGAAAAAGTTGCCCCGACCAAACCGGCTGCCCCTGTTCAGCCTTCGACCAAAAAAGCGCCGGCTCAGCCCTGATTATCGTCAGACATGACTTGTGTCGCATTGGTCGTAATGCATCACCATCTCATATCCGGAACCGGATTCAATCAATGACTCGATCCGAAGGATGTCTTCCGGAACATCCACTTCCGGCGAATCATGGTCTGTCACAACAATCCGAACGGGATGGCCATTCTCAAGTGCTCTGAGTTGTTCCAGTTTTTCAATGTTTTCCAGAACACCGGTTGGCAGTTTCTGGAAGATATCCAGAAACTGTTTTCGATAGGCATATATGCCCAGATGCTTGTATGTATCATGCTGGATCGGCAAATCCCTGGCAAAGGGAATGGGTGAACGGGAAAAATACAGCGCATTGCCGTGATGATCAAAGACCACCTTGACATCCTTTGGATTGGTGATTTCATCCGGATTGACGATGCGGTATGCCAGCGTACTCATGCCAAGGTCCGGATACTGAATCAGGGGATGGATGACCTCGGATATGCAGGCTGAATTCAACAGTGGCTGATCACCCTGGATATTGACGACAATATCTTCAGATGTCAGATTCAGCAGATTGGCGGCTTCGGCAACCCGATCGGTTCCGGAGCGGTTTTCCGGCCGGGTCATCAGGGCGGTTCCTCCAAATTGCCTGACAGCCGATGCAATGCGGATATCATCTGTCACGACAACCACCATGCTGACACAGTCGGCTTTCATGGATTGTTCAACCACCCATTGAACCATGGGCTTCAAGGCGATACGTGCCAGTGGCTTTCCTTCAAAACGGGTGGAGCCCCAGCGGGACGGAATCATGGCAATGACCTGCATCAGCGAATCCAGCCCCCGAGCAGATGAAGATGAAGATGAAAAATCACCTGGCCACCGCCCTGTTCCACATTGAACAAAAGCTTGTATCCGGATTCATTGACGCCAACCCGTTTTGCCATATCCTTGGCCACCATCATCATTTCGGCAACCAGTTGGCTGTCTTCCGGCGTCATGTCGTTGATGCTTCTGACATGCCGTTTGGGGACAATCAATAGATGAACCGGAGCATGGGGTTTGATGTCTTTGAACACCACCAGTTGGTCATTTTTGAACAAAAATTCTGTTTGCAGTTTTTCATTGGCAATCTTGCAGAAAATACAGTCATCATGCATGAATTATCTCCTGGTTTCGGGTGATGGATCACCATATCTGATACGGTGTAACCGTACCGGAACTCGATGCGATTTTCAATGAAATTCAGGCGGTGATATTCAAACAAATGCTTTCTGAAACCTACAGTGTTCATATTCAAAATGTTTTTGAAGGTCCCATGGATCTGTTGGTTTATCTGATTCGAAAAAATGATCTGAATATCTATGATATTCCCATAGCCACCATCACGGACCGGTATCGGGAATATCTGGATATCATGCAGGTTATGGATATCGATATCGCCGGTGAATTCCTGGTCATGGCCGCTACGTTGATGCAGATCAAATCCAGAATGCTGCTTCCGGCACATGCGGATGAAGCAGACGCAGACGATCCCCGCCTTGAAATCACTCGTCCGCTGATTGAGTATATGGCAATGAAATCATTAGCCCTTCAACTGAAAACCCGTCCAATGCTTGGAGAACATATTTTTTCCGCAGGCCAGAACAGAATCAATATTTTGCATTCAGAGGTGGACAGACTGATCGAGGCGGACCTGTTCGATCTGGTCCAGGCCTTTCAGAAAATAGTAAACCGGTTTTCGCCGTCCCGACAGGTTCATCTGTCTGTTGAACGGATATCCATCCGGGACCGCATGATGGAGATCATGGTCAGATTCGAATCCCGGATGCTGATCGAACTGGACGATCTGTTTTTTCAGTATGGAACCAAATCGGATTTGATTATCACCTTCCTCGCGCTTCTGGAATTAACAAAACAGGCAATGATTCGGATTTATCAACATGATGAAACCGGCCTGATTCGACTGATCCGACTATGACACAGCCTAATCTGAAATGGTTGATTGAATGTTTTCTGCTGGTCTCGGACGGGCCACTTGGAATTGATAAAATCAAATCGGCAACAAACTGTGATGATGCGCACCTGATTCGAAAAGCCATTCTGGAATTGTCGGCAGAATATGAAACCAGGGCAGGCGGCGTTTGTCTGGCCGAGGTCGCCGGCGGATATCAACTGCGCACCCGGCCCGAATATTCGGAATGGGTTAAAAAATTTCTTCAGCCACCCCCTCAGCGGTTAAGCCAGGCTGCATTGGAGACGCTTGCCATCGTGGCGTACAAACAACCCATTATTCGAAGCGAAATCGAACATATCCGAGGCGTTGAAAGCGGCGCCATCCTGCGGATGCTTCTGGAAAGAAAACTGATTCGAATCGCGGGAAGAAAAGAAATTCCCGGAAGACCTCTGATTTACGCCACTACCCGTCGTTTTCTGGAAGTGTTCGGTTTAATCGATTTAAAGGATTTGCCCAGCCCGAAAGAGATGGCTGAACTCAGTGAACCGATTGTTTCGGATACATGAAAAATTCCTGCCTCATATTGAAAAAGCTTGACTTCCGAGCAAAAAAGCCGTTAATTACACGTACATTTTATCATTCATGGGCGGCTAACTCAGCGGGAGAGTGCTACCTTCACACGGTAGAAGTCGCAGGTTCAAACCCTGTGCCGCCCACCAATAAAATCAGCGGGATATGAATAAATATCATTCATTTCCCGCTTTTTTTGTGCCTATTTTGTGCCTATGCCTTTTTAAGGCACTCAAAATGAATCCATTAAATAAATGAGGGAAATCTGGAGGATGTCGAAATATCAAATCAGGTCATGGGGATGGATTAGAAAACAGGGATATCCAGTTGTTATTTGATTGTCGAAACGATATGAATACATATAGCTTTCAAGATAATGATTTTGGGAAGGCAGCAGGGAGGGGATAGGCCTTTTTTGGCCATCCCCGACCGATAACGCACCCAAAATCCTTATCTTGAAAGCTATAGAAACGTTTTAATCAAAAAGCAGGAGATTCTGAAATGAAAAAAATGATCATGACCATGAAGCTGCCAATGCTTGTCAAAAAGAAAAAGGACTGGTGGATTGCATCCTGTCCCATTCTCGATGTCGTTACCCAGGGCGAAACAGAAGAAAAGGCAAAACAGAATCTGAATGACGCATTGTCACTGTTTCTTGTGTCATGCTTTGAAAGGGGTACCCTTGACAGCGTGTTGAAAGAATGCGGCTTCAGGCCGGGCAGATCCGGCAAAAAAATGGCCGACTATCCGGAAAGCAAATACATCGATGTTCCGATTGAATTGTTGGCCTCGACAGGATGTAACAACAATTGCCACGTATAACCCCCATACACTGGAAAGTTCTGGAATGCATCTTTCTTCAGGATGGGTTTGTTTTTGAGAGACAAAAGGGGGACCACAGGCTCTATTCAAAACCCGGATGTGTCCGCCCGGTTGTCATTCCGACATATCGTGAAATCGACCAGAATATTATTCGATCGAACATGAGAAGCGCCAGAATGGATACCGGTAAATATTTCAAATATCTTGCCGTCTGTAAAGACAGGGCCTGATCGGCTGATCCAATAGAAACGGCCCGCCTTTTGAGCACATACAAAATCCTTATTTTTGACCGTACGGACGAATAATTTTAAATTTGGATGGCGTATCCACGGATTTTCACTGGAAAAATTGAAAGACATCCATGTATCATTGTCTTTATTGATGCGATTACCATTGAATTCACAAGGGGAGAAATCAATAATGATGCAGCGTAAATGTTATCCCAGTGGATGGCTGATTCTGACCACCGTAATGATTGTAACCCTGATAAGCCTGCATACCGGATTGGCCAGCACATTTGAATTTTGGCAGGAAAAGGAAAAAAAGGTTTACGGCAGGCTTGATTTAATGATGAATGAGGTGAATCAGTCCGATAATCTGCCCAGACCCAAAACGCTACGATCGCAAAATGACTTGATGGCTGCTTTGAAGCAAGCCGGACGGTTCAGAGAACTGGGTCTCAGCGATGATGAAGGTGTCAAACTGGTTGACGCCGTTTATGCGCGGCTGCAAGACCGTCCAAATAATCCTGATGTCTCCCGAACACTCCCCGATACCCTTCCGGCTTTACCTTATCCACCTGCCGGATATCATGCCGGTCAGGAATTCGGCCCGTTAAGTGGCGTATTGTTGCGCTGGCCTTTTGACTGGCTCAGCCAGCAGAATGCATGGGCGCAGATGGTCAAGGCTTTCAGCCTTGGCGGGGTTGTTCCCATTATCTATGTCAACACGGAATCCCAGAAAACAAATGCAATCCAATATCTTGAATCAATGGGTATCGATAGCAGTCCGGTTCAGTGGATCATTGAACCGACCAATTCGGTCTGGATCCGCGACTACGGTCCCCAGTTTATCTATGCCGGCGACGGCGCAACGTGGGGGATAGTCGATTTCCATTATTACAACAGCAGATCCCAGGATGATCAGATCCCCCTCAAACTGGCGTATGCTGCTCATGTTCCATGGATTAATCGCCAGTTCATTCAGCGGGTCTACACAGAGGGTGGCAATCTGAACCACGATGGACTGGGTTGCGTCATTTATTCCCAGCGGACATATCAAAATAATCGTCTTCCGCCGGAAACAGTCGATGAGCGGATTCGATCCGCTTTTGGGGCGCACCTGTCCATTGTTCCCCGGGAACCAACCCTGGATGCGACGGGCCATGTGGATATGTTCATGAAAATTGTTTCAACGGATCAGGTTCTGGTCGCCCGATATCAGCCCGATCAGACCGATTATCAAATTCTGGAAGATTGTGCCTCACTCCTTGCAGTCAGCGTCAACGGATCTGGAAATCCCTGGCAGGTGACCCGTATTCCACAACCGGATGTCTATTACGTCAGCTTCATTTTGCCTGTGGTAAGAACCTACACCAACAGCCTGATTGCCAATTCCGTCGTGATTTTGCCCGTCTATGGCATCAGCCTCGATTCTGAAGCTGTGGCGGTTTACCAGCAACTCTTTCCCGACAAGACCATTGTTTCCATTGATGCATCAGATATTATCGAGGCTGCCGGTGCATGGCATTGCGTTGCAATGGAATTTCCTGCGCCATGATTAGACTCTGAACGGAAGCCTCTATGAACAAGATATCGGGTTGGCAGCGTTGCATTCCCACGCTGATGCTAAAAATAACTGACCCGGCAATTGCGCATGAATTGCGATTTGCTGCGGGGTGTTGTGCAAGGAGAGAGGTATCTCAATTGAAGCGTTGAAAAATGGAAGCCGTTTGCGACTTCCATCCGAAATTCGTTCGAAGATTTCTGATATTTTAATACAAGAGCACGGGTTAGCGTTTTCTGAGAGCGCCAGTCTATTGGGGGTATATGCTTCAGCGGTAGCCAAGATGATATCGCGGAAGGGGATAAAGAGGTGATGCTGGCAACGGTCTTGTCGCCTCGGCAATCATCCCAGACCGATTGAGGCAGGCGGGCCAGAGTCAGAATATCGTTGATGGTGGAGACGAGTGACAGGTAACGGGGGGTGGAGACGCGGAGCCATACTGCTATAATGCTTTTTTGATAGATTTGCTGTATGGTTTTTTGCTATCGTTTGTGTTGCTTTGCCGGACAGTATGAGTCGTCAGCCCGATTAATATAAGCTCTCTCAGAAGCTCTGGTCTGGGCTATGCTTCGTCGCCAAAGCATTCGCACTTGCTCCCCTGTCTCCAAATATTCATCCTGTTTCATTCATCTTGAAAATCTACCGATGTCTCAAAAGAGGCTAATCTAAGTTTTCTGTTAAGTTCCCGAAAAGCCAATCTGGCCTGTTCAAGATTCTTGACCGCATCTGCGTAAGATATTTCATTCTCCTCGACAATATCGCGACCTTCCTTGTAAATCACTTTCTGGCACGATGAAGATACCACCTGAGTATGAAATTCACCAATCTGTTCATTCAATGCCTTGCGCGTTTCCAATGCCTCGCTGAGATTGACCGCTTCCCCGTTATAATCAATGCAATGGTTGAAGTTTGCCCGCTGGATGGAGCCGTTCAGTTTCCGCCGCTTGAGTTCTATCTTTCTGAGATCCTTGCGAGCGGAAGCCAAATCAAAGTCGGAGCTGGCACGATATTTCCCATCCTCTTGGCTAAATGAGAATCTGCTCCTGTTCTGCTTTGATTCCGGCAGAAAGTCTTTTAATGTCTTAATCCTGGCGTCGTACTCTGAACGCAGCTCCAGCGCCTCGTATAAATACAGCGGCTTTTTTTTGTCCCCCATCTTTTACGCTCCTTTCGGATTATCGCGGACTCCAATTTTGGGTGACGGGTGTTGGATCAAGGTCCATAGTTTTGAATGAAGATTCTTCATTGGACGACCGAGTCTCAATCCAGTGTTATATATACTTGATCACCTCATCCACCACATCGGAAATATCCGGCATAGAAGATTGCACCATTGAGCCATCATGCAGATGCTTATGATTTTTGTATTCTAGTTCAGGCTTATGGCGAGCATTATCATATCTGAATATCAATTTCCCCTTTATATCATGGTATTGATATGCATAACTGATTATTTCAATTTTATATTTGCCATCGACATACACTCTAATTTGCAAAACAGACCCATCAACCAGATTAATTATCGCATTTATCACAGCCTGTTTTGAAGGTCTTATTTCCTCTTTAATATCAATAGATTCAGCAAAGCCATAGTCTTCGATTTTTCCTATCGTTCTATGAAAAGAATCAAGGTAATCACGAAGTGACATACTTGATACTCTTTAATGCAGCCAAACGTTCATTCAGGCGTATTGAGAGTTTGTACTCTCCAGCCCATTCGACATATTCCAGATCTTTGCCTTCCAGATCTTCAGCGCTCAAGTCATTGATAAATTTTACTGAAGAAACATTATATTTCTTTTCAAATTTCGAAAGCCGTTTTTTTGCAAGTTTCATGCTCTGTTTTAAACGAAACGATTCCGTTTCCAAAGCCTCGATCAAAATTATCGCGGCTTTATCCGGCATATCTGTTTTCAGAATTATTTCAGGCATCGTATCTCCTGTTTCCCAATCGAGGGGGACGTTGGTATTTTCCTCATTATAACGGATTTGGGGGAGTCATTTTGTATCCTCCCAAAGAAGCCAATATCATCAGATTATGCTGATTATAACGGTTTTGACGGGGTGGTATCAAGACAATGCTAAAATCCGGTCAAGCTCCATAGAGGCGACATTAATGATATAAAAGACGGATGCAGGAAGGTGGCATCGATTCAAACAGTTTTGGTCTATTCGCCTGTCTTCTGCTTCCCGTTTCTTTGGGAATGCAGAAAACAGGTATTAAAAATCAGAGCGCGATCCGTGCATCAACCGCAACAACCCGGTCGGAAAATGCCATGACCGGATTGAGATCCATTTCCTGAATGAGCGGAAAATCGGTTACCAGTTGAGACAGACGCAAAATGATCTCGATCACACCAGCCTGATCGACCCCGGCCTCACCGCGCACGCCTTTCAGCAGCGCTGCGGTTTTAAGTGATGAGAGCATTTCCGCTGCCTCGATTTCGGTAACCGGTGTGATTTTAAAGGTAACGTCTTTCAAGATTTCGACATAAATGCCGCCCAGTCCAAACATGATCAGATGGCCCAGGCCTTTTTCAGCCTTGGCGCCCATGATCACCTCTTTGCCGCCCGGAAGATACTGCTGAACGAAAAATGTCAGATCCGGTGCATTGATTTTGACGGCCATATTCGATGCCGCTTCCCGCACCGCTTCCCGGCTCTTCAGATTCACCGCAACACCGCCCACGTCACTCTTGTGAATGACGGACGGCGCGTCCGCCTTGATCACGACCGGATACCCGATGGCATCTGCGGAAGCCGCTGCGGCATCCACCGTACCCGCCATTTTCCAGGCTGCACACGGAATCCGGTATGCATCCAGAATCTGATAGACATCCGAAGCCGACAGCATGGCACATCCGGATGCAACGGCAGTATCCAGAATTTTCCTGACACGTCCGGCATCCACATCCGTGAACGATTTGACATCCCCGATGTTCCGGGACTGCAACATCCCCTGACGGGTTAATGCGGCCAGTGCCCGGGCAGCGGTTCCGGGAAAGCTGTAGCAGGGAATGCCGCCCGATTTGAGAATATCAACAGTCCCTTTCCACTGTACCGGATCTGTCATCAGGTTGCAGACAATGGGTTTTTTATGCTGTTGATTCACTTCGGCAATCTGGCGGGCAACCGATTCCGTATCCACAAAAAACGGTGTGACAAAATTGATGTAAAGACTGTCGATCTGATCCTCTGCCATCATCACGTCCATGGCCGCCCGGAAGTGACCGCCATCGGCGGTTGCCAACACATCCACGGGGTTGCTGAACGCAGATTCCGGATACAGCTTCCCTTTCAGGTCATTGATTGACGTGTCAGACAGGGTGGGAATTTCAAGGCCGGCATCCACCAGCACATCGGTTGCAATGACGGCTGGCCCGCCCGTATTGGTGGAAGTGGCTGTGATGCAAAGGCCGCAGCAGCCTGACACAGCTCGCCCTCGTCCCGGAAAGTCAGAATGCCCAGCTTTTCAAAAATCAGCTCGATGGCGATATCGGTCTTGGCCAGACCACCGGTATGAGAGGATGAGGCTTTGGCGCCCTCCGCGGTTCTGCCCGCCTTCATGGCCAGGATGGTTTTTTTTGCCGCCACCTTTTTAATGATATCCATAAAGGCTTTGGGGTCGGACAGACTTTCCAGATACAGGGCAATCACACGGGTTCCCTCATCCTGACCCAGGTATTCCAGAATATCGGTAATGGACACATCGCTGGCGTTGCCATTGGAGGCATAAATCCGCGTTCCAATACCCATCTGTGAAAATCCCTGGTGAATCAGCTCACCGACACCGCCGCTCTGGGCCACAATCGAAATGAATCCGGCTTCGGGTTTGGTAAAGGTAAAGTTGCAGTAGGCCCGAAGGGTCGGGTCCGTGTTGATGATACCCTGACAGTTGGGCCCCAGAATCCGGATGCCGTATTTTTTTGCCCGTTCCAGAAAATCCTTCTGGAGTGCCGCACCTTCTGGTCCGACTTCGGTAAATCCGGCCGAGTTGATGATGATGGCCTTGATCCCTTTTTTTCCGCAATCCTCCACTGCAGCCGGTACATATTTACCGGCGATCACCATATGCGCCAGGTCGATCTCGCCAGGAACATCGAATATGGACGGATATGCCTTGATGCCTCTGATTTCGGGGGCTTTGGGGTTGATGGGATAAATGGCGCCTGTAAATCCGAAATCGATCAGATTCTTGATGATCCGGTTTCCGATGGACAGTTCCTTGGCAGATGCGCCGATAACGGCCACGGATTTGGGTCTGAATAGTGCTTCCAGCATATTATCGTTTCTCCTCAAGCTGCTCCAGAAATGCTTCCACATTGGTTTTGGTCTGTTCATCCGATATCAGCCGCAGGTCATTCAAATCGCCATAGATGGTCAGGCTGGCCACGCCCGTTTCCTTTTCCAAACGCTGGGGCATGCCATACCGGCAGTTGGAGTTGTTGGGGCAGGTCTTGGCGTCATGATAGATGATGCCGTCAACCTTGAAAAAGTTGATCATATTTTTGATGTATTCTTCCTTGGCATCATCCGAGCGGACGATAAAGAGTTTGGTGTAGGCACGGGCCATGCTGACAAACGGATCATCCGGATCAAAATCCGAAAAGATCCAGGAGTTGCAGTAGGTGGATGCCAAAACATTGGTCTTTCGTTTGGAAAACAGGTCCGCGTGGTCCCGAAGCCTTCCCCAAACCGGCATACCCTCCCAATACAGCCGGAACCGTTCGCCCTCGACGGCAGATACCTTG
>Ga0351854_1051_pt1 | contig 23609 bp, 25 predicted proteins | sample BONcelHFGM3001C9_FD_206793 | JGI IMG/M metagenome (GOLD analysis project Ga0351854, IMG submission 206793) | Enriched cells from coal bed in the Powder River Basin, Montana, United States - BONCAT cells FGM rep2 HSBNCT.FGM.300.1.C9 ...
CTTTACGATCAGTACTCATCCGACTGGAATTCATCGGATGAGTAGCAACCCGATTCGAAATCATCGACTTCCTCAAAATCTTTTAAAACGATCATTGATTCATCTCTAACCAATTCCGATTCTATTGCAAGTTGTTTTTCGAGCAGTAATTTATCCATCGATTCAAGTCTTAAATTATGAACGAAATTGGATAACGGCTTAAGGATAAAACTTGTAGATATCCTTTCGATGAAGGATTCTCTCAAAATAAAGTGTATTATTTTCAAATTTCAGATCTGCCCGATAATCTCCAAACCTTATCTTGTAATAGTTCCGGTAGCCTTTGAGTTTTTGAAAATTAGGTATTTGTGATAAAGTGGTAAAATTCTCAACTTCTTCAAAAAGTAGTTTTTCAACTTTTCTCCTTTCTTTTGCTGGGAGTTTGGCCAACTCTTTCAGGAAAGTCCGGTTAACTTTAATGTTCATGGCTTTTTGTTGGTAAGCGTTTCGTAAAACGCCTTGGCATCGGCAACAGACAAAGTATCTTCCGGATTGTTTTCGTTGATGTATTGGGCAAGTGCATAATCTTCAAGCAATTGTTCCATTTTTTCAAAAGTTTGTATGTCAACCTGTACAGCAATTGGTCGTTTCCTGCTGTCTGTTACGTATGTTTTTTTTATGTCGAGCATAGCTTTGTTTTTCTGTAAAGGTATGATTTACTTCCTGAATAGAAAATAACCGCGTTATCATTTTTTCCGGCAAACAACCCTCCAAAACTTCATTGGTTCTTCGTTTTCCAGATGTTTTACAGGTTCATCAATTTCGCTGTATTCAAGCAATCCAAAGGGCGCAAACTCTTTTTCAATTGATACTGAATCATAGAAAAATACCGTCAATCCTTTCTCAATCCAAAAGCGATCTTTGCTCACCAATTTCCCCTTTCCATACAACTTTTTGTATTCTTTCGAAACCACAACAAAAACCATCATCCCATCTTTCCGGAGCTGGCTGTAGCAGTTTTTCAGTAATTGGCGACGATCTGTCAGGTTAAACAAATGCAAAAGTGCATAACAATAAATTCCGTCGTATTCAACTTTATCAAAAGGCATCCGGGTTACCGATCCGTGATGAATCGGAAAATCCAAACCACTTTCGCGGGCGAGCTGAATGACCGTTTGGGAAATTTCGATTCCGGTAATATCCATACCACTTTCAACAAATGGTTTGGCATTACGACCAAATCCAACGCCCGGAATCAGTATTTTATGAAACCCGTTTTTAATAAAAAGATCGCGGGCAATAATTGCTGAATCAGCTGATTCGTATTGCCATTGCGTACCAATTTCTTTGTATTTATTTTCCCAGTATTCGCTCATATTGTTAATTTTTACTCTTTTCAAAATCATCAACCATCTCTTTTGCCTTTTCAAAATCAGCATTCGAGACAAATATTTTTACTGGTCCGGCGCCTCCACCTACCACATTCCAGGGAGCAAGAACGCCCATTCGTTCATCTTTTGTAAACGATTCGATTTCCGCATTGTCCAATAAGCTTTTCAGCAACGAGGCCTCCCAGTCATTTCCCTCGAAAACTTCAACCGGGTAAATTTGATTTAATAGTGAAGCCGGTTAAGGTTTTTAAATATTCAACTTCGATACTGGCACCCAATCCGACTACTTCAGGAATAGTCACAATCCCGTTCTGTCCATATTTTATTCCTCCTGAAACCGGATCTTCACAAAACATCATTGGTGTATCGAAATCGCAAAAAGTAACATTATCGCTTGCCAAAGCCAAATGTGCTGCGGCGGTGAATCCGATTCTTGATTCGAGGAAACCGCCGATTTGTAACCGGATATCGGCCTGTTCTGCCAACCGAATAATTTTCAGGGCATTAAATATTCCTGATGATTTCCCGAGTTTGATATTGAATGATTTCACTGCTTCCAGATCAATCAGCCTTTTGGCATCGTGATGATCGCAGCACGATTCGTCGGCCATGACCATGATCGGACTTTCCCTTCTTATCCGCGATAATTCCATAAAGTTCCATCTGTCAATTGGTTCCTCGCAGAATTGAATGTTGTATGGAGCCAGTTCGTTTAAAACATGAATTGCAGAATCGACACTCCAACCCTGATTGGCATCAAGTCGCAATGGAATTTCATCACCGATTTGCGCACGAATTGCTTTTATCCTGAAAATATCTTTCTCCGGTTCATCACCCAGTTTAACCTTGATCACCTTAAATCCGCGATCTTTAATCTCCTGCGCATCGGCCGACATTTGTTCCGGATTTCCCAAACTTACAGTGTAATCAGTAATCAGCGTTTTGTTGTTTTTTCCGCCCAGAAATGCATACAGGGGAAGTCCTGAATGTTGGGAAGCAATATCGTAAAGTGCAATGTCAAAGGCACTTTTAATGCTGGAATTTCCATAGATGGTGCGACCCATTTCTACTGAACAGGTTTCAATATCCAGTGGATTTTTGCCGATCAAAGCTTTGCCCAGGTAATTGGCAACCAGATAAGCAGTTTCCATGCTTTCTCCGTTAATTGGCATAAATGGGCTGCACTCTCCAAAACCGGTCAAACCTTCGCTCGTATGGATAACAACAATCACATTTTCAGCATAATCGAACGATCCCAATGAAATCACGAATGGCTTTTTCAGCCTGACAGGAAATTTATAAACTTCAATCCGGGTTATCTGCATTACAAATATTTATTGTTTCAGGAAAATTGGTAATACCAATGACCGTCAAATTTAAGTTAAAATGTGACAATCTGTTTCAAATGTGAAATACAAAAAAACGGTAATCACTTTCAGGATTGATTACAAGTTACTCTCCTCAGAAAATCAATAAACTATGAGTTTTGAGTCCACTCCGAAAAGTGTTTTTATTTTTATTTAATTAGTAATCAGATACTTAATTGTGTATTTCAATTGTTTTATGTATCTTGCTTTCATAATTGAAAGAGCAACAAATGTTCAAGAAATCTTCAGAATCAGGTCAACTTAACATTTTCACGTCACCCAGATCTTTGTTTTCCGGCAATTCGCTTAAAACGTACGAAGATGATCATGCCTGGCATAACCAGTTTCGCAAACAGGTCACCATGCGCATTGATGAGAATATCTTCCGGCCTTTATATTGTTTGGACAACGGCACCCCTAATGCGCCTATTCGCGTACTGGTTGCAATGATGGTACTTAAAGAGGCCGAAGGCTTAAGCGACCAAAAGATTTTTGAAAACTGCCGCTTTAATATGCTGGTTCGCAGTGCCTTGGGCTTGCACAATGCGGACGATCCACTACCCACCGAATCAACTTATTATTTATTCCGCAGACGCATTCAGGAATATGCAAAGGAAGAAAACGAAAACCTCTTCGAAACTGCTTTTGCACAAATCACCAAAGACCAATGTGCCGAATTTGAAGTTAGTGGAAAGCGCATCCGCATGGACAGCAAGTTGTTGGGCAGCAATATCGCCTGGCTTAGCCGTTACGAATTGATACACGAAACACTGCGTTTATTTTATAACCAGGTTAACCAAGCTGGCCAACTCGACAAAGCAACTGAAGACCGGTTAGGCGAGCTGCTTAAATTAGAGGGCAATAAAGTTGTTTACCGATAGTTATCGGCGGCACTGGCGGATATCCTCCACGTCTCCCCTTTCAAAAACCCGCTCAACAACGAAGTTGGCTTTGGCATGGTAGTCGATTTGCTCAAAGTTCACATCCCAGAAGATGCGCTTTTCAAATATGGGTTTCGGTTTTGCATTCATACTGCGAAGGTAAACAATTCGATTTAGAGGCATGCTATTTAAACAAATCAGAATGTGTTCCGGTATTATTAATTGAGTTTCATCTGTTTATAACTATTACCGCCAAATCCGGTCATCTCGCTATAATTGAGTAGATTACCAAATTCAGTCTTGTTGAAAATTCCTGAAACCAATCTATTTTCAAATAAAAGAATTATTTAGTGTACGAAACCATGACGTAGTATAGAAATAAATGTTTACCTTTGGTTGTTAATTCTATACAATGACAACCATGAAAACGAATGAAAGAGTAGATGTACTGATTGGCTATTTTACAGGAGATTCGCCTGTTCAAACCATTGATGATCTGAGGATTAAATCCGGTTGCCAACACCGGACCCTGCAGCGGACAATCAAATCCTGCAACCTGATAACCTCCTATAACCAAAACGCCCGGTTCTATACCGCGCCAAGTCTTTGTCATTTCAATCCAGACGGAATTTGGAATTTTAAGCAAATCCTGTTTTCAAAGTACGGGAATCTGTTTGAAACCATAACTGCACTGATTGACAAAAGCTTGTCTGGATATACCAGCCGAGAACTCTCCATGATTATCATGGTGAAAGCAGATGATGCTCTTCATGTGATGTGGCTGAAAGAACGGGTGCGCCGACAAAAAACCGGAGGCTCTCATGTTTACTATTCCATACGGGAAGACCTGTTTAAGCATCAACTTTCGGCAAGGGAACAACAAATGCCGGCCGCGATCGAAACTCTGGCGTTACCGGATTATCAAAGGCTCATTGCTGTATTAGTGGAGATCATCCTGCAAGATAGCGTTGTAGCTGAAAAGTTGCAGAAAGGAATCGCCCAGCGGAATTTCCAGATTTCGATAGCCGAAATCAAGGCAGTCATAGAACACTATCAGTTAAAAAAAAAGAGAAACAAATCTTAGCCCTTGAATGCTTGCGTGGGTTGCTCCGGGAGATCAACGATAATTATACGCTCAACAAAGTAATTGGCAACATACCAGTGCTGAACTTTTGTAGTGATATGAGCACCTGTGTAGAGTGTGGCACCGGGTTGATCGTGGAGAAAGTAAAACAGAGAGTTTTATACACAGTGGCTTATGGTCGGGTAGATGCACGGGAAACCATCAAAATGTGTCCGGCTTGCCAAGCAAAATACCGGTCCGGGGAATTGCCCCAAATCGTAAAAAGCGGTAGCAATTATGCGTATGATTGTATGGTGGAAGCTGGATCATTGCGTTACGAAGAAAAGCGGCAAATAGTTGAAATACAAGAAATTTTCCAGAATAAGTATCATCTGCCGGTTTCAGCCACACAAGTAAGACGGATGACTTATAGTTATTTAGACTATTTGGGAAGAATGCATTATTCGAATGCTGAAAAAATCAAAGCAACCCTGTGCAGCCAAAGTGGAGGATATATCCTCCATGTTGATTCCACGTGCGAAGGACATGCACCCCATTTGTTAACCTGTCTGGATGGCATTAGCGGTTTTGTTTTGTATAGCCAAAAGATACAAAGTGAAAACACAACCAGTTTGCAAACATCCTTCGAGAAGGTAAAAAAGCTTTTTGGTACCCCTCTATGCAGCGTTCACGATATGGGAAGAGGAATAATCAATGCACTGGATCTGGTTTTTGTAGCCGTAATCCATGTTATCTGCCACTTTCACCTACTTCGCGACATTGGCAAAGACCTTTTGCAGGACCTGTACCGAAAAGTGCAAAAAGCGCTGTCAAACAAACAGATCTATGCTGAAATCCGGTATCAAACACAGGCATTGGAAAAAGTAGCAGGTGGAAAACAATTGGCGGAAAAATTGTTTTACCAAGTCGCCGGGCAGAACAAACTTACCTCAAAAGAATTTCTGCTGGGAACCCTTTACGGATATTTGCTGAATTTGAAATCTCATGAGAACAAGGGTGAAGGATACGGATTCCCCTTTGATCGACCTAAGTTGCAATATTACAAGCAAATATGTTCTATATACAGTGAACTTTTGCAAATAGAAGACCTGCCCGATTTTGACGCCGAAATAAAAAAGACAACTCGCTTTTATAAAGTCAAAGAAGCCTTACGCATCATAGTTGAAGATCGGGAATTAAAGCGGACAATCAAAGAATTAGATACGCAAATAGTTTACTTCGATCAGTTGAGGGACATTATGCGCATCACTCTGCCGAAAAGCAAAAACGGGTTAAATGACGAGGGTAAAATCAGTAGTGAAAAGGAATTAAAATCGATGGAAAAGGAGTTGTCCGATTATATCGAAACCCTGAAGGCAAAAATAAAAAAGGAACCTAAGGGAAAGGAAAAACTACAAGGGGTAATCAAGCAATTAGAAAAATACTGGGATAAAATCTTCGCAAGCCCGATTACGGTTATGGCAGACGGAAACGAAAAAACAATCTTTCCCCACCGGACAAACAACCAGTCAGAGCAATTTTACCGTAAGCTCAAGCATCTGTTCCGGCGTTTACACGGGCGACCCAGTGTGAGCAAGGATATTGATTACCTGCCTGAAGAAATTGCAATCATCGAAAATCTTAAAAATCAAAATTATATAAAGACTGTGATCACGTCCTTAGACAACCTGGCCTTTGAATTTGCAAAACTTGACATCCTCAAAATAGAGTTACCTTTCGAAAAAGATGATTTGAATTTGAAAGTCTCTCAAAAGTTAATGCGTACTTTGAAAAACTTTGTACCGCTCAAAACAATTACGAGAATTGCATAAGAGAGGTCAAAGAAAAATCATGCCAACCGGATTTGGCGGTAATAGGTTTATAATTTTGAAACACATAGGCACATAGAAAACATAGTTATTCTTTTCCTATGTGAACTATATGTCTATAATTTGTTCTTTACTTGCCAAATAGCCTGTCCCGAAATATCGGGAGAACTCCCAAATAACCATTCCCCTGTGTGAGAATGGCTTTCTCATGGTCGTTTCATTTTCTTTTTGTTTGCAGTAAAATTGAAATTATAGTGATGGATATTTTTTTACATCCACTTCGTGCATCATTTGATAAATGTTTTCAAAGATCAATTCAACATTTGGTTTCGTGAAATATTCTCCGTCTATTCCGTAAGCCGGTCGGTGTTCCATGGCCGACAATGTACGTGGGGCAGTATCCAGATAATTAAATACCTGTTGTTCCTGCATTACGTTTTGCATCATGTATGCTGTGGCGCCACCCGGAACATCCTCGTCGATAAAAATGACCTTGTTCGTTTTCTGAATTGATTTACCGATGACGTGCGTCACATCAAACGGCATCAATGTCTGCACATCAATCACTTCCACCGAAATATTTTTTATTTCCATCAACAAATGGGCTGCTTTTACTGCATGATGCACATTCCATCCGTAGGTTACCAGGGTCACATCTGTTCCTTCTGAAACAATTTCAGGAATTCCCAGCGGAACTTTAAACTCACCCATATTCGATGGCAAGGGTTCTTTGACATTGTATCCTTTCAGTGGTTCAATCACCAGGGCAGGATCATTCGCTTCGAGCAAGGTGTTGTAAAAGCCGGCAGCCTGTGTCATATTTCGTGGTACACAGAGGTAAATTCCACGCAATGAACCCAATATAAGTTGCATCGGAGAGCCGGCGTGCCAGATTCCCTGCAATTGATGTCCGCGGGTTCGAATAATTAGTGGGGCCGCCTGTTTGCCAATTGAGCGGTATTGCATACATGCCAAATCATCGCTAAGCGTTGATTGCGCGTAAATCAGATAATCAAGATACTGAATTTCAGCAATCGGACGAAACCCTCTAAGCGCCAACCCGATTCCCTGTCCGATGATGGTTGTTTCCCTAATGCCGGTATCAAAAACCCTGTCGGCGCCGTATTTGGCCTGCATGCCTTTCATCCCCTGATTTACATCGCCTAACATACCGGTGTCTTCTCCAAAAGTGACTAAATTCGGGTGCTTTTCGAACAGTGCATCGAAGTTCTGATTAATGATTTGTGAACCATTGACCTGTTGAGGGTTGTCTGGATAGACTACAGAAATACCCTTTACCAGTAGTGCCGAATCTTTTCCTTCCCTGTAAAGATTCGTGTTGTAAAACTTTCTGTTTTGTTCCTCAAATTTTTTGATCCATTCGTTCAGTTTTTCCCTTTCATCTGAAAGATCAATCTTGCCATGTAATTCAAAAAGTATCCGTTTGGCAAAACTGTAAAAAGAACGCCTTGTCGGGAATATCTTGCCTTTCAGGGCTTCAAGTTCTTCGGTATGATTTAAACTTTGAAGTGATTTTAATTTAATCTGATCAGTAATTTGAGTCAGAGCTTTTATTTCAACCGAAAAGCTATTCATATAATGTTTCCAGGCCTTATCGCGCGCTGCCTGTGCAGTTTTTGCTGCTCTGTTTTCAATTTCTGAAAGCGTGTCGTGATCAGCCTTGCCGGTTTCGAGCAACCATTTTCGGAATTGAACCAGACAATCAAACTCGCTTTCCCATGCAAGCCTTTCTTTGGTTTTATAATGCTCATGCGAACCGGAGGTTGAATGGCCAAGGGGTTGTGTTAATTCCTGAATGTGAAACAAAACCGGGTTTTGTGTTTTCCGGCAATGTTCAATTCCTTCTGAAAAAGTTTGTACCAACTTGTGATAATCCCATCCTTTGCAGGTGAAAATTGAGATTCCATTGTTGTCATCATCGTTTTCAAAACCTTTCAATGCTTCCGAAATACTCGATTTGGTCGTTTGAAGCTCAATTGGAACACTAATTCCGAAACCGTCATCATATACAGTCACGGCTAACGGAACCTGCATGACCGCTGCGGCATTGATTGTTTCAAAGAACATTCCTTCTGAAGTACTTGCATCGCCAATAGAACCAAAAGCAACTTCATTTCCATCAACATTGTTATGGAGGTGTTTTTTCAATTCCGGATTTTGCCTGACCATTTTTGAAGCCTGTGCAAGTCCCAGCAACCTCGGCATTTGACCTGCGGTTGGCGAAAGATCAGCAGCAGAATTGAACTGCTCCATCAGGTTTTGAATTTTCCCTTCAGGATTAATATTTGTTGTACTGAAATGATTGTTGAAATTTCGTCCTCCGGTTGAAGGATTAAAATCTACATCGGTATCACCGTACATCATGGAAAAAAACTCTTCCGTTTTCAGTAAATCCAATGCCAGCATAAAAGTTTGGTCACGATAGTAGCCCGAGCGCCAGTCGCCTTTTCGGAATGTTTTGGCCATTGCGATTTGTGCCAATTCCTTTCCATCCCCAAAAACTCCAAAATGCGCCCGTCCATTGTGAACTTCTTTTCGTCCCAACAAACTTAACTGCCGACTTAAATAAACCAGGTAATAGTCTTGTAATACGGTCGCTATCAACTCCGTTTTTGTTTCCACAAGCTCTGCTTTGTCAAGATACATTCGTTGCAATAAGTTTTAAAAAATGAAAATTATTTGTCAGCCAAATTCGTGTGTAACACTTCAATTTGAAACATCAATGCTAGTGAAACTGTTTCCATCAATTTTTGTTCAACCCATGAGTACCCTGGATAAACTGATTATGCACTATTTACCTGAAAACATCCGAAAACACATCAACTTTTTATACCCTTCTGTTGTTTTGTTTTATGAAATCAACTTCTAAATCTCTTTCCTATGCCGAACAACCAGGAAGTAATCAAATCTCTTCTTTCAGAAGCGCACATAACACTAAACGGCACCGGCAATGCTGATATTAAGGTAAATAATCCAGCGTTTTATAATCGTGTACTTCGGGATGGAGTACTCGGGCTTGGAGAATCATACATGGATGGCTGGTGGGACACTCAAAAACCTGATGAATTAATTTTCCGCCTTATTATTGCCTCCCTACATGATAAAGTTAAATCATGGAAAATCATTCGCCAAATTATTAAAGCAAAAGTCTTTAATGCCGGAAAACAATCAAAAGCTTTCGAGGTTGGAGAAAAGCACTATAACATTGGGAATTTACTGTTTCAAAAAATGCTTGATAAAAGGATGGTCTATTCTTGTGGCTATTGGAAAGATGCCCGAAATCTTGATGAAGCACAAGAGTCCAAACTTGATTTAATATGCAGAAAGCTCTATTTACAGTCTGGAATGAAAGTATTGGATGTTGGCTCAGGCTGGGGAAGTTTTTGCAAATATGCGGCTGAAAAGTATGGAGTGGAGGTGACAGGAATTACAATTTCGAAGGAACAGGCTGAATTGTCCAGCCAGATTTGTAAAGGATTGAAAGTGGAAATCAAGCTTCAGGACTACAGAAAGTTAAATGTAGAATCTTTGCTCGGTAAGGGAAATTTTTTCGATCGGGTCGTTTCAATCGGCATGTTTGAGCATGTGGGATACAAGAATTACCGAATTTACATGCAAACAATTCATCGGTTATTGAAAGAAGACGGGCTATTTTTGCTTCATACGATAGGCGCAAATAAATCCATGATTACAACAGATCCGTGGACGAACAAATACATTTTCCCAAATTCCATGCTGCCTTCAATTACACAGATTGGCGCTTCCATCGAACAGCTATTTGTGATGGAAGACTTGCATAACTTTGGTCAGGATTATGACAAGACACTAATGGCATGGTTTGAGAATTTCGACCGCTCATGGGATGAATTAAAACCTGATTACGACGAACGATTCTATCGGATGTGGAAATATTATTTGCTCTCCTGCGCCGGATCATTCCGCGCCCGAAAGAACCAGCTTTGGCAAATTGTGCTTTCAAAAAAAGGTGTTCCAAATGGTTATCAATCGATTCGATGAAAGCGAAGTAATTCAAATCAAAATATTAAATTCAACTAATCCTCAACTGATTACAGTTACCACCAAACGGCGGTTTCCTCCTGAATTGCGGAATTCACACAGATAAATACCCTGCCAGGTGCCCAGGTTTAAACGATGGTTGGTAACCGGAATCGTCAGACTGGCGCCAATAAGCGATGATTTTAAATGCGCAGGCATATCGTCGCTGCCTTCCAGAACATGAATAAATGATGGATTATTTTCAGGAATGAGCTTGTTCATAAACGATTCAAAATTGAACGACATTAAGTAACCAGTCCGACTGCAAACTGAGACTAACTTATGAACGTTTTTTGTATAAAATGATGGTCATATTACTAACCCTTAAAAATCAGCCCCTTAGAACTTGCTGAATTTCCAGAATCTTATCTTTCCGTTCGAAGGAGAAATTGGAACTTATTTCCTGAAGGTGAGTATATAAAAGTAGTAGATTCTGAAAACAAATATCATACTTCAGTTTCCGGGACTTCTTCTTCAAATTCTTCTTCCAGATAATCTTCATTCGGATTGATAATTTTTTCGAAAAGGTTGGAAACGAAAATACGGATTGTTTCTATGTTTCTTAGAACAATGTTATTAACACCAAATTGCATTAATACACCTAATAATTTCTTAAATATATTGCTCTTTGAACTAACAATCATTCTTTGTGCAAAATAGCCCGAAACAATTGAAAAGATGGTTTCGAAAAGACTATTTTTTATTTCAAATGAATCTGCCAGATCTTTTATTGAATTCTTAATCAGATTGATGGGCTTTAAACTTTCGTAGGTAATTCTCAACTGCGCGTTAAATTGTTGTCCCTCTTCGGCCTGTCTGATCTCGAGTACCCTGATGGATTCTTTCAGCTTCGTGACTGCGTTTTGCTTTTCCATGATTTTATTCGAGTACTTGTGTAACAATAGAATTATTGACAGGATTTTTAATCAATTGTTTCCGGAAAATCGCAAATACAATTACCAGAAGTGCGTAAAAACCCGAAACTACAAAAAAACCATAATAGGATTTGCCCAATAGTTCGCCAAGCCATAAGGCTACCCCAATGTTCAGAATAAGAAAGAACAATACAGCAAAAACAATTACAATTGTCCAGGAAACTAAGTTTGAAACCACATCGGCAGATTTGTCGAGCGTTTTTAGTTTTAACAGTTCAATGGTTGTTTTACCGTATTGTTCGCCTTTTTCGATAAGGGATTCAATTAAACCTAGCTGGTTTTCCATATCTTAATTTTAGTGTGCAATAAAACAGGTTTAATTGGTTGAAGTTTTCATGTCTTCCACCTTCGACTTGGCGTCATCGGTCATCTTTTTTGCCTTAGCCTGAACCCCGTCCATTTTTTTGCCCAGATCATCGATAAGATCGTTGAATTTACCTTTCACCTCATCAACATAATCTTCACCTTTTTCTACAATTTTGCGGCGTGTTACTTTCCCTTTGTCGGGAGCAAACAAAATGCCGAACAATGCACCGGCGGCTGCGCCTGCCAATACACCCAATAACAGTTTTCCTGAACTCATGATGTTAAATTTTAATTGTTAATGACTATTGAAGTAATCTATCGCTCGATTTCCCGAACGTTTACTGCGAATGCAATATAATAAAAATCTGCCTGAAAACCAAAGAAAATGGGATTTACTTAGTCTCCGAAATCTTTTTATCCCGCTTTAGGAGCCGTTTTACAAGTTTATCCTGAATATGCTCCTGTTCCCTGTAATTAACCTCCTCACCAATCAAAAAACCATAGGGTTTCAATGATTCAACATTGTCGCAAACGACCTTGGCCATGCCGGTTAATGGCATACAAAGTATCATACCCGGAATGCCCCAGATAAGCGAACTGCCGATTAGGGCTAATGTCGCAGTTAACGGATTGATACTAACACTACTTCCTACCACATAAGGAGTGATGAAATTATTGTCGAGAAACTGAACAAAGAAACAGATACCCAATACTGCCAGAGGGTAAGCCATAGAATCTTTGGTCAGGAATGCCATGAGTATGGGCAAAATACTACCAATCAGCACACCAATGTATGGTATAACATTAAGCAAAGCAGCAAGCACACCAAAAAGTATAGCATGTGGCAGCCCAAGTATTAAAAATCCGGTTGAATTCAACACTGAAAGTATGAGAACATCGAGAAAAATCCCCCGCAGGTATTTTTGAGAAACAACAGAAACCTTTTTCACTACCATCAACGCATGGTCGTTTTTTTCTTCTTTGGTAATCAGAAGTACAAACTCCCTGAACTTATCCTTATACAAAGTCAGGAAGAAAATATAGATCGGGATAAGTGCAAAACTGGCCAGAAATGTAGTGGTAGCCGAAAAAATTCCAAGAACAAGCACTCCACCGGTAGCGGCACTTTCCTGGATTTTTGTTTTTAACCAAACTTGTTGCTCAATTTTACTTACGTGAAACGTTTCGCTGATAAATTCCTGGAAGCTTACCCACTTTGCTGTTAATGCTTCCTGCATTGCCGGCCAGTCTTTAACAAAACTCAATACCTGTGAATAGAAAAAGTAAATCATAGCCACAAAACAAGCCAAAGCAAATATTATGCTGATTAAAATAGCCAACACCTTCGGGATTCTCCATTGTTCCAGTCTTCTTGATACCGGTAACAGTAAAAAAGTAAATACTACCGCAATAGTAAAGGGAATCAGTATATTTTGAGCCAGAATAAGAAAAGACACAATTAAACCGGCCAGCAAAAGGTATATGGTTGCCCGAAAATAAAAAGGTTGTTCTGAAATGTTCATGTCTTAAGATTTAATTTGCGATAATTCAGAATATAAAATTACTTGTTTTATTTGGCAGTCAATGAGCTTTATGAAAATATATTATGCTGGAAAAGAACGGGAAATATATAGTTTGCAAAAATTTTTATTCGCTTCTGAATAATAAAACTGCTCTTACAAAGTTTTATTCCTGATTGAGTTTTAGTAATTCATAAAAAAATCTATCGGTGTTCCGAACTAATCAATCAATTCCCGGTAGAACCTTTCAAGGGCAGGATTTCCTGCCCTTGTTTATTTTGTATAACAGCGCCTTCCGTTCTGAAAATATCTTCTTTCGATTTGGGCCTGATATCCTGCTGCCAATTGAAGCCCGGTAGCATCTTATCTCCTTCGTCAATATCGGCCATTGGCTTGAGCTCACCCTCAGGCGATTTGATAAAGACAATCCTTGCAACCTTGCCTTGATTCATGTGAATGGTAATATTGCTGCTTTCAGCCTTGTTTAGTCCGATAATACCTGTTTTGTCGCGGGCATAGTAGTTGGATTGCCCGTTCCCGTTCACATCAATTTTGTAAAGTTCATTGTTGCGAACATAACCTATCATATTTTTCCCCTTAATCTGGTTAAACCTGATACTGTCATCTTCCATAGAAATGATAAAAGCATCTTCTTTCATGATCACTTCATCGGGATCTTTACTCCGGTTAATCATTTCGATGTAATTGGCTGTTATCTGGTTTTTTCCGGACCATACAACTGGCGCTGTAAACATCTGAATGGTAGAGTCTTTCGACCAATAAACCAAAGAGTCGCATTTGCCTTGCATATCTTCGCGGAAAAACCTGACTTTGTGATAGGCCAATACCAGGCGTGCGTCTTTTGGCGGCTTTATATCCAGCGTATCGGCACTCAATGTATCACCGACTAATTTTACCGAATCCAATATCTTCGCGCTTAAAGTATCACCTGGTAATTGTCCGGCAGTTAACGTATCAGTTCTCAACTCATTTTTCGTCAATATTTCAGAAGCTTGAACAACCGAATTTAATGTGTCGGGAACAACAGGATTGGATGTTATTTTTGCCGGAAGCTTCTTTACATGGGTTGTTTTTTTTGAAACAGCAGTGTCGGGCAATGTTCTAATAATTTCGGCATGTAAAAACAACGAATCCGTTTCTGAATACTGAATGAGCATCGCAGAATCTGTTGCCAGGGCAATTTTAGTGATGTCATTGTATTCAATCCGGTTCCCTTCAACTATAATTTTATTTTCAATATCCTCTAAACGTGCTTTTCCCTGAGCAAGTCCGTCACCCTTTATTTTGTCATAAAAAATTGAATCTGCCTTTATGTTCTGTTTTTCATTCCAGATTCGTGGCTTTTTTGTCAGGTTTGCCAGATCTTTTTTGCTGTCGTACCAACCATATTCGGCATAAAGTGTATCCTTTTCATTAAAAATATAGGTCGGCCCTTCGATGTAAACTTTTTGGGTATTGGTAAAATAAATAAGGGTATCCGATTTGATTTTGTAGTCCTTTGTTACAGCATCCACGTTAGTCCTGAAATAAGCTTTCCTTTCATTTACGAAATACTGCCCGATCAGCGAATTCAACACGTTGGTAGTGTCTTTAACTGTCCCTGAATAATTATACGAAGCCATGTCAGTAATCATGGTATAATCCAGCGAGTCGGTGGTAAGTGTAACTTTTTTATCTATGAGCTTTACATTCCGGCGGGCTTTAGCAAATTTTGTATCCCCGTTGTAATTGATAAAATCAGCATACATATCCAGCGTATCGCCACGAATGATGTGTACCCTGCCGAAAGCATCCACCATGTTATTGTTGGTATAGGAATACAAACTATCGCACCACATCAGCACACCATCCATTTTTATATGTACATTGCCCATTAGCCGCTGTGCATTTGCAACAATGCGGTCATTGTAGTCCAACGAATCACAATGAACAATCTCTACCCGTCTTTTTTTCTGGGCAAAGCCTGTTCCTGAAAAAGCGAACAGTGCAGAAAGCAAAACAATGAGTATCCGAATATCTGCTTTCATTTAAAATCCTGTATTTATCATCCGGTTATTGCATCAATTCCGAAATAATGTCTTCAACCGAAACATTCTCGGCTTCAGCCTTGTAGTTTTTAATGATACGGTGACGCAAAATGCTCACTGCCACTTTTTTAATGTCGTCGATATCAGGCGAATATTTCCCCTGAAGTGCGGCATGGGTTTTAGCGCCCAAAACCAAATATTGCGAGGCACGAGGCCCAGCTCCCCATTTCAGGTATTTGTTGGCTACCGGAGCTGCCAGTTCAGTATTCGGGCGTGTTTTCGACGACAGATTAACGGCATATTTCAGCACATTCTCGTTCACCGGAACTTTCAGAATTAAATCCTGAAAATAGCGGATCTCCTCTTTCGAAATAATCTCGTTCAGATGGGCGGCAAAGTTGGAAGTTGTATTTTGCACAATGGTCAGTTCATCCTCAAATTTGGGATAATCGAGCCAGATAGAGAACATGAATCGGTCGAGCTGTGCTTCGGGAAGCGGGTAGGTACCTTCCTGTTCAATTGGGTTTTGGGTTGCCAGAACAAAAAACGGATTGTCGAGCAGGTATTTCTGACCGGCAGCAGTTACCGAATGTTCCTGCATGGCTTCGAGTAGCGCTGCCTGTGTTTTGGGCGGTGTGCGGTTAATTTCGTCGGCCAGGATGATGTTGGCAAAGATGGGGCCGCGTATGAATTTAAATTCACGGTCTTTGTCCAGAATTTCAGTTCCGATGATATCAGACGGCATTAGGTCGGGTGTAAACTGAATTCGCTTGTACTGAAGGCCAAGTACTTCGGAAATGGTATTTACGAGCAGGGTTTTTGCAAGTCCCGGAACACCGATCAGCAAACAATGCCCCCGACTGAACATGGCAACCAAAACCTGATTAATGATTTCATCCTGTCCGTATATTCTTTTTTTTATCTCGGAACGCAATTCTGCAAATTTATTGCTCAGTGCGTTAACAGCTTCAACTTCATTTTTAAAAGTCATCTTTCCCTAATTTTACTTTACCCAACCTGCGTATTTGAAATTGCAATTCATATAAGTTGGATCAATGCGTACATATGTTCCCATTTGTTTTTCGCGAATCCACTCATCCATCCTTTTTTCTTTCTTCGAAGCCATATACATATCGCTTAACTCAACGTAATCGTCGCGCAGGTTGGCGGTATGTGCATTGGTTTTGTTCAGGAGTTTCACAATTTTATATACTGGTCGTTGTTTGTCATCAAGGGTTTTGAAAGGTGCAGAAATCTCGTTTATTTTCAACCCTGTAATTATTTTACTTACATCAGGATCGAGTTCGCTCAGTTTCCATTTCGAATCACCGGTTTCAGGATTAACTGCAATCCCACCATTGTTTCGCGAGTTTTTATCGTACGAATATCGCAAAGCAGCTTCTTCAAATTTGAATGTTTCTTTCCGGATAAAATCGGCAATACTGTCGATTTGCCCGAATGCTTTTTCCATGGCTTCAGGAGAAACTTTTGGTTTCATGATGATGTGGCGGGTTTTAAGTTGTTCGCCTTTGCGGTCCATCACCTGAATAATGTGGTATCCGAAATCACTTTTTACGACATTCGAAATTTTATCGCCTTTGAGGTTAAAAGCCGCTGCGGCATATGCCGGATCAAGGTTTCCGCGTCCCATATAGTCGAGTTCGCCACCAGTACGGGCAGCTCCGTCTTCCGAATAAATAACTGCCATTGGGGCAAAGCTGCTTTCGCCACTTTCAATACGTCGTTTCAATTCACGAAGAGTTGATTTTATGCGTTCTTCTTCGTCCAGACTGATTACGGGAAGTACTGTAATCTGGGCATATTCAAGTTTGGCATCAATTTGCGGGATTTCGGCTTCCGGTAAATTTCTGAAGTGAAGGCGCACTTCGGCAGGGGTCACAGTAACTTTATCAAGAATTTTCCCCTGCATCTGCTGAGTCATCTGTTGGTTTTTGATGACGTCCTGCATATCAGCTTTCAATTCCATGATTGACTTTTTAAAGTAGGCTTCAACCTCTTTTTCTGAACCAAGATGCGAAATAAAATACTGGATTCGTTGTTCAAGGTTTTGATTGATCTGATTGTCGCTAACTGTAATGGTTGTATCCATTTCTGCTTCTGCCAGCAGTAGCTTTTCAACCAGAAAATTCTCCAGAATTTCACATTTCATATCGCCTTCTGTGGTGATTCCCTGCGCCTGTTGCTGCTGAAACATACCTTCAATGTCCGATTTCAAGATAATATTTTTACCAACTACTGACACGATCTGGTCAACAACTTTATCCTGTGCAATGGTCTGATTGCTTGAGGCCACAAATCCGGCAAGGATAAATAAACCAATTAATTTTCTGATCATAAACGATTATTTTTTGTTTTAAATATTTTTACTTTTTTATTATCCACTCCTTCTTTGTAAACATCTTTTTCTATTTGTTTCAGAAACTGCATTTTCTGTTTGCTTAAAATCAAATTTCTGATGTCGTTATATACGTAATCAAGGGGAGAAACCTTACCGGAAAATCGATAATCACGAATGCAGACAAGATAGTAATAATTCATATCGCTGCTTTCAACGAATCGGTTTCTTTCCAGAAAGTGCTGCTGATTGGTTATTTCTACCGGTGTATTTTTCAACACCATATCAGCTGCAACCCACTGATCATTAAAGCGATCATAAATTTTTGCATAACTTATACAATACTCATTCAGTTTGGCCAGTTGCTCCGGATCATCGCTTATACAAAGATCCTTAAGGTTTTCAGGGCTCGAAACCGCCACCGGAACTTTGATATAAATGGCTTTCACAATATTCCGGTTCAAAATAAAATTCTCACGGTTTTCATTGAAATATTTCAGTATATCGGCCTCATTGACAGCGGTATCCATTTTTTGTTTTACCAACTCGTTTTTGTACCGGTAAACAATCAGCGAGTTTCGGTATTCATCGAGTTCCTTGCTTACATCTTTCATGTCAGCTTTCAGATTTTCCTCCGCTTTCAGCAATAATAGTTCGCTCTGAATCCATCGCTTAATGTAATCATCGGCCCACAGCGAACTGTCGGTTTCATCGAGGTAATCAGGTATATTCTTTGCAAGCTCTTCCATGGTCAATACATGTTTTCCAACCTGCGCAATTGGCTCACCAGTTTCAACAAACAGGTGGCATGCTGTTAGAAGCAAAGCGAAAATAATGCTGAAGAACCCTGTTTTAATCATTGAACCGCCTGAATTTTATTGAGCACTTTCTTGTTAATTTTAACCGGATATTTCTTTTTTAACGAATCAATCCATTCTTTTTCAACTTGTTCCTGAAAGTCGGATGAATACAATCCCCAAGCTTCTTTCAGCATTTTCTCTTCGTTGTAGGTAGTTTTTCCGTGCACAAAGGTAGTTGTTTCATCAAAACCTTCAGGTTTTGATCCGCTCCAAATGTAATAATCAACCACCGGATTGTCACCCTTCTCAACAGCAACGTCTGTAAGCTGAATATTATTTTCTGTTGGAGTGTTAAAAACATCGGTTAATTCCTGTTTGTCAACTTCCTTTTGATCCAACAAAGATTCAACTTTAGTTCGGGTTTCGCCGTCTTTTACCTGAATGAGCCAACCTTTAAAACGTTCACCGTAATAATATTTTTTATCGGTGGTATCATAGAATTTCTGCAGGCGGACACTATCGGTCGAAGCCACATCCCAGATTTTGTCTTTTGAAATATTGAAAAGCAGGATGCCATCGTGGTATTCCTTTATTATCCGACCAAATTCAGGATGTTTTTTATCGAGTTGTGTATCTTCGAAATCGAGCAACTGCTGATTAATGAATTTATGCAGCAACGTTTTTAATTCCACATCAGGATTGGTAACATCAGCCGAAAAATTCTGATCCTGAAGATACCTGATAAAATCACCTGTGGTAACTGACTTTTTTGCGAACTGAAACAGTACATCGTTTTTCAGTGAATTGGCTGAGTTTGGCCAGTCTTTTCGCTGAATGGTATCAGCTGCGATGGCAATCAACTTATTCAGATTTCCATCATTTGTTTTCAGTTGATATTCTGCCCTCAGTTTGCGGTCGAACGATTCGTCGCTGTATTTGCTGATTGCAGGGTTTTGTTTGATTTTAGTTTCAAGTTCTGCACGTAATTTTTCAAGTGGTTGTGTAGTCCGTAGTTCAAGGCGTTTAATGATGTGCCAGCCATACGGCGTGCGGATTACAGGAGAAATATCTCCATCGTTTTTCAGAAAAAATGCTGCTTCGGCAAACGCCGGAACCATGTTGGTTGGCGTAAAAAAGGGCATTACACCACCCTCAACTGCCGACTGCTTATCGTCGGAATAAGTTTTGGCCAGTTCAGCAAAATCGGCACCTGAAGTAACCTTTGATAAAATGCTATCGGCCGATAGTTTCAGGCTGGCAATGGTTTCTTCGGAAGCTTGCTGCGGAAACATTTTCATGATATGGGCAACTTTTATTTCTCCGGGAGTCAGACGCTCATCGTGAACTTTAAGAATGTGATACCCAAAACGTGTCCTGATAATTTCAGAAACCTGCCCGACCGGTGTTCGGTAAGTCGCATCTTCAAAAGGAAAAACCATTTGAAAAGCGCTGAAATAACCCAGAAGTCCCTTATTTTCTTTTTCTGAAGGATCTTCAGAAAATTGAAATACGATTTCGTTAAAATCGGCGCCGGCAACGATCTGGTTACGCAAGTCGTTGATTTTGTTCCAGGCTGCAAGTGTGTCGGTAGGCGAAGCTTCAGGAGTAACCATAACAAGAAGATGACTTGCTTTGCGTTCGTATTTCGTTCTTTGGTAGGCTGTTTGCACCATTTCCTCATTGAATGAAACATCGGTAAGGTAAGGGCGCGCCAGCTCTTTGCGATATCCTTTTAATTCATCGATGAATGACTGAACGGTATCATAACCAATACTTTGAGCTTCAAGTACTTTAAGTTTGAAATTTACATACAAATCGAGGTATTCGGCAGGTGTTTTTTTGTCCTTTTCGTCCAGAATATTGGTGTTGTTTTTCTGGTAATTCAAAGTAAACTCTTCTTTTGAAACAGTAAGTTTACCAATGGTCATCACCGTTTGATCTTTTTTCTGTGCCGAAAGTGTGATGGTAAATAAAGTAAGAACTGCGAAGTAAAAAAATCTGATCATTGTTTTAAAATTACTTGAAAAGTAGTTGCTAAATTATTGGCAAATGAGGTTATTTATTACAGCTGAGAAACAGCGCTTAATTATTGCCATTCGCGCGAACTGTAATTGGGTGATTCACTGGTAATACTTACATCGTGGGGGTGACTTTCCTGAATTCCTGAATTGGTGATCCGGGTAAATTTAGCATGTTGAAGCATTTCTACATTTTTGGCTCCGCAATAACCCATTCCCGAGCGAATTCCGCCTGTGAGCTGATGGAGCACTTCGTAAAGCGAACCTTTGTAAGGAACTCTGGCAACGATTCCTTCGGGAACCAGTTTTTTAATATCATCTTCCATATCCTGAAAATAGCGGTCTTTTGAACCTGTCTGCATCGCTTCAACCGAACCCATTCCCCTGTATGTTTTAAATTTTCGTCCCTGAAAAATAATGGTATCGCCGGGAGATTCATCAACGCCGGCAAACAGCGAACCTGCCATTATTGAATGGGCACCGGCTGCTATGGCTTTTACAATGTCGCCTGAATACCGGATTCCACCATCGGCAATTACCGGAACTCCGGTTTTTTTGATGGCTTTGCTCACATTGTAAATGGCCGAAAGTTGCGGAATTCCAACTCCGGCAATGACTCGTGTTGTGCAGATCGAACCCGGACCAATTCCAACTTTAACTGCATCGGCACCGGCCAGTACCAGATCAGTGGCGGCTTCGGCAGTGGCAATGTTTCCGGCAACAAAATCAATTTCAGGATATTTATTTTTTACTTTTTTGAGCATTTCCAGAACGTACATCGAATGACCGTGGGCAGTGTCGATTACAATGGCATCAACCTGTGCTTTTACCAGTTCGTCAACGCGATCCATCGTGTCGCCGGCAATTCCAACTGCTGCGGCAACCCTCAGCCGTCCCTTTTGATCTTTCGAAGCCAGCGGTTTGTCTTTTGCTTTGGTGATATCTTTATAAGTTACCAAAGCAATCAGCTTGTTGTTTTTATCAACCACCGGCAGCTTTTCAATTTTATATTTCTGAAGTATTTCTGAGGCCATTTCGAGCGAAGTGGAAACATTGGTCGTTACCAGATTGTCTTTGGTCATCACCTCCGAAACCAGTTTGTTCATGTCGTATTCGAACCGAAGGTCGCGGTTTGTTACAATGCCAACCAAACATCCCTGTTCGTCGATTACCGGAATTCCTCCAATTTTAAAAGTTTTCATCAGACCGATGGCATCACGAACAGTTTTCTCTTTCGAGATGGTAACCGGATCATAAATCATCCCGTTTTCTGCACGTTTTACACTGGTAACCTGTTTGGCCTGCTGGGCAATGCTCATATTTTTGTGGATCACACCAATACCACCTTCGCGTGCAATGGCAATGGCCATCAGTGAATCGGTTACGGTATCCATGGCTGCAGTAACAACAGGTGTATTCAACCTGATATTACGGGTGAACCACGAAGATAAATCAACCTCGCGCGGTAAAACTTCTGAATAAGAGGGTATTAACAACACATCGTCAAAAGTTAAACCTTCGGATACAATTTTATCGGCAAAAAACGACATTTATGTGTATTTTTAGATTCTGGTTGAAAGGCAAAACTACGAAAAAATCAGGTACAAATGTCCTGATTTTTTTAGTGGCTTCATCCCTATAAACTTTAATGTTCATTAATAATTGTTAACCAACCTTTGAGCGAATTCACACAAATACTGACCAAATACTGGGGCTACTCAACTTTTCGGCCTTTGCAGGAGGAGATCATCGAGTCGGTAGCAAGCGGCAAGGATACCCTTGGGCTAATGCCAACTGGTGGCGGCAAGTCGGTGACTTACCAGGTATATTCGCTTTCAAAACCGGGTATTTGTCTGGTTATTACTCCGTTGATTGCCCTGATGAAAGATCAGGTTGAAAATTTGAACGAGCGTGGAATCAAAGCTTTGGCCATTTATTCAGGAATGAGCGCACAGGAAATAAAAATTGCAATGGACCATGCAGCCTGGGGAAACTACAAGTTTTTGTACCTTTCTCCTGAACGAATTTCAACCGAACGTTTCCGTGAACGCCTCAATCAACTGGATGTGAACCTGATTGCCGTTGACGAAGCGCATTGTATTTCGCAATGGGGTTACGATTTCAGGCCATCGTACATAAAAATTGCCGAACTGCGCGACTTGTTGCCCGACGTTCCGGTTTTGGCAGTTACAGCAACTGCAACCGCCCGGGTGATCGACGATATTCAGGAGCAATTAAAATTCAGGACAAAAAATGTACTCCGCACAAGTTATTACCGAAGTAACCTGATTTACCTTGTCAGAAACGAAGAAGACAAAGTGAATTACCTTTTGAAGGCGGTTCAAAAAGCCAAAGGAACCGGAATCGTATATGTCAGAAGCCGTAAACAGACCCGCGAAATCAGTGAGCTTTTCATAAAGAATAAAATTTCTGCAGATTATTACCATGCCGGATTGCCTTCCAAAATCCGTTCAGCCAAACAGGAAAACTGGAAAAGCGGACGGTGTCGGGTCATTGTTTCGACCAATGCTTTCGGGATGGGAATCGACAAGGCTGATGTGCGGTTTGTGATTCATCTGGAATCGCCTGATTCGGTTGAAGCCTATTTTCAGGAAGCCGGAAGAGGCGGGCGCGACGGCAGAACGGCTTATTCGGTGTTGCTTTTCAACAACAGCGACAAACTGAAATTACAGAAAAATGTAGCCAAATCATTTCCTGAACCCGATGTAATCAGGCGGATTTATGAAGCAATCTGTAATTTTTTCCAACTGGCAGTTGGCTTCGGAAAAGATCAGATTTTTGAATTCAGCATGGGAATGTTTGCCTCCAAATTTTCGCTTCAGATTACCGAGGTTTATAACAGCCTGAAAATATTGCAGCGCGAAGGTTATCTCGAACTGACCGACGAACTGGACAATCCGTCGAAAGTGTATTTTCAGGTTAACCGCGATGATTTGTACAAATTTCAGGTGGCCAACTCCGATTTCGATGGTTTTGTAAAACTGCTTTTGCGCTCCTACACAGGTTTGTTTACCAATT
>Ga0351854_1053_pt1 | contig 23520 bp, 14 predicted proteins | sample BONcelHFGM3001C9_FD_206793 | JGI IMG/M metagenome (GOLD analysis project Ga0351854, IMG submission 206793) | Enriched cells from coal bed in the Powder River Basin, Montana, United States - BONCAT cells FGM rep2 HSBNCT.FGM.300.1.C9 ...
ACCAACAGACCCAGAATATGAGCGCTTTCGCCTGATTTCATTTTATAGGCCGGAACCATAAATTCGTTCAGGTTAAAATACAGGTAAACCAACGAGGTGAGCACAAGTAGTTTACCCATGAGATCAAAATGTTCGTCGGTAATGTAAGCTTTGAATTTGTAATTGATCATGATCGCGTACATGGTTACAATCACTGTAGCTGCTCCAACCATAAATGCGCCGGCAACGAAATAGGGACCGAAAATAGTACTGTCCCAGCCTGGCCGGAGAGTGGAAGCAAACAGCCAGGATGTAACTGTGTGAATGGATAGTGCAACCGGGATAATAACCACCATCAGCGCTTTAAGCGAAAGGTTGAGTACCTTAACCTGATCTGCGGTTCCCTGCCAGCCCAGGGATAATATTTTATACATTTGTTGCTGCCATTTGGGTTTGTGTCCCATTGTTTTACGGAGCAATGCAAGATCAGGAATCAATGGAATGTATAGCAACAAAATGCTGATTACAAGATATGTATTCACCACCAAGATATCCCAGACAATGGGTGATTGGAGCCTTCCGTGTACAAAAATGTGCCACAGCCTGTCGGGCCGCCCCATGTCAACCACAATAATGAGCAAGGCGGAAATAAGTGCGGCCACCGCGATAATTTCGGAAATGCGGGTCAGCGGAGTGGCCCATTTTACATTACTAAGTTTCAGAATGGCTGTAATGAGCGATCCCACGAGGCTCACGGCAATCAGGAAAACAAAATCGGCAATGTACAAACCCCAGGAGGCAATGTCGCGCATGTCAGTTGTTCCCAGTCCTTTCTGCAACTGACGGACATACATGAACCCCGCGATCCCGATGAGCAACAACAAGAATCCGATCCAGATTTTGAATGATGATCCGGTTCGGTTTAAAGGGGAATTCAGGTCAGAAACAAGATACTGAAACTCTTCTTTTTTTATTTCTATTTCTTTTCTGTACAGGTCGGTCATGTTGTGGAAAGTTAGCTGTGAGTATCTTCGATTTCAGGTATCAATGCTCTGTCTTTGGGTGGCAGGTAATATACCGATGGCGCCGTTCCGAGATCTTCCATCAGCCTGTAGGCTGAATTTGTCGCCAACAGCTCGCTCAACGAAACAGTTTCTCCTGACGTACCGTTGGTTACAGCATCTTCATACTCATTTCCGAAGTAATAAACCCCGTTTGGACAGGCCGAAACACAATAAGGCAGTTTCCCATCGCGCAGGCAGTCGGCGCTGAAGGTACATTTGGTGACCGTACCTTTTTTCTGCGGAACGTTCTTCTCGATGTCGTAGGCTACATCTTTATATTTTTCGGCGTCTTTGGGTTCGAACCAGTTGAATGACCTGGCCGAGTAGGGGCAGGCTGCAATACAGAACCGGCAGCCGATACATCGTTCGTTATCAATCAGAACAATACCGTCGCTCCGTTTAAATGTCGCATCCACCGGGCAAACTTTCACACAGGGAGGATTGTCGCAATGCTGGCAGTGTTTGGGCATGTAATAAGGTGCGGTATGTTCGCTGTCTTTCATCAGCAGCACATTCAGATGGTGCTGATCGGGCCGCAACTGATGAACAGCCTGGCATTTGTCCATGCACTTCCGGGCATTTTTGCATTTTGCCAGATCTACAACCAAAACGAATTTTTTACCGGGCAAACCTTTGCGGCTTTCACTGTTGTGGTTTGGGGCAAGATTTTTATTCAGGGTAGAAATATAGGCCGAATCAACTTCAACCAATTCATTTTTACTATTGAGAAGTGTAATTTTCTTTCCTGATTTCAGGTACTCCGGTTTTGTGCTGCAACTTTGGGTAAACACCGCCGAAGCCGCTAAAGTACCCAACCCAAGGGAACCAAATTTTTGTAGGAATCTTCGTCTGGATTTGGGGGAACAATCCTGATCTTCCATTGATATTTAAGATTAGTTAATTAATTTTTACTGGTTATCTGCTTAGAGCAAGTGTTAATTTTGCCCTGTAATTTCATTTAATGTTATCGGTTGTGTCTCTACGGCCTGTTGCATTAACCTGAAGAATAATTTACCTCTATATGTTGAAAGCTTACGGTTGAATCTAAATGCAAACTCATCCAAATAATACTGCAAATGCTTTGCTGATATATTTCCTTGATGAGTACCATTAATCCAGCGCTTAACTAATGAATCAACAAGATGTACATGGGGCAATAATTCATGTGCTTGTTTCCCTGATCCAGAAATTACTTTCTTTTCAAATTTATATTTGGTTGAATTGGCTAAAAAACTATAACCAGACCAACCATCCGTAATTATAGTACTATTTACTTCAACATTTTCATCGATAAATTTAGAAAGATTTTCAGTTGAAGCCTCATCTATAATTTGAAAACGAACTCTTCCTATTTGTTTGCCAATACATTCTACTGCTACAACAACTAAAATCTTAGTTTCGGCACCTCGTCCTTTATTTGTATTGCCAATTTCAATTCCTCCTATATATGTTTCATCAACTTCAACTTCTCCTGTCAACTTCTCTCGCATTGGTCTTACCATAGCTCTACGTAGCTTATGCAGCCATGCCCAAGCAGTCTCATAAGAACCGAAACCCATAAAATCTTTTAAATTATTTGCACTTGCACCAGTTTTTTGAGCAACAACCCACCACATTATATGAAACCAAAGCAATAATGGTTTTCTTGTTTTATGAAATATCGTTCCGCTCGTAACTGTTGTTTCACATTCACAGTTAGAACAATGAATTGTTTTGTCTTTTGTAAGCCAATATTTAGCGTTATTGCAATTCAAACAAACATATCCATCGGGCCATCTTATCCAAAATAAATAATCCCAACAATCATCTTCCGACTTAAATTGTGTAAGAAACTCTTGGAAATCCTTTGGGTAACGTTCTTCCTTTTCCATACACAAAAGTATAAAATCTTTCAACTTGCTCTAAGCAGATAACCAATTTCTTTAAATACAAATCCGGAGCAGGTAATTAATCCTGTTGAGCAGCAGAAGCAAGTCAGCGGGACGGTCAATGATAGCCAGGGAGTCCCAATTCCGGGAGCTACCGTTATTGTTGCCGGTACCAACATTGGTACAATCACTGATGTTGATGGAAAATTCAGGTTCAGTGTTCCTGCAACAGCAAGAACCCTTACCATTAGTTTTGTTGGAATGATTTCCAAAGAGGTAACCATTGGCAACAATACCAACTTTACCGTTGTTCTGGCCGATTCAAATGTTGGTTTGGAAGAAGTGATTGTTGTAGGTTATGGCACTCAGAAAAAGGAAAGTGTTGTAGGTGCCATTTCGCAGGTTGATAACAAGACTTTGATGCGTTCAGGAACTTCCAACATTACCAATGCAATTGCCGGTAAACTTTCCGGAGTTTTGACCATTCAGCAGACAGGTGAACCTGGAGCGAACGACGCTGAAATTGTTATCCGTGGTTTGTCGAGCTGGAACGGTTCGCAACCTTTGGTGCTTGTTGACGGTGTTGAACGCGACTTTACTGATTTGGATCCGAATGAAATTAACTCCCTTTCAGTATTGAAAGATGCCTCGGCGACTGCAGTATTCGGGGCAAAAGGTGCAAACGGTGTTATTCTGGTGACCACAAAAAGTGGAAATCTGGGAAAACCAAAACTTGACTTTACCGCCTCTTACGGCGTTCAGAAAGCCACCCGAATTCCTGATCATATCGATTCATACACCACCATGTCGTTGCTGAATGTGGCCCGTATGAACGGAGGACAATATACTGACCTTCTGCCTGAGAGTATTCTTGAAGAGTACAGAAACCCTTCAACTCCGTTAAATGCTCTCCGATATCCAAATGTGAACTGGTTCGATATTTTGGCAAAACCTTATGCCCCAACTGTAAATGCCAACTTCAATGTTACAGGTGGAACAAAGTTCATTAAATATTTCTGTTCGTTGGGTTTTTTGAACGAAAGTGGATTTTTTGAAGCTAAAAAGGATGGTTACTATGATATGAATTACCATTACAATCGTTTTAACTACCGCGCCAATGTGGATTTTGACCTGACCCCGGATACGCAACTATCCTTCAAAATGGGGGGTGAAACCGGGATTAAAAATCAGCCCAACAGTTCACCATGGCGTAATTTATATGCTACCAGTCCGGCTCGTTTCCCTGCTTATTTTCCTGATTGGGTACTTGAGCAGGTTCCTGACGTAGATTATCCTGATGCAAGGGGAATGAGACTCTCAGAAGCATTTGGTGAATACACCGGTAACCCTTACAATTCGTTAAATACAGGTGAGTTCAGACAATATGTGGATTCTAAGTTATTTACTGACCTTATTCTGGATCAGAAACTTGATTTTATCACCGAAGGTTTATCTTTTAATGGAAAAGTATCACTGAGTACCTATTTCCGTAACAATTCGTTGCTGGCAAACTGGGGCTTCCCTCAATATAAATTAGAATATGCGAAAATTGGAGCTATTGATAAAGATACCGGCAAGCCAATAAACCCATGGACTCGTTCGGGACAGGCAAATGAAGTTTATACCCAAGCTCCGTTGGATATTAACGTAGGCTCTTTACAGAATGATTATTACCGCGATTTGTATTATGAGTTTGCCCTTAATTACAGCCGTACCTTTGGCAACCATAGCGTTACAGGCCTGGCTTTGCTGAACCGTCAGGAAAAAAATAAGGGAACTGATTTTGCTTATTTTAATGAAGCGCTGGTTGGCAGGACTACCTACGATTACAAGCACAAATACCTGGTTGAATTCAATGTTGGTTATACCGGTTCAGAGCGCTTTGCTCCCGGAAACCGTTTTGGATTATTTCCGGCAGGCGCTATCGGATGGGTAATTTCTGAAGAACCTTTCTTTAAAGCAGCAGTTCCTGTTGTCAGCAAGCTGAAATTGCGATATTCCGACGGGATAGTCGGTAGTGATTATGCCAGAAGCAGATGGCTCTACCAAAGCGACTACTACAAAGATTCACGCGGTTATATTCATGAAGATCTTGGAGCCAACCTGGTTGCACAATGGGAAGAAGCCCGTAAGCGTGATATTGGTCTTGAACTTGGATTATTTAAGGACCAGTTTACGCTGGTGGTTGACCTTTTTGATGAACAACGTGATCAGATGTTATTGGTACCGCGAAGCTCTACCATGTTAATTGGCAACTCTTTTAAGGAACGTAACCTTGGAGAAGTGAAGAAACATGGTATTGAAGTGGAGATCGGTTTCAACAAAACAGTCAATAAAAATTTCAATTATTTTCTGAGAGCCATTATGGGTTATAATGAAAACCGCGTAATATTTAAAGACGATCCACCTTACGCACCCGATCATACCAAGCTGGCAGGAAAACCACTGACAGAAATGCTTAGTTCAGAATTTGGCCTGGAAGGACTCGAATTAAGTGGAGTTGAATTGACTGGTACCGGTTATTATACATCGGTTGATGATATTCACAACAACCCATCACCTATCGCTTTGGACAAACTGAACGTGGGCGACTACAAATTCCTCGATTATATGACTGACGGAACCATCACCGCCCTCGATAAACACCCTATTAAAGGCTTAACATATCCTCCTTTTACATTCTCATGGTCAAGTGGTTTTACTTACAGGAACTTCGATTTCAATTTCATGTTCCAGGGTAACCTTGGTAAGTACGTACAATACAACCAGACCTACGAAGTTGAGTTTATTAAAGGTGACTGGCGTATCCACTCTTCCCAGTTAGATTACTGGGCGCCAAACAACCCTTCGGCCAACCATTCTACCTTGCATTACAGCGGTAGTAGCAGCGCCGATATTTTGTTCTGGGGCGGTGGCGAGGCCGACCGCGGATACCAGGTGATGATAGAAGACCGCTTCTTCCGTAATGCCGACTATGTGCGACTGAAAGAAGTTTATGCAGGTTATACTTTTGATCCGGGTTACTTAAACAAACTGGCCGGTGTTTCCAGCTTTCTTGTTTATGTTACCGGCAATAATCTCTGGACTTTAACCAATTTACTTGAAGGCGACCCTGAACGTAAAGATTTCCAGCAAGGGTTTTATCCACAGATGTCAACCTTTAAGGTTGGTGTTAAGTTCGTATTCTAATTGTAAAATCTACGATCATGAAAAAATATATCATTCTAATATTAATGACAGGGATCATGATGGTTACTCCGTCATGCCTTGAAGAATACCTCGATCAGGCTCCTGAATCCGGGCTGAACGAAGAGGAGATATTCTCGAAATATGCCAATTTCCGACAATTCCTGTATGGCGTTTACGAAGGTCAGAAATACTTTAGTGGTGGCTGGAGAGATTATAACATCAAAACCGCATTTCCACTCTATTTCAACTCATGGGATCAGAAATGGACCTGGGAAGGTGTAACTGACGCGGCAGATATGGGACGTTACATGGAAGGCCATACTTTCAAAAGCGGACAAGTTTCTGCCTTTATCAACAAATTTACCTACGACGGCAAAAGGAGACCGATTCTGGAATCCATGTTCATGTCGATTCGTAAATGCAACATGGTACTGCAGAACATTGATAAACTTCAGGATGCCGAACAGGAAATCAAAGACGATTTTGTTGGCCAGGCTCATTTTGTCCGTGCATTCTGCCATTTCGAACTGATGCGTTTATGGGGGCCAATGCCTTATCTTACCAGCGTTATTGGAGTTGACGACCAATGGGATATCCCGCGTTTGTCGAAATACGAGACCCTGGCTGCAATTGCTGCCGACATGGATACTGCTGCTACCTTTTTTGAAAAAGCAGGTATCATGCGCCGCGATCCGGGACCGGGCCAGACAGGTCACCTTGCCGATCCGGAACAGGCCCGCCCAAATGGAGTCGCCGCGAAAGCCTACAAAGGACGTGCATTGCTTTATGCTGCCAGCCCGCTGAACAACGATAAAGGGCAAAAAGCCTGGGAAGATGCCGCAAAAGCCAACTGGGAAGCCATTCAACTGGCAGAACAAAATTTGTATGGGTTACTTTCTGCTGCCGATTACAAGAAAAATTATGTAGGAACCACCTATACCAACGAACAGCTATGGGCCTGGACGGCGGGTAACCTTTCATGGAGCAATGGTTTTTTCCAGGGTATCGTTTCCGGTGTAATTCGCGATAGCAAATCTGGGTTTTCAGGTGTTTGTCCTACACAGAATTTTGTAGATAAATTTGAAACCAAATGGGGCGAACCGCTGAATACCGAAGCCGATCGTCAGGCCGCCATTGCAGCAGGCCATTACAACGATCAGAATCCTTACAAAGACCGCGACCCAAGGTTTTACATCGACATTGTTTACAATCAGACCCCATTAACAGGTTGGTCTGGCGGTAAAGCGCAGATCTATTATGAAACCGTAAATGGAGTTCAAAAATACAGTGAACTTTTGAACCCTGCTTATTTGGGACGAAGCTTTACAGGATATTACCTCCGGAAAATATGGGGAGAGGGTAGTACAAAAAACAGGAAATCGGTGATACATACCGACCCGTTGATCCGTTTGGGCGAACTCTACCTGAATTATGCCGAAGCAGCCAATGAGGCTTACGGGCCAAATGGCATGGCACCGGGCGCAACAATGACTGCTGTTGAGGCAATCAATGTAATCCGCACCCGTATTAAACAGCCTGCTGTTTTACCTGAATTTACTGCCAGTAAAGAAATATTCAGGGACAGGATTAAAAACGAACGCAATATCGAACTCGCGTACGAAGGACATTATTACCACGATATCCGTCGCTGGAAAGATGCGCCCAAAGCTTATGCAGGTCCAATATATGGAATGGAGATTGAAAAAGTTGCGGTTAGCGCTACATACCCTACCGGGTTTATGTACAAACGTTATCCACTATCGGCCGACCGCCAGCCAAGTTGGAAAGAGCCCATGTACTATCTCCCGTTCAATACGGAAGATAATTTCAAAATGAAAAATTTTGTACCCAATGTCGTTTGGTAATTTAAACCCGATAAAATGAAGATTATGCAAATTTATCATACACTATTTCAGAAATACAGGTTTATCGGAACCCTACTTATCTTTATTCTGCTGGCCGGAACTACCATGGCACAGGAGAATGAGAAAGTAAAAGCTAAACCTGTAAGTTTAATCATGAAGGTAATCAATGAAGATGGTGATGCCATTGCCAAAGCGAATGTAATTGTCGGCGAAGGTGTCATACATACAGAAACCGATAAAAATGGTAACTGCTCAATTGTTGGTTTTCCTGAAGATTTTGTTTCAATAACTGCTTTCGGATTTGAAAAGAGCATCACCTTTATCAGCCAATTACTCAACGATGAAGTGGTTAAACTCGGGAAAGCCAAATTATTCATGACCTCTGACGATGTGGTTGAATTACCTTTCATGTCAGTAAAAAAACGGAAATTATCAGGAAGCGCTTTTGTTATAAAAGGCAACTTACTCGATAAATATCCATCAACCGATATCCGTAATGCAATGACAGGTCTTGCTCCCGGCCTTGAAATAAGGGAAAATAATGGTATGCCCGGAATGAGTGCAGAGGAATCGCTAAATGTTTTTGGCATTTCAGAAAAAATAGCCGTTAGCGCCCGTGGCCGTGGAATGATGTACATCATTGATGGCGTTCCAACTGAAATTACCGAAATGCCATTGGACCCGAGCGAAATTGAAAGCATGACTGTAATTAAAGACATTGTTGGCAAGGCAATGTTTGGACCTGCTGCCGCTGATGGTATTATCCTGATCAAAACAAAACGTGGAAAGGCTCACGATCGGGTGATCAACGTGAACATTGAAAAAGGGATCAGCATGGCTGACCGTTTCCCTGAATTTGTTTCGGGAGGCGATTATGCCCGTTTGAACAATATGGCCAGAACCAACAGCGGATTGGAGCCGTTGTACAGCGATGATGCCATTGCTGCCTACGATAAAAATGATCCGTACGACATGGTTTATCCAAGTGTTAACTACCGCGATATGATGCTCAAAAACAGCATGGCTTTTAACCGGGCAAACATGTCTTCATCAGGTGGTAACGACATCGTTCAGTATTATACCTATCTGGGCTACAGCGGCGAAGGCGATCTGTATAAGATTGGTGACCCTGCCGATTATAACCGACTGAATACACGAGCCAACATCGACATCAAAATCAATGAGGTCATAAAAGTTCAGTTCGATTTCTTTGGGGGCCTGTCGTTCCGTCGTTCTCCCAATTATGGATTTGACCGAGATTTCACCTCCGAAGGCACGAACAATCCGGTATTGAATATTGTCGAGTTTCCTACGGTAATTAACGAGATCACTGCAACTCCACCGATTGCCTTTCCGGTTTACGCCAATAACGATCCTACTTTGGATAAACCCTGGTATGGCGTAAGTTCAAATTACAGAAGTAACCCTATCGGAAATCTGGTACACAACGGTTATTATACCGAATCGGGTCGTACAGGTGCGTTTAACGTGGCTTTGGATTTTGATCTTGGCCAAATGGTTCAAGGTTTAAAATCGAAAACATATATCGGGTTCAACGCATTCAACCTGCTTCGTATTGGTAAAGCCGAAGATTACAGTGCCTATATTGTTACCCCTTCGGTTAATGATGCCGGAAGAGATACAGTAACATTAGCGAAAATTACTGAACACAACAGTGTTGACCAGCCAAGTATGGCCAAATTGCATGACTTCTATTTCCAGCGTTTTGTTGGTTACGAAACTTTGGAATACGGCCGGAAATTTGGTAAAAATGATGTTCAGGCATCTGCTACTTATTATATCTCGAAAATTTTCCGCAACGGAATAGAAGAACCTGAACGTCAGCAAACCGGGATACTGACAGGTATTTACACTTTCGATGATAAATACAGTGTGCAGGGGATTCTCAATTATGCGGGTTCATCAAGTTACAGCGAAGATGCACGCTATTTTATGTCGCCTTCTGCCGGTGCAAGCTGGGTGATTTCAGAAGAAGGTTTCATGAAAGGGGCTAAATTTATCGACTACCTTAAATTGCGTGCCGAAGGTGGTATCCTTGGTTACGAAAGTTTCTTTTCTCCATTTTATTACCGCGACCGTTTTAATTACAACAGCTCCGGTTCTGCATTTGGGCCCCATTCAACCAATCAGTGGTTTGGCTCAAGTACCGACAACCAGGTTTACCGAACCTCACCTAACCGTACCGGAAATCCTGATTTGGGATGGGAAAAACGCCGCGAATTTTCAGTTGGCCTGGATGCTGTAATGTTTAGCGAAAAACTGTCGCTTGAAGTAAACTATTACGACAACCAGCGTGATGGGATGGTTTCCCAATTAGTAAATACGATCCCTTATATTGTTGGAGTTTCAGGAGCCAGACCTCGTGCCAATTTTAATAAAGTCCGTTATTTTGGTTTGGAAACTGGCCTGCAATACAGCAAAAAAACAGGCGATTTTAAATATTCATTTGGTGGAAATGCAAGCTTTCAAAAATCAGAAATCCTGAAATATGACGAAGCCAATTACCGCTTCCCGTATCAGTCAAGAATTGGTACATGTATGTCGAGTATCTGGGGTCAGAAATATGTCGGAAAGTTTGCGAGTGATGAAGAGGCCCTGGCCGTTCCGCAGTTGTACGACGACGTATTACATGCCGGTGATTTGAAGTACGAAGACATGAACAAGGATGGTGTCATTGATGACAATGACATGAGTATTATTGGTCACACCATGCCTCGTTTGATATATGCTCTAAATGTTAAATTTAGCTATAAAAACTTCGATTTCACAGCCATTGGCACCGGTCGCGCTTTTTACGATATTGCAATGAACAACCAATATTACTGGAACGGATGGGGCGACAATACTTATTCTGCATTCGTAAAGGACAACATTGGGGGCGATTATCCGAAACTGACTTATTACAAAGTGAACAATAACTTTGTAGGATCTGATTTTTGGTTGAGAAAAGGTGGCTATTTCAAAATTCAGAATATTGAACTGGCTTACAATGTGCCGGTTAGTAAAATGAATTTACCTGCTGTTCGTGCCTTCCGTATTTTCGTACACGGTTCGAATCTACTGACCATTTCGAAGATCAAAGATGTTGATCCCGAGTCTATTAATTCCGGAGTGGAAAACTATCCATTGTTTCAGACATACACCGCCGGACTTAAATTAACTTTTTAAACCATGACGACTATGAATAAAAAGAATATATTACTATTGGGTACATTGCTCGTTTTTCTGGCCTCCTGCAAGGACTATCTTGAACCTTACCCCAATGGGGATATTTCAAGCGAAGAAATCTGGAAATATCAGGATATAGTGCAGGGTTTGGTCGGGCAATGTTACGATTACATGGACAATAACGATGGCCGTGGTTACAACAACAATAACGGGGCCTACCTCGATTGTGCCACCGATAACGCAGTACGTACCAGTACAACCGACAACCTTCGCCGTTTGGCAGTGGGTGCAATAACTACCAGTCAGGATCCGTTCCGTGGTTATTGGGACATTGATTACCGGGCCATTAACTCTGTTAATACTTTTCTGAAAGACCGCCGGGGTTACAACACCCGGTTTATTGTGAATAACGATTGGAATACACTGGTAAAAACCCGCTTGCAAGGTGAAGCTTTCGCATTGCGCGCATGGTTTCAGTGGGATCTGCTCCAGCGTTTTGGTGGTAAGGGCATCGATGGGCAAATGTTAGGCTTCCCTATTGTACTCGAACCTTTGAGCGTGACCGAACATACCAACCTTCCGCGCAATACTTATGATGATTGCGTGAAGCAAATCCTGGCCGATTGCGATTCAGCCTACAAATATCTGCCCATTGCACACCGCGACTTTCTGGTGCCAAATGCGGGAGACAGAGTTTATGCAGGTGCCAAATACTGGGGCCGAATGGATGGGATTACCACCCGTGCCATCAAATCGAATGTTTACCTGACATGGGCAAGCCCGTTGTTTAATCCAGGTAACGACAAAACCCGATGGGAAATGGCCGCCAAATATGCCAAAGAAGTAATTGATTTTAAATTGACGGTTGATAATGTGAACAAGGGATTTAATCCTGCAAACGGCGTTAACTGGTTTGATCCGAACTTCCCCGGAATTGTTTTTGCTTCGAGGTACAATAATGGAAACGATGCGATGGAACGCATGTTCTATCCCGGAGGTTTCCAGGGAACAGGTTCGATGGGAGCATCACAGGATTTAGTGGATGCTTTCCCGATGAAAAACGGATATCCGATTACCGATCCGAAAAGCGGATACGATCCTGCTGATCCATACAAAGACCGCGACCCACGTTTTTACAGTGTGATTTTCCATAACAATGCAAAGTCTATTCGTGCGGGTAAGACTGAAGTGATGTACACTTTCGAAAACTGGGAAGGTGGAAAAGATCAGGCCAATGCCACATCAACCAACAGCCGCACCAATTACCATATCAAAAAGATGGTTTGGATGGGTTTGAATTGGAAAGACAAATCGCCAAACCGCCAGCCACACGCCAAATTTTACATTCGATGGGCGCACATGTGCCTGAATTTTGCAGAGGCTGCCAATCATGTGGTTGGACCAACTGATGCGGCTAAATTTGGACTTTCGGCCAAAGATGCAATTAAGTATCTTCGCACCCGAAAAAGTTATGATGGAGCTGCAGGTTTGGACACCGACCCATATCTGGACGAAGTTTCGGCCGCAGGTGAAACCACATTCGATCAGTTTGTGAAGAATGAACGACGGATTGAAACATGTTTCGAAGGATTCCGGTTTTATGACCTTCGGCGCTGGGGGACTTCACTTGCAGAGTTAAATAAACCAGTTCACGGAGCTCAAATTATTAAAAACACTGATGGTACTTTTACATACAACCTCAATGTTGAAGTTGAAGAGCGTAAGTTTTCTTCACATTTCCTTCCGATCCCATACGACGAAATGCTTCGGATGGATAAACTGGTACAGAACGAAGGCTGGGAGGCTTGGAAATAAACCCTTTAAAAAGAAAAATTATGAAAAAGATATTAATTCTTCTGTTCGTATCTGTATTGCTTAATGCATGTTACGACGATTACGTTAAAGATTACGTCTATGATGGGGTTTATTTTCCTTATCAACTTGATGTAAGAACCTTAGTTGTTGGCGAAGGCATGAAAATTCAGTTTGGTGTTGCCCTCGGTGGAGTTAGCGATAACGTGAAAGACCGTGTTGTAAATTATCAGATTGACAATTCGCTGATTAATGCGCAAACACTGGCTTCGATGAAATCTGCGGCTAATTATATAAAAAATGCAGTTAATCCGGTAACCGAGCTGAAACTTATACCAGCCAACTATTACCAATTAAGCGATAACAGCAAGTTTGTAATTAAAGCAGGTGACCATTCTGGAACCGTTACCCTGAAGGCCGATTCTGCCAGGTTTCTGGCTGATCTGTCAACGCTGGTTGCTACTTATGCCTTACCGGTGCGCATTACCAGCGCTGATGCCGATTCGGTGCTAAAAGCAAAAAACTATGCAGTTATAGGCTTGAAATACGAAAATATGCTTTTCGGAAATTACTGGCATGGTGGAGTAACTGTTGAGAAGGATGCTGCCGGTATAGTTGTTAAAACTATACCTTATTACACTGCAATAAATGCACCAACCAGTAAGGCATGGGTCTTAACAACAGTTGAACCTCTGGCACTTACAACAAATGGGTATGCTGATGTTACAAATCCAACCAAACAGGAAATGAAACTTACTCTGAGCGGAGGTAAAATTACCGTAGGTAGTTTACCGGGAGCCAGTGTGCAGATTCTACCTGATGGCGATTGTACCTTCAATCAGGCTAAACTTTTACAAAACCGTAAAATTTACCTGAAATACAAGTATGTAAATGCAGCAGGAAATACTTGTTATGCACAGGATACGCTTACATTCCGCAACCGTATCCGCGATGGTATCAACGAATGGCAGGACGAAAATCCGAACAATTACAAATAACCTTTGGATGTTCATTCAATTAAAAAACGGCTGCTCCCGATGGGAACAGCCGTTTTTGTATTAGGGGATTTGAAATATTTAATTACGATTCTTAATTAGATTTTATCTGTAAAATCAGGCATAGCTTGTGGTAAAACTGGAATTATTATTTTCAAATCCCCTTACAGCAACATACTTACCGTTAAGGTCAATATCAATCCCAATACCGAAATAATCGTTTCCATCACTGTCCAAGACTGGAGGGTTTGTTTTTCAGTCATTCCGAAATATTTGCCAACGAGCCAGAAGCCGCTATCGTTGACATGCGATAAAAGGGTTGCGCCTGATGCAATGGCAAGTACAACCAAGGCTGTGTGTGTTGGAGATAAACTAAAGACTTCCAGAACCGGGGCCATAATTCCTGCTGCGGTGATCATCGCTACGGTGGCTGAACCTTGCGTAACCCGAACAATGGCTGCCAGCACCCATGCAAGCAAAACCGGCGGCAACGATGAATCGGCAATTGATTCGGCCATCATTTTGCCAATACCGCTGTCAACCAATATCTGTTTCAGAACACCACCGGCTCCGGTAATTAAAATGATGATTCCGGCAGGTCCAAGCGCTTTGGTTGTCAGGTCGAGGATTTCCTTTTTGTTGAACCCTTTTTTTATGCCGAGAAAATAAATTGAAATTAAAGTTGCAAAAGTTAAGGCGACAAACGGATGCCCGATAAAGCCCAGTATATCAGGAATTATACCGGCTGAAATGATCTGTTTCTTAACCAAAACATCGGTGACAGTTGCAAGCAGAATTAGAAACAAAGGAATGGCAATGATACTGATAATCAAACCAAAAGATGGCAAATCCTTTCTTGTTTCAGGATGAATTACGCCAATATTTTCAGGAGGATAAACAATTATTTTTTTACTGATGTAGCGGCCAAAAACCGGTCCGGCCACAATGGCGATGGGCAAGCCAAGAATAAACCCCCAAAGAATTACATATCCCAGTTCGGCATTGATGATTTCGGCAACAGCAACCGGCCCGGGAGTTGGCGGAATAAATGAATGGGTGACGGCAAGTCCTGCCAGTAATGGAATTCCGTAGTACAAAACCGACTTTTTGGTGTCGCGCGAAAGGGCATAAACTATTGGAACAAGTATGATGAAACCGACATCAAGAAAAACCGGAATACCGATAAAAAAGCCGGTTAACACCATGGCAAAAGGCGCCCGTTTTTCACCAAATTTTTTCACGAGGTAACGCGCCATTGATTCTGCGCCGCCCGAGCTTTCAAGCATTTGACCGAAAATAGCTCCCAAACCAACCACTGTGGCCACAAAACCAAGGGTTCCGCCCATTCCTTTCTGAATACTTTCAAGAATTCCGGCGAGCGGCATTCCGGTTGCAACACCAACAAACATGCTGGTTATCAAAAGCGCAATAAAGGCATTGAGTTTTAATTTCAGTACCAGAAAAAGCAAAAATGCAACTGCAAAAACAACGGTCAGCATCAGGTAGGTTGTACTCATAAATGTTAGTTTCAGGTTCAAAGTTCCAAGTTTCAAGTTGTGCCCTGAAAATTGGTTATTGAATATTGGTTATTGGATATTGGTTATTGAATATTTGTTATTTATTTTATTTCTGACAGGTTACTATCAGCGGCAAACTGGTTTTAGTCAGGGGTTCGGCTTTGAAACTTCCGAAGTATTCGAATGATCCGAATCCTGCTTCTTCCAGCAATTCCTGAAGTTTATTTTGCCTGATTGCATAAAGTTTAACCGAATTTACAATTTCCTGACCTGTTGATTTCACCGTAAGTTTGGTATTGAAACCAATCAGATCAGAACCCTCGTCAAACGTATAATTGCGTTCGAAGGAAATGTGTTCATTGTCAATTAAAGGAAGTGATTTGATTTGATCGTCAAAAATATACTGATAGTTCAGAATTTGGATGGTGAGTTTGCCTTCAGAAGCAAGTAGTTTATATGCGCCTCGGAGAAATTTCAGGATATCATCGTTATTGAGCAAATGGACGAGTGTATTTCCGAAGCAAATAACGGTGTTAAAAAATGATTCGGGATAATGTTCACCTATCAGGCGCATGTCCAGCTGCTCAAAAACCGGGAACATTGTATCTTCCGGCTTTGCATTTTGGGCAATTTCAATCATTTCGGCATCGAAATCGAATGCCCATATCGGGAAACCGAACCGGGTGAGCGCAAACGACAATTCGCAGGTGGCACAACCCACATCGAGCACTTTTGCCCCGTTGTATGGCAGCACTTGTTTTAAAAAATTAATCTGCGCCGGATTGAATGGGAAAATTTGCTGGTAGTATTTTGAAATACTGGTGTAAAAATGTGATGACATAAAAATTATTTACAATTTAACTATTTACAATTTAACCATTCAATCGCAAACTTGAAACTTGGAACTATTTCGGGTACTCTATCCGAACATGATAAATGTTGACCAGTTTCTCCAGCAGGGTGGCTTTCAGGATACTTATTTCCCTGAGAGTCAGGTCGGCATTGATCAATTGGTTCGATTGAATTTTTTGTTCCACCATCTTTTCGATCACTTCACGAATATTGTCAACCGATTTTTCTTTCAGGCTTCGGGTTGCGGCTTCAATTCCATCAATCAGCATCAGAACGGCTGTTTCTTTGTTCTGCGGCAATGGTCCCGGATAGGTAAACATATTTCGATCTACATTTTCCTTCGGATTTTCTATTTGATACATTTTATAGAAATAGTCGGTTTGCGTGGTTCCGTGATGTGTTGCGATAAACGAAATCAGAATTTCGGGCAATCCATGTTTGCGGGCCAACTTTATACCATTTGCAACATGGTCGATAATAATTGCTGAACTTTTTAAATGATCGATCTGGTCGTGCGGATTCATTCCAACTGCCTGATTTTCGATAAAAAATTCAGGATCGAACGTTTTTCCAATATCGTGATAAAGCGCACCAGCCCTAATAAGGAATGGATTTCCTCCAATTTTGTGGATTACAGCTTCAGCCAGATTGGCAATTTGAATGGAGTGCTGGAAAGTACCGGGCGCCTCTTCGGCAAGCTTTCGAAGCAAAGGCTGGTTGGTATCCGAAAGTTCAATCAGCGTAACATCTGATACAAAACCGAAAATTTTCTCGAAAATATAGATCAGCGGATATGAAATGAAAATGAAAATACTGCTTACCGCAAACCATTCAAGAGCTACCCAATTGATGGTATCCAGATTGCCTTCCTGAACCATGGCCATGGCGAGGTAAACTATTGAATAGGTCAGAAATACCCACAGCGCCGAAAAAACAATGTGCGAACGTTTGTGTAATTTATTCAGGCTAAAAACAGCTATTACTCCTGCAACCATCTGAAGAATAATGTATTCGTAACTGTTAGGTGCAAAAAAACCAATGAGCAGGGTTGTAATCATCAGTGAAAAAATGGCCGTTCGTGAATCAAAAAATATACGCACAAGAATGGGCAATATGGCCATCGGAACCATATAAATATTTATAGCTTTTACATTTGAAGCAAATCCGGCCATGAAAACCATCAAAACAATCATCATGAAAATGAAGGTGAATTTTCGTTTGTGGTCGAATATGTCGCGCCGGTAAAAAAGCAAATAGAGAAACATCATCACGATAAAAATTGAAATGATAAGAAGTCGACCCGCTATTACCAGAAAATATTCGATGTTGTCACCCCTTTTTGTTTCATAGGTTTTTTTCAGCGACTCAAGAATCATGTATTTTTCCTGCCCCACCAGGTCGCCCTGAAAAATGATCCGCTCGCCAGCCTGAACCATTCCTTTTGTGGCTGAAAGTTTATCGAGCAGTTGCTTCTTCTCGTTTCGGTTGAGCTGTTCGTCGTAATATAGGTTTTCAACGACAAAATCACTGATATTAACTGACTTCAAAAATTCAGGAAAAAGTTTGCCGCTTAGTGCGCGAATCGTATCATTCAGTTTCGAATAGGCAGTTTTAATTGAAAACAATTGCGCAACAGGAGTTTTGATCGCCTTTTGCCCTTTAATAACCATGATTTCTGATTTCCCGGCGAGCTCTTTATATGAATCAGTAGATTGTTGTAAAATACCGGTTTTATATATTTTATCTAAAATACCCGGTAATTCCTGAAACAGGTCTGATGACTTTATTTTTTCATCACTTTCGGTAAATTTTGAAATTGCTACTGAAAATTCGTTGATTGCGGAACGACCAACCAAGGTGTCGAATGTAAAATACGGCCTGTATTTTTTTAATAAAGAGTCGTTTTCTGTCTTTATTTCGGCTTCCGTTTTCATAATTGCAAAGTCGAAAGGAGCTATCAGCGTTTCGTGCCGCCACGGGCTTCCCTTCTGAAATTCGTATTTGAAGCGGCTTTCACCTGGAAATATTAAAAAAATCAGTCCGATGCCAATGATAAAAACCATTGAAAGGAAAAACCAATGATAAGACTGAACAAGACTGGTAAAATATTTTTTCATAAATAATGGTATTTAAAACCTTTGCAATTTAGAAAGTAACTGTTAAGTTCTATCTTTGAAAAACTAAAATTAATAAAATCTTCGGGAAACAAGCATAAACAGCAATAAGTGGGAAACCTGAAGTGCTGTCGCCAATTTTCCTGAATAAATAAATCACTCATGAATTACGGCATTTCCGGGTTAAGCATCATACCAGTGCGAAAAGAACCTTCAGAACAAAGTGAAATGATCACCCAGATTTTATATGGCGAACATTTCGTTGTGAATGAAATAATGCTTGGTTGGGCACATGTAAAACTGGCTTTCGATGGTTATGATGGTTGGGTTGACATGAAAATGATCACTCCTCTGACTGAAAAAAATTACCATAAAATTGAACAGGCTCCATTTGCTGTGTCAACTGATATTTTTAACATCATTCCGGTAAATGCAGAACAAACAATGATGATTGTTGCCGGAAGCACTCTTCCTTTCTGGCGTCCTTACCTAAAAGAATTTTCGATTCAGCAGGAAATTTTTCGTCATACCGGAAATTATACTTACAGAAAGCCGGCAAATATTCGCAAAACACTGATTGACCAGGCTTTAAAATACTTTAATGCGCCCTATTTATGGGGAGGCCGATCTCCTCTTGGTATTGATTGTTCAGGATTTACCCAGATTATTTATAAAATGATTGGCATTGCGTTGCCCCGCGATGCAAGCAAGCAGGTTCACTGCGGAACAGCTATTAGTTTTGTGGAAGAAGCCCGTCCCGGCGATTTGGCTTTTTTCGACAATGATGAAGGGCAAATTGTGCATGTTGGAATTATCTGGGAAAAGCGTAAAATTATTCACGCTTCAGGTAAAGTCCGCATCGACAATGTTGACCAGTTTGGAATTTTCAATGTCGATACAAAAAGATATACGCATCAGATGAGGGTGATGAAGAGGATAATAAAAGATTAGAAAGTCAGAAGTCCGGAGACCGAAGACGGAAGTTAGGATATTGTCATTGGTGGTCATTAACTTCGTGTCACTCATTGTCAAGAGCTTCGCGTCTGTTTTTTCTACTGAAAACGATAATGACAATTGAATGACTATCAATGACCATAAATGACTCTACATTCTGAAACTTGAAACTTTTTTATGCACTCCTACTCCTACCCCCGCCCTGCCGTTACTGTTGATGCTATTTTGATCAGTAAACAAAACTCAGTTTTGCTGATCGAACGTGGTCGCGAACCGTTTAAAGGAAAATGGGCGCTTCCGGGCGGTTTCATCGACATGGACGAGCCGCTTGAAACTGCTTGCATGCGCGAGTTGGAAGAGGAAACCGGAATCAGGATCTCAGAATTGAAACAATTTAAGACTTTCGGAGCTGTTGACCGTGACCCGCGCCACCGGACAATTTCGGTAGTTTTTTATGCTTTTACTGAAAATGAATTGATCGCCCGTGCCGGTGACGATGCCGCAAAAGTACAATGGTTCCCTATTGGCCAACTTCCTGAGCTTGCTTTTGACCATCAGTTGATTTTGGAAGAGTTTAAGGCTGAAGTTTTGAAAATTGATTGAGTTGGTTAAGTCAGTCATCTTAGTGAAGACGATGTCCTCACGTTCATATCATCTTGCTTAGAACACGGAAATTTAAATGCAAAGATTCAACGTGTGATCGAAAAGTGTTTTCCGAACAGACCCCTCATACCATGCGATACTCCAGAAGAACTGCCAGGGCATCTAGTATATTTGGACACACTGTCGATCGAACTTACAGGAAAACTCGGAAGCCTGTTATCTAAACAACTCTTGCTTCCGGTAAGCACCTACTTTAAAAGTGTACAAGCTGGGATCAGGTTGCAGATAAAAAACAAAACAGAGGAAATCATAAAAATGTCTGCAAGTAGTAAGCTCGAAGATAAGGAAGATTTAGATCCTGCGACCATCACTGCTACTCCTGAACTTAAACCATTAATTACAGATCAAAGAATTGACACTTTCAACAAAGTAAAAGAACTCCAGACAAAGGGTATTAGCATCAAAAAAATCTCAAAAGTTATAGGATTATGCGAAACCTGTAAGTTCCTGAACCCAATCTCAGTGTTGCCTTTCCACCTGAATGAGAAACCAGTTTCACATCCGGTGAATTGACAATGGAAGCGCCATTTTCTAAAATTTCAGTTCCTTCTTTTGCCGGAAGCACTAAAATAGCTGTTGAATTAACAGGTATTTCCACCTCAACAACAATTCCTTCAGCCGCTTTCTTCCATCTCGAAACGATTGTTCCATAAGGTGTTCTGAAATCAGTCGATACATCATCCATTCCATTCACTATCTGCGGCGCAATCAATGCTTCTTTGTATGCAACCGATTTGTCGGTCTGTTCAATTCCTCCCAAACCACCGTAAAACCATTCCATTAAATGGCCAAGCATCAGGTGGTTGTTCGAAACCCGTTCCAAAGCAGCCCATGATTCGGTCAGGGCTGTTGCACCTTTTTTCAGTTGATAACCATAACCGGGAACATCGTCACGGGCGTTCATTTCAAACTGCAAATCGCCGGCACCACCTTCCTGCAATGCTTTTACCAGAAAGTGAAAGCCCACATCGCCGGCAGTCAGCGCTTTATCCGATTTATTGATCGACTCAACCAAAGTTTGAAACACTTCATCTTTCAGGTCATCAGGAACAATTCCCAGTACCAAAGGCATGGAAATAGCTGTCTGGCTTCCGGTTGAATAAATATTTGTTTTAGGATTCAGGAATTCTTTGTTGTAAACCGAACGGATTTCTTCGGCCCAACCGGCATACTTTTTCACTTCAGCTTCTTTCCCGATTAAAGCGGCCATTTGGCACATCAATGAAGCATCGTAGTAATAAATGGCTGTTGCCGTAGCTGCGATTGGGGTTAACTGCGCAATGCCTGGCATATTTGGACCAAGATCGTACCAGTCGCCCAAACCATGCGACAAGATTTGATTCTGCGATTTGCTCTTTAAATAATCCATGTAGCGGGTCATCATTGGCCAGGCTTTTTCAATCGGGCGGATATCGCCGTAATACTTATAAATCAGCCACGGAAGAATCACCGAAGCGCTTCCCCATTCAGGCGAATCCCTGAAACCACCTGTGAATTCGGTATATTCAGGAGCAATTGCTGGAACCAGTCCGTCAGCCGTTTGCGCTTCCATCATATCATTTATCAATTTATTGTACAAATGGTATATATCGTAATTGTAATGAATGCCGCCGCCCATCAAATAAGTTTGTTCGAGCCAGCCAAGCTTTTCGCGGTGCGGACAATCGGACACTACACTTTGCAAGTTGCTTTTTATTCCCCATTTAATCAGCTCGTTAATACGATTAAAGAGCTCAAATGAAGTGGTGAAATTTCCCTGCTGTGGAGCTGAATTTCGTGTATGCAAAAATTTCATTCCGGTAATGCGTGGCAAATCAGAGGATTCTTTCAATGTATCGGGAACAGCGCCAATCACTTGTACATATCGAAAACCGTAGTAAGTGAATTGCGGCGTCCATTTTTCAACTCCCTCGCCTTTTAAAATGTAGGTGAAATAATATGGGCGACCTGTGGCATTTTGCTCAGCCTCCAATGTTTCCTTTATCAATTCTGCCGGATACAATTTGATGGTATCTCCCTTATTCCCTTTTACTTCCAACTCAACAATACCTGAGGCATTTTGCCCGAAATCGTACAGAAAGGAATTTTTTACCGTTGGAATTGACTTGATCGATTTCAACAAAATAGTTTCACAAACCGTAACCGGATAATCCATTTCGGCTATCAATTTATGGTTTGGAGCTTTTACAACCAAACTATTTCTCCATGCTGAATCGTCAAACCCCGGACGATCCCAACCTGCCTGCTCCATAGTAGCATTGTATGTTTCGCCGGCAAAAATGCTCGAATAAGTAACCGGACTTTCAGAAACTTTCCAGCTTTTATCGCTCACCACCGTTTCCGAACTTCCATCATCGTATTTCAATTGAAGTTTGAGGATCATTTTCGGGTTGCCGTACGCTGCAAGCAACTTTCGGTAACGTGTATTTGGAATATTATAGAAAACGTTTCCCAGCATCATTCCGAACGCATTTGCACCCGATTTTATTTGACTGGTAACATCGAAAATATTGTACAGATTGGAATCGTCATAATCGGTCCAGCCCGGTGCCATGAAATGATTGCCCACCTTCTGTCCGTTCAGGTGCAATTCATATTGACCCAAACCAGTTACAAAAACCAGCGCTTCTTTCAGCTTTTTCTTTACCGAAAATTCTTTGCGGAAAACAGGCAATACATGTTCACCGCTTATCTTATTCTTCCACTCCGGATAAAACATTGGCACATGAATTCCGGGAACAATCCGGTTGGCCGAATCGAGTTCATCGAAGGCAATCCATTTTGCCTGGCTCCAATCACCAGATGAGAAAAGGCCGGTTGTTAGGCGGGCAGGTTTGCACCAATCCGATTCGTTTCCTTTGTTATCCCAGGCTTTTACCTTCCAGAAATAGGTAGTTCCGCTTGCCAGTTCCGGGCCTGCATAATTAACCAATATGCTTTGGTCGCTGTTTGTTTTTCCTGAATCCCAAACCAGCGATTTGCCGTTTTCGAGGCTGTTTAAATCTTCAGAAAGCAAAATATGATACGCTGTTTGACTGACACTTCGCCCGGGTGAACTCATGTTCCAGCTAAACCGGATATTTTCGGCATTCACGCCCAAAGGTTCGGGTTTGTTTTCACAAAAAGTGGCATCAATGGTCAGGTTTTGCTGCACACACGACATCCCTGTTCCTAGTAAAATCAGGGAAAGCAGATAATAAATTGATTTTTTGGTCATTTTTATATGGGTTATTTAAGTTGGTTACTCCTGAAAAACACTCACAATATCTATCCGTCGTTCTTCAGGAAATACTTTTATAAACTCGATCTTTCCATCCTTCAGTTTTGCTTCGATGGTAGTGTTTTTGGGTGCATGCAACTTGAAATGCACATCGCGGTTGGCGGGCCACGCAGGGAATAGGTGAATTTGGTCTCCGTCAACCTGCAAGAGCATTTCCTGAATACCGATCATCCCCGAAC
>Ga0351854_1059_pt1 | contig 23338 bp, 18 predicted proteins | sample BONcelHFGM3001C9_FD_206793 | JGI IMG/M metagenome (GOLD analysis project Ga0351854, IMG submission 206793) | Enriched cells from coal bed in the Powder River Basin, Montana, United States - BONCAT cells FGM rep2 HSBNCT.FGM.300.1.C9 ...
CTCTGACTGGAATGGCGGCTGTGTAAAGGATCGATATATCCCGATCCTCTTGGTTTGATGCGGGTACAAAATCGCCGTACTGGTTAATGTTGAAATAAAAGCATAATGAGGCGATTCCCCGGCGCGTCTTTCGCCGGGGAATCGCCCGCCGAAAAGTTTGGGAGGATTCTCAAGGAACCCTTTGCAAAGGGTTCCTTGAGCCGTCGGAGACGTTTGTATTCCGTTTTTATTAGTTGGGTTTGCGTCCGGTGAAAGGTGTATTGAAAGTGGGCATGATGGGCCGCACCGGGGGCTGGCCCGTGGCCGGTGGCGGCGCGGGCGGAACCGGCCTCGGCTGAATGGGGGGCGTTTGCGCTGCGGGCTGTTGCGGCGCCGCGGGCCGCGCGGCCTGCGGCGCGGTCTGGCGCACAGCCTGCGGCGGCGCAGCCATGGGTTGGCCCTGGGCCGGTTCTTCGCCGGGGCTGATGCCGATGGGCGGGGGCACGATAGGCGAGGGCAGCTCGATGAGCTTGCCGGCCAGCATGGCCTCGGCCCCGCACTTGTAGTTGACATTCTGCAACAGGGCCTGCGCGATCCACTGGTCCATTTCCCGCTTGGTGTTCCACGCCTCGGCAATGCGCGCCGCGCGCTTTTCGGGCATCTCCAGCAGCAGCAGCCCCTTCATCTGAATGTACCCGATGTCGTGCTTGTACACGGCGCGGTACAGGAACCACACTTCCAGAAAATTATCCTTGGAATCAACCTTCTCGAAATCCACCTGGATCTCGATGCCCGCGATGGGGCCGTCCTTGTGCTTCTTGGCCTCCACCTCGGTGATACGGGCGCGCACAATGATTTCGGGCTTCTTTCCCATGAGCTTGGGGCGGTCCTGGTTCGGGGGTTGCTGAGTGGCCATACGGGCGCAAATCCTTTCGTGATGGGCCTGCTAAGAAAGACGCGGCGGGGATTCCGCCGCATCTGTATATTCCATGAAAAGCATAGCACAACGAGCCGCGATGTCAAAAACGCGCGGCCCGGCGCGCCGGGTCAGTCCCAGGCGCAGATGGGCTCGGACTTCATGCCGAACGCCTGCGCCACGCCCGGGTGCGTGACCTTGCCGTCGTGCACATTCACGCCCTTGGCCAGGGGCAGGTCCTGGGCGATAGCCTTGTCAAAGCCCTTGTCCGCCAGCATCTGCGCATAGGGCAGGGTGCTGTTTGTCAACGCCAGCGTAGCCGTGCGCGGCACGGCGCCGGGCATGTTGCCCACGCAGTAGTGCACCACGCCGTGCTTGATGAATGTGGGATTCGTGTGCGTGGTCAGGCTGCTGGTTTCGATGCAGCCGCCCTGGTCGATGGCCACGTCCACGATCACCGAGCCGGGCTTCATCTTCTTGACCATGTCCTCGGTGAGCAGTTTGGGCGCGCGCGCACCGGCCACAAGCACGGACCCGATCACCAGGTCCGAGAACCTGGCCATGCGCTCAATGCTCTCGGGCGTGCTCATAATCGTAATCACGCGCCCGTGCATAATTTCATCCAGTTCGCGCAGGCGCTGGATATTGTTATCGAGAATGCCCACCTGCGCGCCCAGGCCCACGGCAACCTTGGCCGCGCTGTAGCCCACCACGCCGCCGCCGATAATAGTCACGTCCGCGGGCGGAACCCCGGCCATGCCGCTCAGCAGAATGCCGCGCCCGCCGTGCCGAGCCTCCAGGAAATGCGCGCCAAGCTGCACACTCATGCGCCCCGCCACCTCGCTCATAGGCATCAGAAGCGGCAGCAGCCCGTTGGCCGTCTGGATGGTCTCATACGCCACAGCCGTGACTCCGGTCTTCATAAGTTCGCGCGTAAGCTTTTCATTCGCGGCCAGGTGCAGATACGTGAACAGAACCAGGCCCTTGCGGAACAGTTTATACTCGCTCGGCAGGGGCTCTTTAACCTTCATCACCATCTCGGATTTTTTGTACACAGCCTCCAGCGTGGGCACAATTTTCGCGCCTGCATCCTTATACATCTGGTCCGTGATGCCGCTGCCCACGCCCGCGCTTTTCTGGATAAGCACCGTGTTGCCGCCGCCCACCAGCGTGCGCACGCCCGCCGGAGTCATGGCCACGCGGTTTTCCTGCTCCTTTATCTCCTTGGGAACCCCTACGATCATGTGCTGTCACCTCTCATCTGGACTGGCCCGGCGCAAACAGCGCATTCACGAGCCCCGCACCGCAACACCCGCCAGTGCAATTTTCATATTATATTCCACCCGCGCCCGCGATGACAGGGAATTTTAGGATTTCAGATCCTTTGTATGCCAATGAGAATGGGAATTGCTTTCAAATCAGTATGCGCCGGATTTCAAATATGCAGTGAAGAAAATAAAAACGCGTCATTCCGGGCCGAGACCCGGAATCCAGGGGACAGGATGTCCGGGGAGGGCTTTTCGAGCCGGAAGGCCCGCTTGATTTAAGGACAGTTGTGATTCAATTAATACTTTGCATTCCATCGGAGAAAAGGATTGCCGTGTGATACCACTGCGGGGCCGCGCTCATTCTTCCGGCTTGCTGCGGCCTTTAGCAATGTCATCGAGCCATTGCATACACTCGGACCAGAATTTATCGGGAGTCATCAGGAAATATTTTGATTCGGGATTCTTTGGATCATAGAGATCTGGATTCAGCAAAACGGATTGCGGTTTGTCATCAGATTCAAAAAGAAACACATTGGGCAAAGCGGCTTGCATTTCTTTGATCAGTTCATTGAAAAATTTGGGATCCTGAGATCCAAACTCCGGGGGCCATTGTGCGGGGTCCACCCCATTATGAAATAATTCCGCAACTTCCCGGTTCACTTTTTCCACCAGACTGCGATTGCCAAAACCCAGAGAAATCAGAGCCACACGACCAAGCAGGCGTGCGGGCTGATTCTTTGAGTCTTGAGCCATCCCGTTCAGGGATTTGATGATAGTGCTGTCGGGTTCATTTGTTGAATATAACATGTTTACTGCGTGCGATGCATTGCAAATCCATCCGTCAATATCTTTTGAGATTATAATCGTTGGTATGTTGATAATCTTTTCGATATTTCGAGCCCGATCCAGAGCCCAATCCCGATCTCGTGCCAGAGCCCGAATCAGAGTTCGATTCCGAGCCATGTTGCTCCTGTTGAATTCCATGAGTAACCCCAACCATTGAATTATCCTGCAACGGGGGCCATTTTCTTTGTGTGTAATTATGCGAGACAGCAATATGTCAGATAATGATATATCAAACCAAATAAAATACATATAAAACCAGGACGGCAAGGCCAGATTTGATATTCCAAACTGAAGCAATAAATCGGATTGAGCTGCCCAAGGCATAACATCTGCCAAAATATTGTCATTCCACTTCTCATTTTTGTGATAATGAAGATAATTGTCTATTTGTTGGATCCATGCGGACGAATCTGTGGCGAGTCGCGGTGCCAGGAGCATGGTTTTATCCAGCAGATTTTTGGGTGGTGCTTGCAGAAGGGTGTTTATAGCTTTTTGTCGCAATTCATCACTATTTGGTATTCTTAGATTTTTTATATTGTTAAAAATCGAATCATCAATATACGTGCTCGCCATGTGGCGCACACAAAAATTTACGGCGCGTTGTTGGTCGCTCCGGCTCTGGCCAGTTTCCAAGTCCAGCAGAAGCTCGGATAAAAACTCGGCGACGCCATGCGCCAAGGCTGGTTCTTGTGATTGTTGCTCCGCTTCCACAGCGTTGAGAATCGCATCCAGAAGTTTGGAGCACGCCCCAGCCTGGCTTATACTGAGCAACTCAAACAATATTATGAATGTTTCGTGCCAACTGCGATATTTTAGGTTCTCAATAATGAGAGACTTGAGCTTGTCAAACTCGAACACTCTCTGGTACAGGTAAACCGCCGCAAAATACTCTTGAAAAGACAGATGTACAAAGGCGTATTCATCGGGGCCGCGAGGTATGAGAAGCCCGGATCGCTCGGAGATATAGTTTAGAAATCGCGGGGCGCTTTGGGCCGCGTCGTCTTCGCCCAGGTCAAGGGCCATAACTCGCTTGAATTGCTCAATCAATTCCTCGCGTGTAACCAGAATCTCGTTTTGAAGTTCTTTCTCATCGGTTGCTTTATCGCGTTCTTTTTGTGTGCGACGTTCCTGCATCCAGAAACCCACATGGGCCATCCATTTCTTTTTTGTTTCCAGGGCCACGGGATATGTGAGGATACCACGATATTTGTCGATGGATTCCAAGTAGGCTTCGGTGATTTTGTCGTATAACTTTCCGCGGCCGGATGGCAGGTGTGCGTAAATAAAATTGACAAGGGCCATGAGCGTGAGAAGATTGGGCACCCTTGCAAGGGCCAGAATGCTCTGGTTCTCCCTGATGGCTTCTTTTAAATTTTTAATCTTCCGCTCCCGCTCTTCGTGGTCCGGCTCTTTAGCATCGTACCATTTGTTCACAAATGCATCGATTTCGTCATTTGAGAACGGTGCGATATAAAGGCGTTTGACAATTTTGACATCAAATCTTTCTCCTTTGAGCAAAGTCTTAAATGAAAAAGCATAAGGGGATTGTTTATTTAATTCGATGTTATTAGAGTGGGTATTTTTTTCTTGCAACATCGAGAAAAGCAAATCGTTATTCCTGTCGGAAATGCGTTCAGACGCAGTTTCCTTATCGGGTACAGAGATGTAATCAAATGGGACTTCGTCATATCCAATGATGCGGCTGGTGAGGATCAATCTCACATCGGGGAACTGTTTAATGATGTTGGTCGTAATGTGTCTCAAATGCTCACGACGAGTCTTATCTCCCTTCTCGTCGAGACCGTCAAGCAGAAAGATCGTTTTACTGTTTTTAAGGGCTTTTTTGAAATCGACAAATTCCATTGGTTGCTTTTTGTTGCGCCATAGTATTTTCCAGAATGATTCAAGCAGCATGTCTGCGTCTTTGATATCACGCAACGCGATATCGCGCAGGATGATGGGTACGGGAATGAGGTTTCCGAAATGATGCTGGAGTGGTGTCTGGCGCTCGCGGGCAAATGAGTAGGCGATGTGCTTGATGAGTGTGGATTTGCCCGTGCCCGGATCGCCCAGAATAACCACGCGCCGATGTTCTTTCAGCAATTCAATAAGCGATGTGCGCGGCACATCCGGGTCGCGGCCCTTGTACTGATCCGTGAATGTGATGGGAATATAAATCTGCTCCAGGGACAGAACACCTTCTTCTTTAAGATGCGGTAGCCCCAGAAAATGAACGGTCATGTGCCGCATGGCAATTTCATCGAGATAAATGCGCAATGCGCGGTCAATGTCTGGAGTTGATTGCTTTTTGTCGTTCATGCTTTTTTCGGTTCCATCAAATTTTCGCCTCTGGCAGATAGTTTAAAAGATGTTGGCATAATATCGAAGTGCCAGGCCGGGTTTCCCAGGATCGTAATAAGTGAGCAATGTGGAATGTCCTTTGATTTCTCTTTTTGTGGCGAATTTCTTTCTTTTTTGATTTTTCAAGTTCTCTTATCTGCTTATCATACGCTGCGACAACGGCAGCGGCCAGTTTTGAATCTGATTCTTTGATATCATATGTGTTAATAGCAGATTCTTTTTCGGGAATTTTTAGCAATTCGGTTGGTATGACAAGATGCTCAAAACGATAGTCAGGCGGTGTGTTGTTATTACAAAAATAGAACACAGTTTCAAAATATGCGGGGTCCGATTCCACAGCACGATAAATTTCATCCTCGAAATGTGCGAGATAGCACAAAACCGCTGCATACTCAATATTTAAATGTGTCTTATCGAGTCCATGATGAATAAACTGGGCCTCAAGCATTTTGAGATATAGCCTGTATGCTGTTATGTACGCCTTGATTTTTCGTGGGTTATGCGGCAAACATTTATTAAACCACTTCTTGCCTAATTCCTGAACCGTTGATTTTTCATCCTTTAATAAATGTTCAATATAGCTTGTGATTGAAACAGGGCGGGGGACTAGAAATGAAGTCTGAACTATCTTTTCAAGGTACTCCCTGGTTTCAATCATTGTTATTGTCTGTAAGTCTTCTTTATCGCTGTCGCCGCTCTTCTCCTTTCGGATTGCATCTTCGATGATTCTGCGGTCCATGGCCATGACATAAACACAGTTGGCGGCATTCAAATATAATTTGAGTGCTTCAATAAGTTTTAGTGCATTATCGGATCGGCACCTGTCTAAATCGTCGATAAAAATTACAAGGCGTTTTTTGCCTACGCTCTCAAGTAGTTTTTTTATTGCTTCCTGAAAAGTTTGCAGGAAATGTTGGGAAAATAGCCTCATTTCATAATTTTCATTTTCGAGTTTTTCGCCTCTGTTCTCAGCCGCTTGAACAATGTTGGCAAGCTCGTCAATAAGATGCAACGCAGAATAGATCGTGACATCGAATATCTTTTTAATATTACCTTTAGCCTTTTGTGCAAGAGTGAAGTGGCTGCGAATTTCCTGAAGAAGGGCAACAGCCGGAGACTCTTCAAACTGATGTTGCCATGGGCTGAACCAGACCAATTCCATTTGGTTGAATTTTAACTGGTTAGCAGTAAGGGCTTGTTCCCTCTCATCGTTGCTGGCTTTTCCCTTGAGTCTCAAGGCCTCATCCGCTTCATCGGATATTTCAATATCTTTTTTTCGACATGTGCCATTTAAATATGACCACAGTTTATCAAGAAGGCTGGTTTTCCCTGATCCCCAACTTCCATAGATCCCTATAACGTATGGGGGTGTGCATTCACGCACAAGAACGGCAGTTTGGCGCACGAGATTGTGATGGGAATCATCAAGATAATCGAATAAGGTAGGCTCGTCGCTTGGATAAGTGTTTTGAGAAATTGATTTTGCCATATGTTGTCCCTTGGTAAAACGTGTATGCCAAATGGGTCTTCGATACTTTGGGAATGATATACATATGGTGCCTGAGATGTCAAATTTGTAGGTTGTTTTTTTAATGTCCGATTATTTAAGGATGGCGAAGGTGACGCCGATGTCGCCCTGGGATTGGAGGGCGGGTTCGAGGCGGCGCACCAGGGGGTGGTCGGCAAGGTGCTCGTTCACGGCTTTGCGCAGGGCGCCGGTGCCGATGCCGTGTTTGACGGCGATGCGCTCCAGGCCGGCCAGGTGCGCGGTTTCGAGGTGGCGGTCCAGCTCTTCGAGGGCTTCGAGCGCACGCATGCCGTGCAGGTCCACGCTGCTTGGGGCGTTGCGTTGCGCTTCGGCAATGAAGCGGTCGTGGTCGTGGATTATGCGCTTGGGAACGGCCGGGGGCCGGGGGGGCGTGTCGGGCACGCCCAGGTTGCGCACGTGCGTGGTCATGGCCAGGCTGCCCAAGAGTACGCGCGCGTGGCCGCGGCGGTCCGGGCCGTCTCCGAATGTCACGGGGTCGCCGGGGTCGCGCAGGATGAGGGCTGCGCCGGGTGTGAGTTTTTTTAGCGTGGCGGCGCGCGGCCCCCGGACTATTTTTTAATGGCTCGCGTGTTCGACGGCTTGTGGCATTTTCTTGAAAATGGGCGCTTTGAGAATTCTCCGGATTTTTTTGCGGGCCACTGCCCGGCAAAATTCTGCCGGGTAATGGCTTCATTAAATGTTTGCGCGTGTTACAATGTGCGTGGTGCATGGCGGCGCGTTGCCGCGGCTGCGCGCATATCATGATGGAAAGGAATTGCACACAATGAAGACATCGAAAATCTGGATGGGCCTGTGCCTGGTTGTAGTCCTGGCTGCAGCTCTGGGCCTGTCGGGCTGCCCGCAGAAAAAGGGCGCCAAAACCGAAAAGGGACGGAGCGCGGCCAAAAAGGGCGAGGCAATCACTCTGGGCCTGGGCCTGGACAAGGGCGGTTCCTATGTCTATGAAATGACCGGGGTAATCACTGTTACGCAGTCCATGGGCGACAAAAAACAGACCATGCCCGCCATGACCATGAAGATGACGCAGCACCTGAACGTGGCCGATGATGATTCCAAGGATTTTAATGTGTCTGCGCGGCTCGACGGGTTCGCCATGGAAATCCCAAACCTGACCGATGAAATCAAACAGAAAATCGACGCGATTTACGCGGCCATGAACGGCATTGAATTTTCGTTTGCCGTGTCTCCCAAAGGAGAGATTAAATCTTTTAAGGGCATGGGCAGTTTCATGGATCACATGGCCGAAAGCATGGGGAATGATCCCATGTCGGCCCAGATTCTCAAGAGCATGGAGCAGTACATGAATGATGAGCAGCTCATAAAGCAGATGGGCCTGCTGTACAATTTCGGGGCCAATGCGCGCGCCCTGCATGTGGGCGATACGTGGGACGTGGATTTCCCCATGCCCATGGTGGGAACGGACGAGCCGCTCAAACTCAAAATCAAGTACAAGCTTGATGAAGTCAAACCCGTGGACGGGGCCAAAACCGCAATCCTTTCCTTTGATTCAAAACAGGATTACGGCAAGGACGGCGTGCCGTTCATGCAGGAGATGATGAAGGAAATGGCGCCGGGCATGGACCTTGCCATTTATCTGCATGAGTTCAATATGAAGGGCAAAGTCACGTATGATCTGGACCACAACAAGCTGCTGCAGGTGGCGCCGGATTCAACAATCAGGATGCGCGTTGTGGCCAATCTGCCGGAACAGGGAAAACAGGAAATCAATCAGACTGTAGTCACGGAAATGAGCATGGATCTGGCCAAGTGAGCGCCACGCGTCTTGTGGCTTGTGTGTTGAAAGAGTAAGATTACAATTAGAGCAGCAAAATATTATTAAGCGGGCCTGGGACAGATGACGGATTGTGTGACACGCAGGGCGTTTTGCCGCGTTGCTGCGGCTGCCGCGGCCGGAGTGTGCCTGGCGCCGGCAGGGGCGCTGGCGCGGGGCCTGGCCACGGCGCGCACGGGCGCTTCCCCCGGGGTTTTCCTTACCATTGACGACGGCCCGCGCAAATCCACGGTTGCGCTGTGCGATGCCCTGCGCGCCGAGGACCGCGCCGCGTTCTTTCTTATCGGCGAGCAGATTACCGGCGCGCGGCGCGACGCGGCCCTGCATGTTCTGGGCCGCGGCCACGCCCTGGGCAACCATTCCCAGACCCACCCGCATTTTTCAAAAATTTCCCTGGACGCCGCGCGCGCTGAAATTTTGCGCGCTCATGACCGCATCCAGTCGCTTTACGATGCCGCGGGCCTTGAGAATCCGCTGCTGTTCCGCTATCCGTACGGCGACCACGGCGCCGCGCACAAGGCGCGCGTCCAGGCGTTCATCGAGGGCCTGGGTTACACCATATATGACTGGGATATCGATACGCGCGATTACCGGTACTATATGAAAGTGCAGGGCATCAGCCGCGGGGGCATTATGGACCGCTGCGCCGGGGCGCGCAGCGGCGATGTGGTTTTGTGCCACGATTACGAGCAGACCGGGCTGTGGATTATCCGCACCCTGCAGAAGCGGTTCCTCCTGCTGCCCCTGGCCGGGTCCGGCGGGCGCAACCTGTTCGAAACCCCGGAGCAAGCCGATCAGCAGTATGAGCTGCGCTGGGACTCTGAGGCGGATATCCCGGAAATCGCGCCCCCGGATGACTTGCTCGCAGCCCCTTGCATGACAAATGAGGAGCTGCTGGATCTCGAATTCGACGGCCCGCGCCAGAAGCGGCTGGGCGCATTCCGAAAATAGCGCGCGCACGCGCGATACGCTATTGCATGACCTCTATCCCTCATCTATAATGTTCGGTAACTATGCAGGAATGCTCATGCATGGGTTGAGAATTATACGATAGTAAATAATAATTATACGCTATGGACATTATTTAGGAGTTGTTATCAGCTTAAGATTGGGACAGGCTGAACCGGTTGACGTGTAGGGAAGCGGAGATATGGGAAAGCAAAGTTTTTACCGGACACCTGGATATCGAGGGGGCTTCGCCGGATGCGGTGAAGCGATGGAGGGAGTCATGGTCCGACTACGAATCGCCACGTTGATGCTGGCGTGTGTTCTGGGGCTTGGCGCTGCGGCAGCGGCGCTGGAGTGCCCCCGGGGCATGGCGCCCGTGGATGGCGCGTTTTGCATGGACGTATATGAATATCCGAACATGGACGGCGCCATGCCGTTTAATGATGTGGCCTGGGAAGACGCCGATCACCAGTGCCGCGCCGATGGCAAGCGCCTGTGCACCGCGGCCGAGCTGCACAAAGCGTGCGCCGGGCCCGCGGGCGGCGATGCCCAGGCCGGCAATTGCGCGGCCGGCGGCGAGCGCAAGCGCTCGGGCGCGGCCGCGGATTGCAGGAGCGGCTACGGCATCTTCGACCTCAGCGGCAACCTGGCTGAATGGACCGCGGACAGCCGCGAAAACGGCCAGCGCGGCGCGCACGGCGGTTCTGTGGCGCACGGCGCACCCGCTGAAATGAGCTGCGGCGCGGTGTCTTTGTATGAGGCCGCGCAGGGCCACGCCGATGTGGGATTCCGCTGCTGCGCAGGCCCGGTCATGGAATACGCGGCTTTGCCCGCACCGGTTCCAGCGCCCGAACCCGTGGCGGAGCTGGCGCCCGAAATCATGGACCCTGCCCCCGAAGCCATGGACCCGGCCGTGGTTCCGGCTCAGCCTGTTGTTCCCTCACCCCCATTGCAGGCCAGGCCAAACAAGGGCATCCCTTCGGACACCACCGTTGAAGTGCGCCGCAACACCACGCGCAAGCGCCGCCATTGGGAAGACAAGGATCTGCCCGCGCGCGCCGTGGTGTCGCCCCTCACGCGCATGCATCCGGGCCACGCGCGCGAAGGCCTGTACGCATCTGTGCAGTATCAGGACTTGGGCAACATCTACAGCCCGCAGTCGCTCAACGCCCAGGTGTCAGCGTGGGCGTGGGCCTATTCCGTTGGCTACAAGTTCGATAATGCGCTCATCGTTGAAGGCACGGCCATCAACCACAAAGTGGAGGAGCGCCGCGGCAACACGTGGTCCGGGGACAGGGATATCGATTTCGTGTGGCATGCGTCCTACGCCATCGCGGACCTGTTCCAGGGCGAGTTGTGGCCCGGCGACCTGGTGGCCGGGGCGCGCCGGTTCGACAATTCCGTGGGCCAGGCCACCGAAATATATGTGGCCAAGGAGTTTGTTCACGGACCCTGGGTCATCACCCCGGCGGTGAATTACATATCCCGCTCCACGCGCGAAGACGATCCCGGCGTGGCCCTGGATGTGCGCTATTACGTGACCCCGTACTTCAATGTTTTCGGCACATACAATTCCCAGGATTTTTACAAATCCATTGTCAATGATTATCTCGCCCCCACCACAAGCCTGGGGCCGCTCGCCAGTTGCGCCGACTGCAACTCGCAGAGCGCGTCCTTGGGTGTGGATTACGGTGTGTTCAAGCACCAGGGGGGCTTTTTCTTTCAGGTCTACGACGTAGGAGATCTGAATGCGCCCATGGGTGGGCTGTACGTGAATTTCTGAAATGGAAGGCGAGGGGAAATCCATGCACAAAGCACTGCGATGGATATGCCTTACGGCCATGCTGGGACTGACGCTGGTTCCGGCTTGCGGCGGCGGTGGAAGCCGCGGGACTGATCCCACGGATGCGGCCATTGAGGCACAGGAACTTAGCAGCATAAAATCTGCCATCTCGGCCAATAACTATTCCTGGACAGCGGCGGAAAATACCATCACCCAGATGGCCGCTGATGACCGGGCCAAATTGAGCGGCATCAGCGGAACCGGCGCAAGCCGGCCCGCGGGCGAGCCCGCGCCGCGCGAGGCATCGCGCCAGGCCGCCCAGCTCGCCACGTCTCTGGACTGGCGCAGCGCCAGCGGCAGCTACTGGGCGCCAACCGTCAAGAACCAGGGTGCGTGCGGCAGCAGCGCCGCATTCGCCATGCTTGCGGCTTTTGAAACCGTGACCCGCGTGGCCAACAACAACGCGCTGCAAAGCGTGGATTATTCCGAGTCCGACCTGTTCGCCTGCGGCGGCGGCTCGTGCGCCGAGGGGTGGACGCTTACCTCAGCGGCTAACCGGCTGCAAACAGCGGGCGTGGTGGATGATGCCTGCCTGGCGTACACGGCCAGCGACGGCGCGTGCTCCAGCCGGTGCGCCGACTGGCAGACCCGCACCACCAAGCTCGACTCCTGGAGCTGGCTCACCTCCGGCGACGCCACCGCCATCAAGACCGCTCTGGCCAGCGGCCCGGTCGTGGCCATCATCAATGTGTATACGGATTTCTACTATTACAAATCAGGCGTGTATAAGCATGCCTACGGCGACCTGCAGGGCCGCCACGCCGTGGCCATTATGGGCTACGACGACGCCGGCGGCTACTGGATCGTCCAGAACAGTTGGGGCATGGACTGGGGCGAAAACGGATTCGCCAGGGTCGCCTATGCCCAACTCGGAATTGAAGATTATGTCATGGCGCTGAGCGTGAGCGGCAACCCGGCCACAGTGAGCGCCCTGGCATCCGAAACATCCCTGGCCCTGGCCGGGGGATCCGCACAAGTGGATGTGTCCTGCGTGGCCTCGGGCGCAGTAACCAAGCTCGAAGCGCGCTGCGGCTCGGATCTGGGATGGGAGTCCCTGTCCACGGGCAGCACCACGAAAACCTGCACGTACACATCAGCCGGATCCTACACCCCCGGCTGCCGCGTAAACGGCGCCACCAGCGACAATGTGGACACATCCATTACCGTGGGTGAAATCACGGTGGCCGCGGGCGTGACACCCGCAAGCGGCGAAGCCGGAACCACGGGCTTCACTGTTTCCTGCAACACGACGGGCGCAGCCCCGTCGTCCGTGGAATACCGGTGCGACTCCGTGGACGCCTGGACCACAGGCCGCACCGGCGTGTGCACTTACACCATCGCCGGATCCTACACCCCGGGCTGCCGCGTGAATCAGGCGTCCATCGACAATGTGGACACGCCCGTGACCGTGACCGGCGGCTCGGATGTTACCGTGACCGCAGCCGTAAACACGACCTCCGGAACAACCAACGACATCTATACCGTGACATGCACCACCACGGGCACGCCCACATCCGCGTCCTACCGTTGCGACACGGTCAGCACATGGGTCACAGGCAAAACCGGCAGTTGCACCTATGCCTACGCCGGCACGTACACTCCGGGCTGCCGGGTCAACAGCGCCATCATCGACAACGTGAATACGGCCGTGACCGTGACCCAGTACACGGCGCCCGCCAACAATGTCACAGTAACCGCCGGGGTTTCGCCATTATCCGGCGACACCAGCACCGGCTTTATCGTCACCTGCACACCCGCCGGAGGCACACCGGCATCAATCAAGTACCGCTGCGACACTCTCGACAGTTGGATCAACATCACGTCCGGAACCACGGGTAGTTGTTCGTATAGTTTCGCAGGCTCTTATTACCCGGCGTGCCTGGTGAACAGCACGGTCAGCGATGTCGTGAATGCGGCCGTTCCCGTGCAGTCTTCCAGTGTTGAGATATCCGCGTCGCCCAATCCCGCGGGCATCGGGGCCACCGTCACCATCGAATGCGCCGTGACCGGCGCCCTGCCCACGCAGCTCGAGTACCGCTGCGATTCCGTGGGGGTGTGGACCACCATCTCATCGGGCCGCACCGGCCCATGCGTGTACGCAGCGCCCGGCGGTACTTTCTACCCGGGCTGCCGCGTGAACGGTTCCATTGTGGACAACCTGGGCGACGAAGCCGGCGAAACCGCGGTGTCTGTCCCATAACAGCAACATAGCTATTTTAATTTCATACACCGTTATCCCGCATCCCCGGCGCCATGCCGGGGATGCTTTTTAGTGCGTGCGCACGAATCGGCCCCTGACAGCGAAGTCCATATCCATCAGGGAGCATGCATGGAAATCCAACGGGAAGGTGTGGGGAAGGCGGACGGATTTGACGCAGGGGAGGCATGCACCGCGGGTGTGATGGACAACGGGCTGTTGGGGCCGCGCAACAAGGCCCATCGCTTTATTTGGAGAAAATCGCGGGCAAAGCCGGCGGCCGTTTATTCTGTGTTGCCGCCAGCGGCTATTCTTTGTAATTTGCTTTGATGAATTTGCGCTCTTCCTCGTACCACTTGTTGTCGATACCCAGTTGCGCGATTTTTTTGGTTCGCTTGAGGGATTCCTCATCCACGGCCACGAATTTGCCCTTGACCGCGGTGAGCAGGAACTTGAACTGGGCGAATTCGGGATCCTTGTGCGCGCTGAGGAAAACCTTTTTCAGCTTTTTGGTGTCGTCTTCGGGCACGCCCTTGCGATATACGAACAGCCAGTTGTGCTCGTATTTTTCGCAAAATCCTTTGTCCAGATTTTTATATTTGGGGTTGGTGTTTATGGTCATCTGCGCCTGGTAGTCGGGCATGGTGACCAGGTCCACTTTGCGGTCCAGCACCGCATCGAACATGGTGGCGATATCGGATTCCGTGAGGAACACCATTTTGCCGAAGAAGGAAGTTATCTCTTTGGGGTTGATTTTGTTCTGGTACAGGATGTAGCGGGCGTTGCGGGTGGCGGCGCCGCCCCAGGCCTTGCCTTTGAAATTGCCGGCATCCCTGGGCATTTCCCCTTTGCGCGTGTACACGCACATATCGCGGTAGGGTTTGCCGAACATCTCGATGGTGAACAGGGGCAGGGCGTTGGAGCCTTCGGTCATGTAATAGCGCAGGTATTCATTGGCGAAGACCATGGCGAAATCGATTTCACCCTTTTTCATGAGAGCCAGCATTTCATCCACGGGCTCGGTGAGGTGCGTGTATTCATGGTCCCGCACTGTGAGCTTGATGCCGGTTTTCTTTTCAATGGCGGAACTCATATTGCGCATGATGGATCCGATGGAGCCGATGCTGAGGTTCTTGGGCACAGGCATTTCCATGATGTAATCGGCTGCGCGGGCCGGGATGCTCAGGGCCATGCAAACAATAATGGCCATGCATAACAGGCTGATGCTCCGGGTTATGGTTTTCATCATGCACCTCTCTGAACAAATGATATGGCTTTGCCTTACTATATCATGATACGGGCGTGCGCGCTGCTTACAACGCCTTGCTTAATCGCTGTACCCCATGCGGTGGATTTTAATCATATTGGTGGTTCCGGCGCGGCCCACGGGCACGCCCGTGGTGATGACAATGAGGTCGCCCCACTTGAGCAGTTTGGTTTTGAGCAGGCGGTCATCCACGTCGGCCACCAGGGACTCGGTGTTCGAGATTTTGTCGAACAGCACCGGGGTCACGCCCCAGGTGAGGGCCATGCGGCGCGCCACGGCTTCATGCAGCGTTCCGCCGATGACCATGCACTGCGGCCGGTATTTGGACACGAGTTCTGCGGTTGTGCCGCTCTGGGTGAAGGACAGGATGGCGTGTGCGCCCAGGTCGTTGGCCGCGCGCACCGCGGCGCGGGCCACGGCCGCGCTGAAATCATTGGGCTGAAGGGCCACTTTGACCGGCGGGATTTCCGTGTTGCGTTTGAGCAGGCGCACCTCGGCTTCTTTGACGATGCGCGCCATCATAAGCACGGTTTCCACGGGGTATTCGCCGGCCGCGGTTTCTCCGCTGAGCATGACCGCTCCGGTGCCGTCCAGCACCGCATTGGCCACATCGCTGGCCTCGGCGCGCGTGGGCCGCGGGTTGTGTATCATGGACTCGAGCATTTGCGTGGCGGTGATGGCGTGCTTGCCGTGCTCATTGGCTTTTTCAATGATGCGCTTCTGAAGCCCCGGCACTTTTTCCGGCGCCATCTCCACACCCAGGTCGCCCCGGGCCACCATGACCCCGTCCGCGTGCTCCAGAATCTCGTCCAGGTTGTGTACGCCCTCGGGCCGCTCGATCTTGGCGATGAGCTGTACGTCCGCCCCCTGGCTTTTTACCAGCTTGCGCAGTTTCTCCATGTCCTTGCCCCAGCGCACAAAGGACATGGCCACGAAATCCACGCCCATGGCCAGGCCCGCTTTGAGGTCGATAATGTCTTTGCGCGTAAGAGACGGCTGGCTGATGTCCACGCCGGGCAGGTTCATGCCCTTGTGCTCCTTGAGCGCGCCGCCCTTGATCACGGTGCAGTACACATCTTTGCCGTCCACGGATTCCACGCGCAGTTCCATGAGCCCGTCGTCCATGAGAATGCGGTCTCCGGGGGAAACGTCTTTTGCCAGGGATTTGTAATGGGAGGGGATGACATCTCCGCCGCCCATGACGTTGCGCGTTGTCACGATTGCGGCCTCGCGCGCGCGCAAATATAGGATTCCGCCCTGGAGTTCGCCCACGCGGATTTTGGGGCCCTGCAAGTCCTGCATTACGGCGATGTGCCGGTTTTCCTTGCGCGCCACCTTGCGGATAATGTCCAGGCGCCGCCGGTGCGAGGCGTGATCGCCGTGGGAAAAATTCAGGCGGAATACATCCACGCCCGCGAGGATGAGTTTTCGGATGGTTCCCGGGTCGTCCGTGGCCGGGCCCACGGTTGCGATAATTTTGGTTCGTTTCATATAAGAATTGCTGTCTCCATTCTGCGTACTCCCGCACTGTGTTTCATTCTTAATCATACCGGACCCCCGCGCGGATATAAAGTGTGCGCGCCCCGCAGCAAAATGCCGCGTTGCCCGTGAGTATAGCGCCGTTGCGTTAGAAACGTATGAATGCGCGGATATGATTATATGTATCCGGGGCCGGGGCGTTGAACCCTGCGCGCAAATATGGGACAATCCGGGAAGGCCGCGCGCAATGCGCGCGCACAGATTGTGATTCCGGGAGTTTTATATGAAAAAACGAATCGCCGTATTGTTGTGGGCCGCGGTGCTGCTGTGCGCAGCGGCTGCGCGGGCTGCGGACAATCCGCACATTGCGGTTATGCTGGGCAACTACCCCGAGGGGCCTCACACGCCGAACACCATGCAGACCGCGCGCGTGCAAACCGCGGCCAGGCTTTTTCACCGCGGGCTCGTGGACACCATCGTGGTGTCCGGCGGCTACACCCTGGCCCATATCTCCGAGGCGCGCATGGCCCGCATCGGGCTCGTGGCCCTGGGCGTGCCCGACAGCGCCATCGTGGAAGAGGACCGATCCGCAACCACCATTGAAAACGCATATTTCTGCTCAAAACTTTTTGAAGAGCGCGCATGGGACAAGGACATTGCTTTAGTGAGCCAGTCCGGACACCTCATGCGCGCCAAATTGAATTTTGAGGATAAAGGATTTACCGTGCGCAACGTGGTGGCTCCGTATGTGGTGGATCCGGATTATGAATACCCGCCCGCGCCCGGGGATATGCCCGCGCCCGCGCCGGACATTATCATTTTATATGAACCATATCATGGGGATGCGCCCGTGGATGTTCCGGATGCGGGCATGCTCAAGCGTGCGCGCGCCGCGGCTGCGGCGTGGCGCGCGGGCGTTGCCCCGCGGGTCGTTGTGTTCGCTGACTGGTATACGCGCGGCGCGGTTGACCCCGCGGAAACTCTGGCCCTGGCCCTGGCCGCCCTGGGCGTGAAGCCCGCGCAAATGCAGGTTGTGGGGCGCGAGCACTACGCCAACAGGCCGTGGCTCATTCAGCAATACGGGGATATGCCCGCCCTGCTTGTGGCCCCGCCCGGCGACGCTGAAATTTCCGCAAACTGGACGCCCTGGTGTCTGGAATAGTTTTACAAATTATCGTATCTCCTTGCTGTTCAGGCATTTCCCATCATGCACAGCCGGTCTTCACGGCATATTTTTTTCACAATTGGAAACCCGGGCTGTTTGTGCGGGGTTATATGTTCACGTATCGATGATACAAGAACACTCGGAAGCAAACCATAAACCAATTCGATGAAAGAGGTGGACACTATGAAAAGTCATGAAGAGGTATACGAATTCAGAGGCCGCAAGGAAAGCATCAACTGGAGGAAAGACAATAAGGGCAATATCTGGATGTGCCCGGCGAGCGCAAAGGATCTGTCCGAATGCGTGAGTGAAGATATCGTAGACCTGACGTACTCGCGCGGCGGCTAAACGCCGGCCGCACGATGAGCGCTCCGCGTTCATGCAAGCGCGTTTACATGAGCGAAATTTCAGAAGCCGCTCCCATGAAGGGGGCGGCTTCTTTGATGCGGACACAGCGGCGCGGGAAAGCGCCCGCGCGGCAAACATTGTTGATACGCGGCGCGCAACAGCTTAAACTAACTATGGATGCGCGGCGGCGCGTGGTCCCGGGCACATGGCTGTGGCGCAAGGCGCGGCCGGGTGGTGGAAACCGGGGGCGCGTGATTTATCAACGGGTGCACAATCCCAAGACGACTATTCAAAATCTCAATATCAATACAGGTGAGTTTTCATGTCTGAAAAAATGATTGTGGCGCTTCCCACGTCCGCACCCGGCGGCATGGATGCGGAATTGTCCGGGCATTTCGGGCACTGCGATGTGTTTACACTGGTGACCCTGGACGCGGGGAAGATTGAAAGTGTGGCCCTGCAGCAGAACGTGCCGCACGAGCAGGGCGGATGCATGGCGCCCGTAAATCTGCTGGCGCAATGCGGGGCCAGGGCCCTTATCGCCGGCGGCATGGGCATGCGCCCGCTCATGGGGTTCAACTCCGTGGGCATCGACGTGTTCTTCAATAACGGCCTCACAAGTGTTGAAGACGCGGTGGCCGCGTTCGCGAGCGGTGCGTTGCCCCGTTTCACCCAGGATGACACCTGCGGCGGCGGCGGACACGACCACGGCGGCGGCTGCGGCAACCACTGAGCCCCGGCGCTCTTTTTTACGAATAAGCAAAATATTTAAGCGCGAAAACCCTTTCCTGCAAAGAGTGCTGCTGAATTATTGCTGTTGTCTGCGGCTTTGGGGCGGGCATCCGGCAAGCATTCGCTTTTCTGTTGCTAAAAGGGTTCACTCGCACCGGCTTTAGGCGCCCCGAGAGCAAGTCGCACCCCGTGTTTCCATTTTCATGATACAATATTCATGCGGCCGCCCCTGCGCGCGCAGGGCCGGGACGCGTGTTGCGCCAACAGGAAAGGATATTTCCGATGAGAGACAGCATTTGCGTAATGGGCAGTTTTATCGTGGACCTCATGGGCCGCGCCCCGCACCTGCCCGTGACCGGGGAAACCGTGCTGGGGTCGGATTTCAAAATCGGGCCCGGGGGCAAGGGCGCCAACCAGGGCGTGGCCGCACGCCGCGCGGGCGGCAATGTCACCATGATTACCAAAATCGGCAACGATAAATTCGCGCAAATCGCGCTCGAAAGTTTTCAGGGCGAGGGCATGGACACGCAGTTCGTTTTTCGTGACGATTCCGCAATGACCGGCGCCGCGCTCATCATGGTGGATGAAAACACCGCAGACAATAAAATTCTCGTGTGCATCGGCGCGTGCAACAACATCACCGCCGCGGAAATTGAGCGCGCGCGGCCCGCCATGGAGCAGGCGCGCGTGTTCCTCACCCAGTTGGAAACCAACCTGGACGCCGTGGAACAAGCCGTGGGCATAGCCCATGCCGCAGGCGCCACCGTGATTCTCAACCCCGCGCCCGCTGGCCCCATACCCCACGGCCTGCTCGAAAAAGTCCATATCCTCACGCCCAACGAAGTGGAAGCCGCCATCATATCCGGCGCGCCCGTGCAAACCCCGGGCGATGCTGTGCAGGCGGCCCGCGCCCTTATGCGCATGGGCGCGGGCCGCGTGATTATCACCATGGGCGCGCAGGGCTCCATGGTTGTCACCGAACAGGAACACCGCTTCATTCCCGCCCTGCGCGTAGACGCCGTGGACACCACAGGCGCGGGCGATGCGTATAACGGGGGTCTGGCCGCAGCGCTTGCCGAGGGGCGCGACATCTTCGCAGCCGCGGAATTCGCAGGCGCTGTGGCCGCGCTCAGCGTCACAAAAATCGGCACCGCGCCCGCCATGCCCACACGTGCGGAAATCGACAGTTTTCTAAAAAGCAACGCCGGGTGAAAATGTCTCTGCGCGCTGTTTGAGAAACGAGAATCACATGGTGTTTTAAGCAACTATTTAAAGAGGCAATGCCCCGGCGCGTATGTGCCGGGGCATTGCCCGCCAAAAAGTTTTGGGAGAATTCTTAAGGAACCCATTTTCAAAAGGGTTCCTTAAGTCGTCGAAGACGCACTGAAAGTCCTATTTTAAATTAGCTTTTAAAAGGAATCGTCACTATGAAACTGAACCGATATATCGACCACACCATCCTCAAGCCCGACGCCACACAGGCGCAGGTCATCCAGATATGCAGCGAAGCAAGGGAGTACGGGTTCGCCGCCGTGTGCGTGAACCCCGTGCACGCCGCGCTCATGTGCCGCGAACTCAAGGGCAGCGCCGTGACGCCGTGCGTGGTCGTGGGATTCCCCCTGGGCGCGGTCCCGTCCAAAACCAAAGCATTCGAGGCCCTGGACGCCGTGTCCCACGGCGTGCGCGAAATCGACATGGTCATGAACGTGGGCGCGCTCAAGGACGGCCGCCACAATGTGGTGCGCGACGACATCAAAACCGTGGTGGACGCCGTGAGCGATCATGCGCACGTGAAAGTTATCCTCGAATGCTGCCTGCTCGCCAGGGATGAAATTATCAAAGCGTGCGAACTCGCCATGGAAGCGGGCGCGCATTTCGTGAAAACATCCACGGGTTTCAGCACGGGCGGCGCAACCGTTGAAGACATCAAACTCATGCGCGCCACCGTGGGCGAAAACGCCGGGGTCAAAGCCTCGGGCGGCATTAAAACCCGCGCGGATGCAGAGGCGCTCATCGCCGCGGGCGCAACCCGCATCGGCGCCAGCGCGGGCATCGCCATTGTGTCCGAAGATTAACTGAAGTGATTGCTTAAAAGGGGCAGGGCGAAAGAGCAATGAGCAACGCATCCATTTTTCACAGGATTGACGCGATTCCCTATGCGCCGCAAATTTCGCCGGATGCATTCTGCGGGTCGCAGCCGTGTGTGGAGCTGGCAATCGGCGCCCACAAATTCATCCTCATCCAGCCCACGTCCACGGCCATTGTGTATGCGCTGGGACTGATGTGGCTGGCCGCGGGCGTGTATTTCTGGCGCACGCGCAACGCGCAGCAATCCCGCCTGTGGTGGAGCATAGCCCTGTTCCTGGGCGGGGCCGCGGCCCTGAGCGCGGGCACCAGTTACCAGGCGTTCGGGTACGAAATCAAATGCGCGGGCCGCGCGGTCTGCACCTGGACAAGCTGGTGGGAAGTTGTGTACCAGACACTGCAGGTAGCCAGCATGGACGCCATGCTAATCGCCGTGGCCTGTTCCAGCACTGTGGGCAAAAAGCGCACTTTGCTCAAAAGCTACGCCGTGGCCAACGCGATCGCGCACCTGGCCATCACCGCCGTGGGCGCGCTCACGCCTGTAAAATTTTTAATCTCCTTTGAATTGCTCGTACTGTTCTCCACGCCCAATCTGCTGCTGGTGCTTGGGATCAGTTTTTTCCGGTATCGGCAATACCGGCAGAACCTGGACCGCGCGCTCGTAATCGCAGGCCTGTGGCTCATATTCACAACCGGCGCATACTATGCCTATTTCATGTTCGGATACACGCAAACCCTGTGGCGCCGCGGCATCTGGTTTTCCGACAACGACGTGCTGCACATCGGCATGATTCTCTGGATACTCTACATCCCGCTCGTCATGGGCAAATGGGTCAAGGATCTGCCGGACACAATGCGTTCTGTGTGATGCTGTAATCGTACATACGATATTTCAATCATTTAGCACCTTAATCTTAACCGTGAAGAGCGATTCCCTTTTGGAGTGCGGCGATTTATCGCCGCCTTCATTGTTCGTAATCATCCGGGATACGCCGTCGTATGCCGGGAATTAATTCCCGGCACGTAAAGCAACAATTGAATCGACACAATCTCAAGGATTGATTGATGAGCATCAAATCGCCTCATGTGGTAAACATGATTGCTCCGTGTTTATTTTTGAGATTGCCAAGTCAGCCTGGCGGCTTCCTCGCAATGACAGATTCAAGGGTATGAGCTGAAAAGAGACACGTCGACAAATAAACAATCAACAATTCCCTTTAAAACGACAACGGAATAGTTCTTTTAAGCCACAGTTTTGCGGCGTTGGCTATGTATGCTGGCATGCTTTTTTTGAATAGAATGTCCAGATCTTTTTCTATGGGTGTTGCGTCCGGGACTTCGTGCAGGGACAGGGCGTTTTCCTTGCAGGTGATGGTGCAGATGCCGCAGCCGATACAGCGGGCCTGGTCGAAGAAGATGGCGCCGCCCACTTTGGACCAGGCGGCCATGGGGCATGCGGCAACGCACAGGCCGCAGTGGGTGCAGGCGTGCTCGTCGCGCTGCGGCATGAAGTGGGGACGGCTGATCATGCCGGGCGCGCTGAACTGGGTGATGGTGCGCAGGGCGTGGCAGCAGCATCCGCAGCATGAGCAACTCGCGCTTCCCTTGGAATAATCATTGCCGTTCATCATCCAGGTTACGCACCCGTGTTCCTCGGCGTGGCGCTTGGCGTCGAGCACGTCCTGGCGCGAGGCGGTGCGCATGAGCCCGCGCGACACCACGGCTTCCGAGGCCGGGCCGATGGCCACGCAGTTCTCTGTGGGTTTGCCGCAGCCTTTGCCCGCCAGGTGCGTGACCACGCGGCACTGGCAGTGACCGATGGCGAATTGGTCATAGGGTTCGAGTACTTGTTCCAGCTTGTCCGCGGGCCATGCCGTGGCCAGGGTTTTGGCGGCCGCGCTCACGGGCAGGTACCGCACGGGCGGAGTCGCTTTCAGCACATAATCCTTCATGTATCCGGAATCCCAGATGTCCTCAAACAGCTCGGCGAAGCGCTTGTGCCAGTGGTTGGTGCGCGAAAGGTCCGGGGTCATGATGGCCATCTCGAACGTGCCGGGCACAATGGGCAGGATTGTGTATTTGCGGGGCGTGTCCCAGGCCGCAATCACGTGCTTGACATCAGCCAGATTATTGAGCAGGCTGGCCACTTCGGGCTCGGGACGGCCGCACAGGCGCGCCACGCGGCGCGCGGTGCGCGGGCGCAACGGCGGCAGGTGCTGCGCCGCATCCGCCTCGTCCTCGGTGAACATGTGCGCCATGAGTTCGAGCATGGAGTCCGACGCGGGCGGGCCCATGAGCAGAACTGAAGCGAAGTGGTTCATGATGCGCCGATGCGCGGCTGTGGCGGATTTTGCGGTGTCGAATCCCGTGAGTTTCGCGGCAATGTCCACGTCCAGCCGAACCTTAAATTTTTTAACTTTGGGCTTGGCACTCTCAGTCATGGCGCGCCTCCGGATGAATGTATGTTCCGATTGTTATTTCACAAGTATATCATGCCCGGAGATTTGTGGAACAGCATTGGCAGGACAGGACGCGGCGCGGGGCGAATAAATGATATCCTTTG
>Ga0351854_1060_pt1 | contig 23266 bp, 20 predicted proteins | sample BONcelHFGM3001C9_FD_206793 | JGI IMG/M metagenome (GOLD analysis project Ga0351854, IMG submission 206793) | Enriched cells from coal bed in the Powder River Basin, Montana, United States - BONCAT cells FGM rep2 HSBNCT.FGM.300.1.C9 ...
CAAAAGCGTCTTCAACCACTCAAGGGACCCGATAGAAAAGGGCCCCTTGAGAAACCTCCCAAAACCTCCCGGCGGGCAAAACCCCGGCTGCCGCGGAAATGCCGCACAGCAACTTATAACCACCAGGTAATCCCCCCCACAGACACCTGTACGGCCGCACAGCCTCAAATCTCCCAGCACATACTCAGTACATACCCGGACCTCAACATAAGGGCATACAGGGGTATCATACGGAAATTCGACATTATCTTACAATTAGCTGTGTGTGATCTAAAAAAGCTTGTTATTAATGCTGTTTTTTAGATTGACACTTTCAGAACCCGCTGAAAACCAGAAAAAAATCAATCATTTTGGGAAAATGACCGCCGGTGAGGATTCTGGCAGCGGCAGACACCATATTTACTGGCCTGAAAAAAGCGGAATATATAAATAATATATAAAGGGCTGAAAAGTGACAGGCGAAAGCGGTGAAATTGAGGTGTGAGACCTGCGGTTAAACTGGATGTAAGCAAACTATAACGCCCAATAATGTATCGAAACAACCTTCCAACCGTCGAGTGTTTTTGATAAATAAGCTTCCATATGAGATACGTAACTCCTCCAAGGAATACCATTATCAAACCTGATAGCTGCTTTTGTCCCGTCCGAGTTTTTTCTTACATTGAAAAAACGGATAACACGAGATGAGTCTAAAATCTTAGCAATTATCAAGCCTGTTGCAGTTGTGATTGTGCACTTTGAATAACTCGGAAACAAGACTGTGTAATAATCGAGTTTTTTGTTTGCAAATTCTTGAAAAATTGCATTGTATATCTGGCAATCCTCTGTCGGTGGTATATTCTTATATTCGGGATTGCTATCGTATAAATCCTCAATACCATCATTATCGGTATCGTTTTTAGAGATATCTGTGCCAATATATTGTTCAAGTAAGTCAGTCAAGCCGTCTTTGTCGGTATCAAGAATTATATCTTGAACACGAAGGTCATCATGGTCAGAAAAAGTCAATTTGAGGTTGTATGGCTTATGTTTTACAAGTCTTCGAACATCATCGAATCGAAGAAAAGGGCTGTGAATTGATATTTCTTCAATATTCTCCCAATCTGTCGCAGTTGATATTACTGCTTCAATTTCGTAATCAAAACGCAATACACCATGGTTAGCTGTTGCTGAAATATCAGTTAAGTAGAATTGAAAGTTTGGATAATCTTCAATAAGCTTCGGATTCATGGCTTTAAGTAGTTCAAAATGGAAATCAATTGCTTGAGAAGTGACATGAATTCCAGTAAAAATAGGCCGTGTCAATTCTCGTGATATTTGGTCTTGAAATGCAACCCATATCTTTGGTCTTGTACCTAACCAGGATGAAATAAAGACAATAATTCGATACTGTTGATAATTTACTTCGGATACTGGAATCAAATTGAAGTATGGATTGTTTATTCCATCTAAATGATAAAAAAATGCATCAACATTTAATGGTAAGACTTGTGCTTGACTTGTTGTATCTTTGTGTGAAATTGGCGACGTGTATTTCGGAACATTTTGAACTTGTTGAGCGTCGAATATGCTCAGGTGCCGAATATTCAACGAATCAGCCGGTTTGACATTAACTGTCTTCGGCTCTTTACCAGGTCGGCATCCAACCACAGCCATGCACATGACAGCCACGAATACCAGCAAAATTGTCCTACGCATCTTCATGTCTTCTCGTCTCCGTCGTCTTCTTCTCTCAGCCGTCACAGCGCATGCGAAATGTGATTGCGAACTGGCTTGGCGTAGATGCTCAGCAAATCATTCGCCAGAATCACTTTCTGTCTTTGTTGGGCTCATGTCAATTGCGTTACAGCAATCATTCGCACTCTTGTCTTCACACACAATATCTTCTAAGAATTCCACATACATAAAGTGCCAAGTGTTGTTCTCTTTTCCAGCTATATAAAATCCAACATCGACAACATCTGCACCTTGTTCAACACCAGCAAAATCTGCTTTTAGGCATTCCTGAACATTAAGATAATTCATCACCTCAATGATTTGTTCGGAGCTAATTTTCAAGTCTTGTCCTTTTTCAATGAACTCGGCTGCTGTATTGCAGTCAATTAAATCTACCTTGGGTATCCTACAACACGATAAAACCAAGACTTCTCCAGAATCCTTTTCTTCTGCCATTATTTGTTTGGCCATTTGAAGCTTTTTATCAACGAACTCATCTATTGAGACCTCATTTGAACCATTCATTTTGTATTCTGCTATCGTATTAAACTTGAATACATCAAGAGCGAATGTGCGCAGAACTTCGACATCACAAAGTTCTTTGATAAATACCTGTAAGGAATCTTCTTCTGGTTCTTGAGCTTGCGTCAAGTCAACACAAAAGACAGTCATTGCAAAGAGAAATATTGTTATAATAAGCTTTGATTTCCTCATGTCTTCATCTCCATCCGTCTCTCGACTCAGCCGTCACAGCCATGCGAAATGTGATTGCGAGCTGTTGCGCAGCTGGTGTCCCGGCAATTCTTCTATATCCTCTTTTTCATACCTTCTATCCTTTTTTCAACCAAGCTATAAATCAGCAGAAAACAAGCTGATAACGAATAGCCGATAGGAAACACTATCGTTGCAGTTGCCCAGTATGCCATTGTATTCAAATAATCCATTTGTTTTGAAACATGTTCAACTTCACCAGAAAAATACCATTTCCCATCAATATATGGAATCGAAGCAACGGATAATAATACAGAATACAAAAGCAATGGCAATAACAGTGAAATCATTGATTTGCCTATTTTGCTGAACATAGAGATGTCTTTTTCAAAAACAATCCGTAGTTGATATCTAAGCCAGAAAAAAGCGCCAACAGCCAACCCAGTGGCAGGTCCAGTCAATAAGAACAAGAGAATAATCAGTATAAATGACTCACTCATTTACCTTTAATTATACTCCATCCAGCAATCGTCCGGAATACCTGCGCCTGAGATTATTTCTGTCCCCAGGTAGTGTCACATCAGCCTCCGCAACAGCTCCTGTCCTGCCTCCGCAACCTCCTTGTCCGCCACATGCAGATATCGCTGAGTGGTCGCAATGTCTCCGTGTCCGAGAAAGAGCCGTATCTGCTCCAGGTTCAATCCGTTGCTTAATAGCCAGCTCGCTGCCGTGTGTCGCAAATCATGAAATCTCACCGTTGGGTCGATGTCGGCTTTCATCAGCGCTTGCCTGAATCTTCCGCTGCAACTCTCGAAAGCGAACACGTATTCATGCCGCTTGTGGTTGTTTTCCGCTACCAATTTTAACATGTCCAGCAAGTGCCTTGGCAGTGTTAATATTGTTGCCACGCGCCTGCGTTTCTTGAGCCTGTGGACCGATATTTGACAGTTCGCGCAATTCACATCCGTCCGTTTCAGATTGTATATTTCAGCCGCACGCGATCCATAGCCAGGAACCAATAAGACACGGAAACGCAAATCCATGTCAGATATGGGGCGCAGCCGCGCCCCGGAAAAGGCATTTCCCCGGGCCCGAATCACTTGGCCGCGGCTCCGTGCCTGAGCGGTTTCCTTTGAAATTGGAGCGCCGGGCAACCGGGTCCGGGGGAATATCGCGCATAGACCATGGTTAACAAGCAATGCTGTTTTTGGATTCGCGGGATTTGCCCGCGATCCCGGAGGGCGCTATAATGGAATTTACTGTTTTGTTTATTACGCGCAGCCTGCGCTTACCGGGATCGATCTATGAACAAAGTATCCGATTATTTTGATATCTCAGATTTTCCGTTCAAGGAATTGTTCGGCGATGTGGAGGCGGTGTGGGATGTGCTGGGCCGCATCGGGCCGTTTCTGGAGGCGTGGGGCCGGTTCGATATCCTGGGCGATGTGTCGCCCCACGCGTGGCTCCAGGGCAGCCGCATCGCAGTGGGCAAGGGCACGGTGGTGGAGCCGGGCGCGCTCATCAAGGGCACGGTGCTCATCGGGGAAAACTGCGAAATTCGCCAGGGCGCTTATATCCGCGGCAACGCTATTATTGGCAACAACTGCGTGGTGGGCCACACCACGGAGGTCAAGAACGCGGTGTTCCTCAACGGGGCCAAGGCCGGGCACTTCGCGTATATCGGGGACAGTATCCTTGGCAACGGGGTGAACCTGGGCGCTGGCACAAAGCTGGCGAATTTCAAGGTGGACACCGGGGACCGCTGCGTGTGCGTGGCGCTCAAGGATCACCGCTGCCAGACCGGGCTGCGCAAGATGGGCGCGGTGCTGGGCGACGGCTGCGAGCTGGGCTGCAACTGCGTGACTATGCCCGGCGCTATCGTTGGCCGCAACACGCTGGTGTATCCCAACGCCACCCTGCGCGGGTTCACGCCGCACGACTCGGTGGTCAAGCTGCGCCAGGATCAGGATATTGCACCGCGCGTGTTATGATTCCGCACTTTCGGCCATTTATTTGTAGCACGCGCTGCCGGTGCGCGCGTAAAATGGTAAAATGAAGGATTAGATATGAAAATCAAAAAACTTATGGCGGTCCTGCTGCTCCTGGCCCTGGCCCCGTGCATGCGCGCGCGGGCCGCAGAGGATGTTGATACTGAGACCGGGCAACCACCTGATAAACCCCGCGTGGTATCCGTGCGCCAGGCCCTCACCCAGCCCGAGGATTTCAAGGACGAGCGCGTGATGCTGGTGGGCGCGTTCATGGGTTTCAACGGCGGTTGTGACACGGCCCCGCCCATCGGCGCCGGCGACATCATGATTCACGACCGCCAGGGCCTGTGCATCTATGCCAACGGCCCCCTGCCCCAGGCGTTCGACCCCATGCAGAGAATCGGCCTGGGCGAACCCATCACCCTGTCAGGGTTCGTCATGACCCAGGAGAGCGGCCCCCCGTTCTTCCTGGTGCCCTACAATAAAAAAAGCCAGCAAAGCAATGCCTACAATGCGCGCGCCATGTTCCTCATGCGCAAGGCCCAGCAAAGCGGCCAGATCCAGGTTTTCTCTCTGGAGCAAGTCCTGCGCACCCCTGATAAATACGTGGAAAAACCTGTGGCTCTCAAGGGCCTCACCATGCAAAGCCCGGACGCGTGCGCGGCTCTGGCGCCAGCCCCGGCGCAGCCGGATCAGGATTCCTGGGTCCTGGGCGCAGCCGATGGCCGCTGCCTGCGCATCGCCGGTTTGCAGCCCGAACCGCCCGAGCCATCCGAGTCGGATTCGGATCAGAACAACCGCCTTGTCACCATCAAAGGATACCTGTATAAAGATGGTGAACACTTCATATTTCTGGAAATAGATGAACAGCCGGTGGAGAAAAAAGCCACGGTTATCAAAATGAACGGAGCGTCCGGCGATTCGGCTGCGCCCGGAGAAAACGAGTAGTCAAAAGCCGCGCGCTGCGGCACAGAGGGTCTCCTCTCATTACATGTGAATACATCAATACGCGGCTGGGATAAGCTTCTTTTCTGCACTTGAAACACTCATTGAATGGAGGGATTCACGTGTATGATATCCAGAACCCGTGCATGGCCTGCGGCGCATGCTGCGCAGCGTTTCGCGTTTCCTTTTACTGGCGCGAGGCCAGCGACGCGACGCCCGGAGGAGTGCCCGTGGAATTGGCCGAGGATTTCAACCAGCGTTTGCGCGTTATGAAGGGCACTTGCCAGAATCCCGTGCGTTGCGCGGCCCTGCAAGGTGAAATCGGAGTGGCCGTACAATGCGCCATTTATGACAAACGCCCGAGTGTGTGCCGCGAGTTTTCCATGGCGTGGGATGACCGTGGGGCCAACCCGCTTTGCGACACCGCGCGCGCAATGCACGGACTGCCGGCCATGAGTCCCGATATGCCAAAAATCAACTCTGACGATCACGGGCGTCCGAATCCCCTGTGCCCGGCTGCGTAACGGGCCGCAGGCAGGGGTTTCTCTTGCCTTTTTCGCACCCCTTGGATATGGTATTAAAACGCCGCACAGGGAATATCGTGGTTATTCATGCATGAAAGGAAAAATCCAACTGTGAAGAATCCATCGGAAAACAAAATCGTGCTCGTGGGCGCGGGCGGCATGTCCTTTGGCCCGGTCATGGTGCACGACGCCATCCACAGCCCGAAAATCGCGGGCTCGGAACTGGTGCTGCACGATATTAATGAGAAAAGGCTGGACAACGCGTTCGCGGCCGCGGACCGCCTCAACACGGCGGCCGGAAGCCCCGTGCGCATGTCGAAAACTTCGGACCCGGCCGTGGCTTATAAAGATGCGGATTTCCTGCTGCTCAGCGTGGAACTCGAACGCTTCCAGGGCTGGAAAATGGATTATGAAATTCCCGTCAAATACGGCAGCACGCAGATCATGGGCGAAAACGGCGGCCCCGGCGGCATGTTCCATTCCCTGCGCAGCATCAAAACCGTGCTGGGCATCTGCGACACGGCCGCGGCCATCTGCCCGGACGCGTATCTGCTCAACCTCACCAACCCCATGAGCCGGGTCACGCTCGCCATCAACCGCGCCACCAAATTCCGCAACGTGGGCCTGTGCCACGAGTTCCACGGCGGCCTGGCGCGCCTCATGGTCATGCTCCTCAAACCCATGAAAAAAATCAACGCCAAGGCCAGCGGCATCAACCACTTTACGTTCTTCTATCAGATTGACGACGCGGACACCGGCGAAGACCTTTACCCCAAAGTGCGCAGGCACATGGAACAGTTCCCGTTCCTGCACCCGCCCCTGGTGCGCCACATCTGCGATGAATTCGGCGTGTTCGCCACGTCCGAGGACAGCCACGTGGGAGAGTACTTCCCGGGCGTTGGCGACATCGTGGGCAAGCACATGGATTTCCGCCGCTTCCACCAGACCGACTGCGCTATCCGCGACCAGCTCACCAAGTGGTACGGCAAGGGCCTGTTCCCGCCCCTGCCCATCCACAGGCTGCCGCGCTCCATGGAGCAGGCGTTCCCCATCATCGAGGGCCTGGCCACGGGCGACCGCACGTACCTGGACGCGGTGAACGTGCCCAACAAGGGGTATATCCCCAACCTGCCGGATGACGCCATCGTGGAAGTGCCGGCCTGGACCGGCGCGCACGGCCTCGAGCCCGAAACCGCGCCGCCCATGCAGGAGGACCTGGCCGCCATCATGCGCACGCAGATCGAGATCCAGGATCTGGTTGTGCGCGCGGCCCTGGAAAAAGACCCGGACCTCGCGTTCCAGGCCGTTGTGGCGGACCCGCTGTCCCCGCCCAATGAAGACAAGTGCCGCCGGATGTTTCATGAAATGATGGACAAACAGAAACACCTGCTGCCATTCGACTGACGCAGCAAATCTTTGAATTGAAAATACACAAAGCGGCCGCCCGCACGGGCGGCCGCTTTTTTCGTCGCATAAACATAAATCAATCTGCGGGAACAATACTGACCGCACTTGATATATTATCATGAGTACAAATCCTCAAAATCGAGGGGACAGACCATATAAGGAGGAATATGAAGAATGAGTAAAACGCAGGAAAACCTGGCCGCGGCGTTCGCCGGCGAGTCCCAGGCGCGCAACAAGTATACATACTTCGCAGGCGTCGCCAAAAAGGAAGGCTACCACTACATCGCCAGGCTGTTCGAAGAAACAGCCGAAAACGAGAAGCGCCACGCCAAGGATGAACTGATGCTGCTGGGCGGCCTGGGCGACACCGCCGACTGCCTCAAGAAAGCGGCCGAGGGCGAGGACTATGAAGTCAAATCCATGTACCCGGAATTCGCCAGAATCGCCGAAGAAGAAGGCAACACCGAAGCCGCCAACCTGTTCCGCCAGATCACCAAAGTGGAAGCCCACCACAGGGACCGCTATAACAAGCTGCTCGAAATGGTGAAAAACGGCACCGTGTACAAGCGCGACGAACCCATCAAATGGAAATGCAGCGTGTGCGGATACATCGTGGACGGCACCGAGCCGCCGCCCAAATGCCCGTGCTGCAAGCACCCCAGGGAATATTACGAACCCGCAAACATGGATATCTGACGCACGCCCCGGCCCGGCCCCCAGCTCGCAGGGGGCCGGGCTTCATTCCCCTGCCTGTGCTCCTCACTTGGCAGCGCCCCGCAAACAGGATAAAGTATTCTTCATGACCAAAGGCGCGAACCCGCCAGCATCGGCAATTCGGAAAGTGCATGAGCGCCCCGCCCGGCGCGCGCTGCTCCTGTTGGCGCTGGCATTGCTTGCAGCCCTGGCCGCGGCGCGGCCCGCGCATGCCGCGGACTGGCCCCCCAAAGGCGCGGCCGAAACGCGCGCCGACCTGTACGCATTCTACGACTACACCATTGAAAACCGCGGGTGGGAGAATATCGCCGACGGAGCGCTCGTGCATGTGCGCGTGTACCAGCCCTGGGGTGAGGGCCCGTTCCCGGCCGCGGTGCTGGCGCCCCCGCCCGGGCGCGCGCCCATCGTGCCGTTAGAGGATGTCTGGAACAAAGATGTGAGCCGGGACATGGACACGGCCGCGGCCCTGGCCGAACGCGGCGTGGCCGTGGTGCTCTACAACCCGCCCGGCCGCGGCATCGCTCCGTTTATTTCCACGGGAAAAGACGACCAGTACGGATACATGTCCCAGGACGCCCTGGCCGCAGTGGTGCGAGCAACAGCGCGCGTTCCCTTCATCGACCCGGCCAATATCGGCATAGCCTCCGAGGGTGAAGGCCTGGCCGCGGCAGCAGGTGCGCTCGCACGCCACCCCGACCTGGCCGTGCGCTGGCTCCTGGACGCCGAAGGCCCGTGGGACAACCTGGAAATCATGGGCTACACCTGGGACCAGATTACCCCTTACAGCGCGGACAGGCACATGCAGAAGGCATCTCTGTACTGGCAGCACTGGCCGTCCGCGCGCGACGAATCTCCCGAAAACCTCAACTGGTGGAGCAAGCGCGAACCGCGCACCTATTTCCACCAGATTCACGTGCGCTTTTACCAGCGGGTGCAATACCAGTTCGACCGCGTCCAGCCCCCGGGCTACCACGCCCACGCCCTGCACTGCTTCGAGGCCGCGCTCGCATCCCCGCTCATCCTCTACGCGCGCGTCAACCGCCTGTCCTGGAACGAACCCCTGCCCGCGCACCGCCAGCCCGCTCCCCTGCCCGGCGCCATGTCCGACATCATCCTGCCCCTGGCCGCCTGGATCCTGGACATGGCCGCCCTGCCCGATATCCCCTCGAATTCATACACAAAACCAACGCCGGCTGAAATTCAAAAATAGATTTTTTATGAAGTATTTTGTGGGTTAATTGATATCCGTATCGGATCTATCAGTCCCCGTGGCTGCATCAGTATGCGCGCATGTCGTCGAAGCCTCTTCCAAATGCCGCGCGCGGCCTGCGCCTTACCGGCTGAAGCGCCGGTCCGACAACACGGCCTCGGTGTCCTGCTCTTTTTTCAGCAGCACGCCCAGGAACGGAATGCGCGCGTGGATCTCCTCTGGCTCGATGCCCCCGAGGATGAGCGCCTGCACCCAGTCGATAAGCTCGCTGGTGGACGGCCTTTTGCGCAGCCCGTCCATGTCGCGAATCTCATAGAACCGCGCCATGGCCGCGTCCAGTAGCGTATCCGCAATCTTCGGGTGGTGTACGTGCACGATGTCGCGCATGAACGCTTCATCGGGAAATTCAATGTAATGGAACAGGCAGCGGCGCAGGAATGCGTCGGGCAGTTCCTTTTCATTATTGCTGGTGATGAGCACAATGGGCCGGTTGCGCGCGGTGATGGTCTCGCCGGTTTCGTGAATGTGAAACGACATTTCATCAAGCTCGTTGAGCAGGTCGTTGGGAAATTCCAGGTCGGCTTTGTCAATTTCATCGATGAGAAGAATCATCTGCTCGGGCGCGGCAAAGGATTGCCCGAGCTGGCCCAGGCGGATGTACTGCTTGATGTCGCTCACATCGTGGTCGCCGAAGCGGCTGTCGTGCAGGCGCTGCACGGTGTCGTACACGTAAAGCCCGTCCCGGGCCTTTGTGGTGGACTTGATGTGCCATTTAATGAGGGGTTTGCCCAGGTCTTCGGCGATGGCTGTGGCAAGCAGGGTTTTGCCTGTGCCCGGTTCGCCCTTGACCAGCAGGGGCCTCTGCAGAGCCACGGCCGCGTTCACCACTTCACGCAGGCCCTGCGATGTTATATACCTGTCCGTGCCTGTGAATTCCTGTTCCACGTCGCGCCTCCCATGCCCCCGGTGTCCCGGGCCCAATGCCTGTATTATATAGCGAATCCCCAATCCCCATGCAAAAACCTGATGACGCGGGCCTGTTGAAAAACCGTTTCCATGTCAGTAAAGCAGCAAAAAACGGGGACTGGCATCGCCGCATTTTGCGTGCCTGTCCTCCGCTTTTTGTGGCCCAACACGCCCACCGTCCCCATGAGTGAATTGCCTCTTGAACGATTGCCCCCAACCCGTTTTTGGAGGATTACAAAAGACCTTTTCAAAAGCCCCCTCAAGTCATCGAAGACACTCTTTGCCACCGTGAACCGGGGCCAACATTGAAAAACCCATGCCCCGGCGGATACAATCTACCAAGGACACAAGCACGCGGAGGCGCACGCCCATGGATATGATTCGCATCAATATGACGGAACGCACAACCACCCGGGAACCGATGCCCGAACAATACGCACATTTCGGGGGCCGCGCGCTCACCTCGCGCATCATCGCGGACCTTGTGCCGCCCTCCTGCCATGCCCTGGGCCCGCACAATAAAATCGTGGTGGCCAACGGACTGCTGGCCGGCACAACCGCGCCCAACTCGGGCCGCATCTCCGTGGGAACCAAAAGCCCGCTCACAGGCGGCATCAAGGAAAGCAACGTGGGCGCCAACGCGGGCCTTTACCTGGCGCGGCTCGGCATCCGCGCCCTGGTGTTCGAAGGCATGCCCCGGCAGCCGGGCCTGTGGCTGCTTGTTGTGGATGCAAACGGCGCGCGCATCGAGGACGCTTCCCAGTACCGCGGACTCGGCACGTATGACACCGCAGAAAAACTCCTGGCCGCTTATGGCCAAAAAGCATCGTGCCTCATCATCGGCCCTGCCGGGGAACAGAAAATGGCCGCAAGCGCAATCATGGCAACCGACATGGACGGACGCCCCTCGCGCGCGGCCGGGCGCGGCGGCACTGGCGCCGTGCTTGGGTCCAAGGGCATCAAAGCCATTGTCGTGCCCCAGGCAAAAGGCGAGCTGCCCCAGTACCACGACCCCGAAACCTTCAAATCCATAGCCCGCGAATTCTCGCAAAAACTCATCAAGGAAAAAGAAATGCTGCGCGTGTTCGGCACCGCGGGCATGGTCAAAGCCGCCAACATGGTCCAGGGCATGCCCACGCGCAACTACTCCCTGGGCAGCTTCGACCGCGCCGACGCCATCAACGGCCAGGCCCTGCACGACACCATCAAAAAACGCGGCGGCAACGTCTCGCGCCCCTGCCACACAGGATGCGTGATAAGCTGCTCCAACATATATGTGGATGAAGCCGGGGAATACATCACCTCCAGCCTGGAATATGAAACCATGGTCATGGTGGGGCCCAACCTGGATATCGGGGACCTGGACTCTTTGGCGCGCATAGACCGCGCCCTGGACGACGTGGGCCTGGACAGCATTGAAACCGGCGCGGCCATGGGCGTGGCCATGGAAGCGGGCCTGTTGCCATGGGGAGACACAGACGCGGTCCTGTCCGCGCTGGACGAAGTAAGCAGCGGAACAGTGCTGGGCAAACTCGTGGGCAGCGGCGCAGCCGTCATGGGCAAAGTCCTGGGCGTGCGGCGCGTGCCCCAGGTCAAAGGCCAGTCCATGGTGGCTTACGACCCGCGCACATTCAAAGGCATGGGCTGCGCCTACGCCACATCGCCCATGGGCGCGGACCACACCGCCGCGCCAGCCATCCCCGGCCGCCCGGGCCTGGACCCTTCAAAGAAATTCGAATTAACCGAAAAAGAAAACCAGGTGGAGCTGACCCGCGACCTGCAAATCATGATCACCGTATGCGACAGCCTGGGCTACTGCTTCTTCGTAGGCCCGGACATCGAGAACATGCGCCGCAGCGCCCTGCTCCTCACCGCCCTCACCGGCCGGCGCACGTCCTACGAAGATATCCTGGACCTGGGCGTGTCCACCCTCAACATCGAAAAAGCCTTCAACCGCGCCGCAGGCATCGGCCCCGACCAGGACCGCCTGCCCGAACACTTCTACGACGAACCCCTGCCCCCACACAACCGCACCTTCGACATAACACCCGAGGAAACTGCGGATTTGTGTTATGATTTGAAGTAGGAATCAAAAGGAATAGCAGTAACAACCATGAAGAATCGAAGAATACACCATCCCTTTGCAAACAGCGGGGTAACTTGGATAACTCCATTCCTTTTAGGTTGTCATAGCGACCAGAATACAAAAATCACCGAAGGGTTGGTCGGCTCATTATACGAAACGGATCGCACCGCGCTTCTGAGATAGATTGCCACGTCAGCCTGAAGGCTTCCTCGCAATGACGTCACCAATAGGCTATTCGCCTATCAGCAACTTTTTGCACACCCGCCAAACTGGCACCGTGGAAATGCAGGAAATGTGGAGGCACTTCACCTATTGAATGGTTACTAAATTTAAGAAATTCATGTGGTTTCCCCGTATTTTTCAAATTTGTTATTGCTGCAATTCAAATTTGATATTGGCAAAACCCACGGATAATGGCTTTTGAGAAATTCGATTCCGTGATATATGAAACAGGAGGATTTATGTGATGACAAAAAAATCAAACCCATGTTTTCAATGTGGAAATACAGATGCCGGCACAAACACTATTATGTATGGCTATACAGTATGTGCTACGTGCCAATCCAAAATGGGATTATTCAAAGATGATACCATCAAGAAATATATTTCATCATTCGAAAAAGCCAGGAAGAAAAATCCGAAATCTCCATCCTACGAACAAGAAATTTTGCACAGGTTGGATTTAATTGAACAAAAATACATCAAAGGGAGAATCAAGCTTCTCCATATTCTGGAACAAATTAAGCGAATTAAATGAATTTGACAAACTGCCCCACAACAAACATCGGTGTGCCTGATTACGCATGTCATTGCGAGAAGTCCCGAAGGGCCGACGTGGCAATCCAGGATGTAACGAAAAGCTGCCGGGTGGCGTTTAATGAAGCGACCAGAATACAAAAATCACCGAAGGGTTGGTCGGCTCATTATACGAAACGGATCGCACCGCGCTCCTGAGATAGATTGCCACGTCAGCCTGAAGGCTTCCTCGCAATGACGTCAATAGGCGGCTTGGGCAATCAACCAGTGACTTATTGCCAACCCACAATGCAAGCGTCGTGGAACTCTCTTCGATTGAAATGGGAAAAATATATAATTTCCTTCAATTAACAGCCTCAACGGTGAACTGCCGTTATCAACTGTCTGGAAAAACTCTCTTGTTCACACTCTCTGGCATAATTAGCTCTTTACGCTCAAGATATGTCGCGAGATTCAAAATAACAATATTGCATACTATGATCCCATAGAGGAGCGGATACAATGCATAACCTATGGATTGCATGAATTCTTTGGGTGAAAACCTGATCCCATTGTTATAAATAATGTAATTGAGTATTGAGGAAATGCGGGGACACCTCACCTGTTGAATGGTTACTTAATTTAAGAAATTCATGTAGTGTCCCCGTATTTTCGATGATTCATTCACTTCCTTGACTTCTTGCAATTTGTCGCCAATACGTAGAAATATGAAAACAAGCAAATGCAAACATAAACATAGACAATCCGAAAATAATAACATTGAATTTGTTATAGAAGTACATCATGTACAGGTTTGCCGTCAAAACGATTGTGCAGAGTTTAATAATAAGCAGATGCTTGATTGATAGTTCCTTCAATGCTTCATTTCTATTATCATCATCGTACTCATCTCGCAATGCAGTTTCCAAATAATCACATGCAATTGAAAATGACCAGTAATCAAAAATCAGATAAATGACGACAATCATTATACTCGCGTTGAAGGAATATTTCGGAAGTATTGCAATTGAAGGTATCAAAATATTGGGCAATGAAATAATACCAAAAAATGGGATGAAAAAGCTCTTAGAGTAAAAAATCTCGCTGAACACTTTATTTGAGTCACTTTTAATTCTTATGAAATACCAAATTAAAACAATCGGCAGTGCGACTGCGACTTGAATTAATGCCCATTGCGCTGTGCCAATTTTTAAATCTTCTGAAAAATTTGAAATAATTGATGGAAGACAAAAAAATACAATTATGGAAACAAAGGCTGATATTTTAACCCAACGTTTCTTGTTCATTCGTCTTCTCTCTTATCTCCATATCATCCGCGATGAAATACCTGCCATTGGGTTTTTCAGCCCAATAATTCTGACTGATGCTGTATTTTTATCTCATCCACTCTTCATCTGGAATACCGCTTCCGCGAGCCAGTTGTTTCATTGTTCCGATGGGTAATTGCCTGCCCTGGTGCTGAGGAACAATGACTTGTCTTCTTGTGATTTGATTGCGCCATTTCTGGTGACTGCCTTTTTGCGATACAAGCACAAAGCCATACTTTGCAAGCAGGGCTGTGACTTCCCCTGCGGTCATTCGTGCAAATTTGGGCATTAATTTGGGCATTAGACTGTGATTTCTACAAACCGGCTGTTTTGGTCCGGAATATCGGAAGGCTCAAGATATAATTCAATGGCTTCTTTGATATTTGCAAAGGCTTGCTCCTCGGTATCCCCGCAACTTGTGCAGCCAGGCAACTCGGGACACCACACTGCGTAACTCCCGGTTTCCGGATCCTGTTCGATAACCACTCTGAACTTCATACTTCACCTGTTAACCAGTTTGATTCCAGTATACAGCACCTGCGCCCGGCAGGCAATTGCCTTGCAGGTTCATGTCGCGCTTCAATATTAGCCTGATTTTGCATCCGCAGCGCAGCGGAAACCGATGAAGTTGATTTTGATTTCTATGCTGGGGACACCAGAGAACTGGTTTCCCATCAGCGTGTTTCTGCACACCCGTGGAACTGACATTGGACAATTCTCTGCGATTGAATTGAATACAAAACAAACTACCCCGCAGCAAGCTGCGGGGTAGTGAAGTAATCCGGCGTACACAAACAATGAAATTCATGAGGACCAATCGGCGGCATTTTGCCGGCGCGCGCGGTTCAGAATTCTTCAAACTCGTCCATGTCCGCGACTTTGATGTATGCCAGGCTACTGGCTGCGGCTTTCTGCGCGCTGCCGTTTTTGGGCCGAACATGCGTGGTGTTGCCCTGGTCTCTATATGGATTATTGAGTCTTTCCATTCTGCTGTTGTTATGGGCATTGGCTGCGCCGCGGGCGGCGGGCTGCGCCCTTTTGGCAACTGAATTCCGGTTCAAAGGGTTTGCGGCCGATGCGCTGCGGGTTCCGTTGATTACGTCTGAGAGAATGAGCACGAGGTCGTCGAGGGATTCGGATTGTGCGAACAGCTCCTCGGCGGCGGCCGCGGATTCTTCGCTGTTGGTGGCGTTATGCTGGCTGAGTCCGTCCATCTGGCTCACGGATGTGTTGACCTGGACAATGCCCTGCGCCTGCTCCTGGGATGCGGTGGCGATTTCTGTGACGGACTCGGACATTTGCATGGCGCTGATTTGAATGTCCATAAAAGAGCGGGCCAGGCGCTCGGCGATGTCGGATCCGTTATGGGCCTTTTGAATGGATTCGTTGACCAGGGCCTCTGTGTTTCGCGCGGCCTCGGCTGCGCGCTGGGCCAGGTTGCGGACCTCCTGGGCCACAACCGCGAAGCCTTTGCCGGCGTCGCCGGCGCGCGCGGCTTCCACAGCCGCGTTCAGGGCCAGCAGGTTGGTCTGAAATGCAATTTCATCTATGGATTTGAGAATTTTGGAGGTTTCTTTGGAGGAGGCGTTGATCTGGTCCATGGCCTCCATCATTTCCTGCACTGCGGCATTGCTTTTTTCCGCGGACGCACGGGTTTCGCCGGCGAGCTCGGTTACTTTGCTCGCATTGCCGGCATTGTTTCTGGTCATGGCCGACATCTCTTCCACTGAGGACGAAATTTCTTCAATGGAGGCGGCGTGCTCGGATGCGCCGCGGGCAAGGTTCTGCGCCGAGTCGGACACGGACTCGGAAGCCGACCGGATCTGGGCGGAGGAGTCGGCGAGATCGCGCACCACGCGTGTGATATCGCGGGAGATGCCGCGGGACACGAGCCACCAGATTATGCAGGCGGCGGCCAGGGCCAGGCCCGCGAGCGCCAGCATCATGGTGTTGCTGCGTTTGCCTATGGCAACAACCTGGTTGCGGGCCACGTAGATTTCATCCTCGTAGGACCCCGCGCCAACAACCCAGTCCCAGGGCTGGAAGTACATGATTTTCGCGACTTTGATGCGCGCTTTATCTTCGCCCGCATTTTTCCACGCGTACCGGTGATCGCCGATCTCCCCGGGCGCAAGAGCCTTTGCCTTGCTGATTATCTGCTGTATCACGGGTTTGCCGTCGGCATCCTTGGCGTTGAAAATATTCTCCCCGTTTCGCTGGCCTTTGCTTGAGATGATGTACACGCCCTCGCTGTTGAGCACATACACGTAGCCTGTTTCGCCGATCTTGATATTCATAATGTCGGACATGAGCTGGCTGTCTTCCATGGGCACGCCCACGTAGAGGATTCCCACGACCTCGCGGTTTTCATCGAAAAGGGGTTCATAGGCGGTGATGTACCAGCGGTTGACCACGAAAGCGATGCCGCGATACGTTTCGCCCTTGAGCACAGACGCGACCACGGGGTTGGGCGCGCCCCCGGGGTTTTTGGCGGGGATGTACGTGCCGATGGCGCGGGTCCCGTCGTCCTTCTGCACGTTGGTGCTGATGCGCAACATGTCGCCGGAATCGTTCATGCGCTGGAAGATGGTGCCGGTGACGTCGAGCTGCTCCATCACGTCGTCCACAATCGGGGAATACTCATCCATGGCGGCGTTCTGCCCGAGCCAGGTGTCGCCCACCATCATGCGGGGCAGGTTCTCGGTCCGCTCTGTCTGTGTGTACTGGTTCACGGCCTGCCAGGATACGGTTTCGGTTGCGAAAGAGAGCGCGCCCTGTGCGTCCAGCTCGCGGCGTGCGACCTTGAGCGCCTGGTTGACCATGTGCTGCTTGAGTTCGTTCTGGTTGGAGGCCGCCAGGTACACGCCCTGCACAATGTGGTCCAGCTCATTGTAAGCGGCGGTTTCGAGCCCGGCGGATGACATTTTCACGATGCCGCGGCTTTCCCTGAAGGAAAGGGCTGAGAGCGCAAGCAGGGGAAGCCCGGTGATGAGCAGGCCCAGGATGAGCAGCCTTGCTTTGAGCGACATGCTTTGTTTCATTGTTGATTGCTCCCTTGAACTTCGAATTCCATCTTGCTGATAAGAAACGCTTGCAGCAATTTGAATATTATGGTTATCCGCGGAGAAACCCGCAGTTGGAGGAACTACTTATTTGCGTAGACGGATCTGTTAATATTTGTAGTGAAAAAATTGACACAACGTTAATCGAAAAGAATTCCCCGGAGTTTAGTCCCGGGTCTGTATGCAGTAACTCAAGCATGTTTTAAGCCTCTGGATCTGTCATTGCGAGGAACGAAGTGACGTGGCAATCCAAAGAAGGTTTGCGAGGCTACCCGGTCGCACCAATATAGCAAACAGCCATCTTGAAAATAAATAGGAGTAATACACTACGCTATTGATGTCATTTAATAAGCAACTGATTGTTTGATTTACGAACAGGATTGCCACGTGATCATTCTTGAGATTGCCACGTCACTACGTTCCTCGCAATGACGCCTTGAGGAAGATTCGGCTTACTTGCGGTACTGATTGCCAATCCCGGAGCAAGCTCCGAGGAATTCTTTTCGATTAAATCGTGCTGCAGGCGCGTACCGTTACCATCAACAAAGTAAGACCGTCCCGGGCCGCGCCAATCGCTTTTTCTGCGCCGCTGTGTACTTTTACGGGTTTGGGTGGATATTGCTGATACAGGACTTTGCGCGTGCGGAGGCGTTTTGCATATGAATCGAAACAAAATAATCCTGCTTGTGGTGATTGGCGCCATTGCCGTGTGCGCGGTCGTGTTCGGCGTGTATTTTAAAGTCATTTCCGAGGTGCTTGTGGAAATGGTTCTGGGCATTTTTTCGTAGCCGGTCCGCACGCGCCCGCGAATTTGCTTTCACGATTTTCCCCCTATCCTATATAATGATCAACAGCTTTGGGAATGAGAGAGAGGTTCGGCCATGGACAATGTAGCGCCCTCGCAACTGGATAAACGGATCATCACGCAGCTTGAGGAAATATTCGGCGAACGCAATGTCACGGTATCGGATGTGGACCGGGCCGCGTATTCGCGCGACCTGTGGCCCAAGACGCATATCTGGATGTCCGAGGGGGAAATTCCACATCCGCCGGACGCTATTGTTTGGGCCAAAAACGAGGAACAGATCGTGGCCCTGCTCAAGCTGGCCAATGAAGAGAAATTCCCGGTGATCCCGTATGGCGCGGGCTCGGGCGTGTGCGGGGGCGCCATGCCCCTGTTCCGCGGCGTGGTGCTGGATGTTAAAAAAATGGACCGCATCATCGCCATGGACGACACGGCTCTCACGGTGACCGCGGAGCCGGGCGTGATCGGCCAGCACCTGGAGATGGAGCTGAACCGCAAGGGCTACACCATGGGCCATTTCCCGAGCAGCATCTACTGCTCGTCCCTGGGCGGCTACCTGGCCGCGCGGTCCGCCGGACAGTTGTCCGCGCGCTACGGCAAGATCGAGGACATGGTCATGAGCATGCGCGTGATTTTGCCGAACGGAGACATTGCCGAGACCGTGTGCTCGCCGCGCTCCGCGGCCGGCCCCAACTGGACGCAGATGTTCGTGGGCAGCGAGGGCACTTTGGGCGTAATCACACGCGCGCGCATGCGCATTTACCCGTACCCGCCGTCGCGCCTGTTCCGCGCCTTCATGTTCCACGGGGTGCACGACGCTCTGGAATCCATGCGCGAACTCATGCGCGCCGGGGTTCTGCCCGCGGCCGTGCGCCTATATGATGAACTCGACACCATTCTCATCGGCGGCAAAAAAGAGGATTCCGTGGAAACGCCCATCGACCACGATCCCGAACCCGAAAACCCGGTCAGGCAGGTCCTGCACGAGGTGTCCAGCGGCGTGCAGAATATTTTGCTGGGCATTCCCAAAGTTGCGGGGCGCATGGCCGAATATGTGAAGGGCAAATGCCTGCTCGTGCTCACGTTCGAGGGCGTGCCGGAGATGACCAGCGCGGAGATGGAAACCGCGGTGCGCATCTGCAAAAAGAACAACGGCAAGGACGAGGGCGAGGAGCCGGGCAAGCGCTGGTGGGAGAACCGCTACAACGTATCTTATAACCAGTCCCGCGTGTTCCACCAGGGCTCGTGGGTGGACACCTTCGAGGTGGCCACGACATGGGACAAGGTGGAGAAGCTGTACTTCGCGGTGCGCAAGGCCGTGTCCCCGCACGCGTTCATCATGGCGCACTTCAGCCACGCCTACGTGCACGGGTGCTGCATTTACTTCTCCATGGTGTCGCGCGGCAAAGACCAGGCCGAGGCCCTGGGCGTGTACGACACCGTGTGGAAAGAGGCCACGGCCACGGCCGTGCGCTTCGGCGCCACCGTGACCCACCACCACGGCGTGGGCCTGCACAAGGCCGAAGGGCTCAAGCGCGAACTCGGTCCCCTCATGCACACCTTCCGCAGCGTGAAACAGGCCCTGGACCCGAACAACATCCTCAACCCCGGCAAATTGGGCCTGCCCGGATGGGAGGACTGACGGTGCTCGCAAAATACGCAAAAGATATCACGTACTGCACCTACTGCCCGCGCATGTGCCGGTTTGCATGCCCCGTGACAAACGCGGAAACCCGCGAAACCGTGACCCCCACGAACAAGATGAACCTGCTGGAACTGTTGCGCAAAGGAACCATTGAAATGGACGCGGGCGTGGCCGATATCTTCTACCGCTGCGCCGGGTGCCTTTCCTGCCGCGCCTACTGCAAATGGCGCATCGACGTACCCCGGGTCATGGAGCGCGCGCGCGCCATCGCCGTGGAAAAAGGAGTGCAGCCCCAGTCCCTCACCCGCCACATCAGCACATTCGCCGGGCACGGCAACCCCTACGGCAAATCCCTGGTTAATAAATTCCATGAACTCGGCCTCAAGGACCGCGTGAATAAAAAAGCCGACACGCTCCTGTTCCTGGGCTGCACCACGATTTTTCATTTCCCGAACGTGGCCCGCGCCATCGTCAAGCTTTTGGACGCCGCGGGCATGGATTTCGCGGTGCACGGGGACGAGAATTCCCTGTGCTGCGGCACGCCCGCCCTGTACTCGGGCGCGCACAAGGATTTCGAATCCACGGCCCGCACGCTCAAGGCCGAACTGGGCCGCTACAAAACCATCATCAGCGGGTGCCCGAGCTGCCTGGCCTCGTTCAGCATCAAATACCCCGAGCACGGCGTGCCCCAGCGCACAAAAGTAATGCACACCACCGAGCTGGCCGCCCAGTTGCTCAAGAGCAAGAAAATCACGGTCACAAACCCATACACGGATTCGGCCATGTACCATGACCCGTGCCACCTGGCCAAATATTTCGGCATTTACGACGCGCCGCGCGCAATCATGGCCGCGCTGTTCGAGCCGGACAAAATCAAGGAATTCTCTTGGAACAAAGACAAGAACTACTGCTGCGGGGGCGGCGGGCTCATCCCCATCACCGACCCCGGGCTGTCGCGCAGCATCACGCGCAAGCGGCTCCAGGAATTTTACGAGGCCGACCCGGACATGCTGGTGACCGCATGCCCCTCGTGCGAGCGCACGTTCCACCGCGCGGACCGGGATATTGAAGTCAAGGATATAATTGAATTGCTGGCTGACAGGATTTGACAAAAAACAACCCATGGCCGAACACTTCAGGACAAAACTCATCGTCAACCCCCTGAGCGCCAACGGGCGCACGGGCAAGACCTGGCCCGAGATTGAAAACCGGATCCGCGCGCACCTGCCGGAATTCGACTGCGCCTTTACCCAACAGCCCATGCACGCCACGGAGCTTGCGCGGGACGCCTTGAAAAACGGCTACGAAATGGTGGTCACATGCGGGGGCGACGGAACCAACAGCGAAGTGGTGAACGGCTTCTTTGAAAACGGGCGGCTTGTGAAACCCGGCGCTGTGCTGGGCGTTCTGCCCATGGGCACGGGCTGCGATTTCGTAAAAACCGCGGGCATCCCAAAACCCCTGGACCAGGCCGCGCAGCACCTGGCGGGTCGGCACGCCATCGCGTGCGACGTGGGCCACATCCGCTACATCAACCACCAGGACGCCGCCGAGGACCGCTACTTTATCAACATCACGGATTTTGGCATCGGCGGCGACATCGTGCGCAATGTGAACAAGACCACCAAGATATTCGGGGGCTTCTTTTCATTCCTGTGGGGCACATTGCGCACGCAGTTTTCCTACCGCGCCAAAAAGGTCCGCATTTTCGCGGACGGAACAGACATGGGGGAGAAAATCATTCACAGCGTGGTCGTGGCCAACGGGCAGTACTGCGGGGGCGGCATGCACATCGCGCGGCGCGCTTCGCTCAACGACGGGCAGTTTGAAATCGTTGTGATTCACAAACTCGGCGCCATCCAGGGCGCGCGCGTGGTGCGCTCCATTTACTCGGGCGCGATTGCCGATAACAAAGCCCTGGCGGAAAATTTCAAAGCCTGTGAACTGCGGGCCGAAAGCGATGAGGTGGTGCTGCTGGACGTGGACGGCGAACAGCCCGGCCGCCTGCCCTGCACCCTGCGCATCCTGCCCCAGGCCATCAGGCTCAAACTCTCGCCCCTGCCGCCCGCAGCCTCCTGACGCCATTCGGATACAACACGTTTTCTTCACGCCCCGGCCCGCGCCGCGCGCGTTGACAAATTGATCCGCCGCAATATGATAAACCAAGACATGGACACACAGCCCGAAGACAGAACAGAGCAGATCATCCGCGACCAGGCCGTGAAATGCATTCACCTGGATTTCGACACCCGGTACGACATGAACCACATCCGCAAGGTGCTGGGGCGGGAAAACACGCACCTGCTCGACGGCGTCACCCAGAACGACATCAACATGCTCAAGGAGTTTTTCTTCAACACCATCTACCCGCAGATGGGTGAGCGCGCCGAACGCGACAAAAGCTTCGAGTCCATGGTCAAAATGCTCAAGCAGCCGGCCAGGCTGGGGCGCTTTATCCCCTCCCTGCCGCTCCTGGTGCTGCGCTACGCGCGCGTGTGGCCCACGGCCGTGAACGTGGGCGTCAACGCCATGATGGCCTACCTGTACTCCCTGCGCATCGAAGAACTCGTCACGCGCGAGACCATCGCCATTCTCCAGGAAAAGGGCGCGGCCGTGGACGAGCATTTCGACATGGACATGGCCCTGTACGAGCAGGCGTTCGTGCGCGTGCCCTATTCGCACAGCAAGCGTATGCTGACCTCGGCCGTCAAGGTTATGAAAGCGGGCAAGAACCCCCAACTGGTCAAAACCACGCGCAATATTCTGGACGATGTGCGCGGCAATTTCGAGCGCCTGGACAAGCCGCGCATCCAGGCCGGCCAGCCCCCCATGTACCAGGACATCATCCGCGCCCTGAATTTCGGGGAAACCGTGCTCAACCAGGTGCAGTCCGTGTTCGGCTCACTGGGCGAGGAAAAACTCACGCGCGTCATCCGCATCACGGAAATCAACGAAATGCAGCATATCGACACCCTGTACGGCAAATCATAGCCGCGGGTGCGGGGCATTTTATCAGAATGTCTTTGCGTGGGGCGCGCCGCCAACGCGCATTTTTCAGCTACTATCTCATCCCAGCCATTTATGAATCATGTTCACATAATCCACATTGTTGAAAGGCTTGGCCAGATGATCCACTTTCGGGTCTTTCTTCTTCAAGTCAATCATGGACTGCATGAACTCAAAATTGCCGGAAACAAAAACAATCGGGATTTGCTTATTGGTTTCCCGGATCTTCAAATACACCTCCATCCCGTTCTTATCGGGAAGAATAAAGTCCAGGCTCACGGCATCGAATTCATTATCGGCAAGCAGATCCAGGGCCTCCTGCGCATTGCCGGCGCGATGCACTTTGTGATCATACTGCCGCAGCAGTTTGTACAGAATATTCCCGAAATGATGCTCATCCTCCACAACAAGAATTCTC
>Ga0351854_1063_pt2 | contig 22418 bp, 20 predicted proteins | sample BONcelHFGM3001C9_FD_206793 | JGI IMG/M metagenome (GOLD analysis project Ga0351854, IMG submission 206793) | Enriched cells from coal bed in the Powder River Basin, Montana, United States - BONCAT cells FGM rep2 HSBNCT.FGM.300.1.C9 ...
TCTATTCCTCCCGCTTCAGCGACTCCGCGTGGACAGAAAACGTAATTCTGTCGGACAATACGGCCGCACGTCGTGAACGAGAAAAGCAAAATCACAAAATAGTTGTGAATGCAGATGGCGACGCAATTGTTACCTGGATAAGCCTAGATTCGGAGCTTGGTTCTGGCATCGAAAGCAAACGCTATGATGCACAAACCTATACATGGGAGACAGACCCTCAGTGGATTTGTGAGATTGGATGCGACCCAACTCCCTCTGATTGCAATACCGCTATCGACCCCAACGGCAACGCGATGGTAGTTTGGGGAGAAAAGCCACCAGAAGAGGGTTTTGTGAAGGCCCGCAGATATATATCCTCAACTTGGGAGGAAACGATTACAATCCGTACAAGCCCAACTAGAATTGTTACCTCAAAGGTCGCTTCCGATATCAACGGCAACATGATAGCCGTGTGGATAGAAGATACGGATTATGACTTATTGCCTAAGAAAATTTATGCAAAACGTTATAGTGTAATTGATGGTTGGGATGATTCGGAAACCCTGATATATACCTGTGGATTAATGCATCAGTCTTGCGGAAATTCGCAGATTGCAGTCGATGAAAATGGAAACGGCATGGCAACATGGTCATCAGGCCCGTACTTTGAGGTCCTTCCCTATGCATCGAGATACAACTCAATAGCCAACGATTGGGAAACTGCGCAAGCAATCGGCAGTAACCCCGTGGATAACCATGGTGGCGGTGGACCATATATCGCCACAGATTCCTTCGGCAGAATGATCGCGATCTGGTACAGGCCCTATGACTATGATCAATACAAAGAAATTAGATGGAATAGATTTGAATATGTTCCAACACCCGAATAGAAAAATTTTCATCGAGTTGTCAGCGCGATTATAAGAAACGCACAAACTCCGGGACCGAGAAGTAAATGGGGACGGAGCAATCCCGCTAACTCATTCATTATTAAACTGTGACCGGGACGTGATATAATTCGTGGGTCGATTTTCAAAAAGATAGGGGGGGGAATATGTTAAGAGATAAAACCTTCAAGGTGGTTCCCGTCGTCTTTTCGTTGCTCCTTGCCTTATGTTTTGCCGGCTGCGGTTCTTCTTCAGGCGATGTCGATGATGACTTCATCGTAGCCACTACCGAAGAACAGGGAGCAAGAGAAGAGGTGCTGAAGCTGCTCTTCACCGAGACCGTGTATAATACGATAACCAAAGAGTCCCGTACCAACAAGGCCTGCAGGGAATCCAACCGGGAGCAACTCCTGCCCGAAGAGGTCTGGGAGCTTGCAAATGGAGAGTGGTACTACACGTATGACAATTTGATCGCGGGAATGGCAAAGATGGAGGACTTCGGCACCGAATCTGCGGATGAAAATATAAACAAGCTCGAGATAGCCGCGTTTCTTGCAAATATCGCGCAGGAGACCGGAACCGGCGTAGGGCTCGATCCGGTTTATGGAGGCCCCGGCTGTTTTATACAGGAGGGGGCAGGGGCTTCGCGGGACAGCTGTGTCTATGGAGGATGTGTGAATACCCCGGGTTACGATACTGCCGATATGTGTAACGAAGCTGGCGGTTATAAGTGTCCCGCGGGCGACCTCGGCTGGTGCGGCAGGGGGCCCCATCAGCTTTCCTGGGGTGTCAACTATCTGGCATTCGGGGAGGCGATGAGCGTAGAGAGTGACTACAAAGATGACCCTGATCTTCTAACTACACATCCAGATATCGGCATCGCCGGCTCAGTATGGTTCTGGGGGCGCGCGGAGAAAAGCGCGGAGTTCCCTCCGGACATTCCGTTCAAGCCATCGGCCCACAATGTCATCCTGGGAAAATGGACGCCTACGGAGGCTGATGTGACCTGCGGAAGGACGACGGCAAATTTAGGCGTCGTCACGAACATAATCAACGGCGGCATCGAGTGCGGTCCGGGCGCATCAGCTGATGGTCTCGCGAATGCGGCGAAACGCGTGACCTTCTTCAATAATATAGCGGCTCTGATGGGTGTCACGGTGCCGGATGGTTTTGCGACCGACTGCGCCACCCAGCAGAATTTCGCGGCCTGCCCCTCCTACAAACCTTCTCCGAGCAACCCGACCATACGTTGCGGGGCGAACTGGACGGAGGCCAATGCAAAATGCGGGACGTATTGCATAAACGATACGCATTGTTCCAACGGTGAAAAATGTTTCTCGGGCCTCAACAAAGATATATGCCCTGCTGAATAGAGCCTGTCGGGAAACCCTTGCTGTCATCGCGCTGTGTCCACCGACGGTTCAGTGGTGTGATTCCGGGTAGAGTAGAGGGTAAGTTGAATGAGCTTTAGACATGAGCCTATCGGTTTCCGCCTCTTTCGTTAGGCGGTGTCTCACTAGCCCCGTCATGGCCTTTCAACCAACCCGCCCTCATTAAACCGTGCTTGCGGTTTTCCCGCACACGGCTTTCCGATGTTCTTCACCGTCAGGCATGCGCAATCGTCCAACCCGCTGTCAGCGGCACTTTATACAGGCCGTACTTCTCGTACAACGCCCTGTGGGGAAACCTGACATATCCTGCCTTCCGATCTCTGACCTTATGCCGCTTGCGCAGGTGCGTCCCCACTCGATCTTCAAAGGGATTTAACTGACCAACATGGAAAGCATATCATAAATCTGAAGCAAACAGATCAGGTCATCGAAAATACGAATAAAATCATCCACCGGTTTTCGAATGATGGCCTATTAGTAGTCTATATCAGGCAGATTCACGATACGGGTCCCATTATTAATTTGTTTACTCATGGTGCCTTGGCTGAAAAATACCGATGGTGCTGGAATAGATAGCCGTGTCGTCATTAAGGGTAATCATATCCTTGATAAGAGGATCATGGATGCTTTTTCAAATCCTGAACTCGGTGCGTTGCTTGTGGAAAACCAGATCGATCAACTCTTTATAACAGGGATTGCCGCGGATCAGTGCGTGGACAGAACGACCAAGGCTGCCCTAAATAGAAACTACAAGGTTACAGTAATAAGCGATGCTGTTGGCACGGTTACCGATGAAAAACGGGATATGAAATTGAAGGAATTTTTAAATATGGGGGTTTCGATTATTTCGACCGATGAATTGTTGAGAAATGACGAAAAGTAGATTCGCAAACGCACAAACTCCGGGACCGAGAAGTTAATGGGGACGGAGCAATCCCGCTAACTCATTCATTATTAAACTGTCAAGGTCGAGGTTTATTATAATAGATCCTTAGCCTCAGCCTTAACCTTGACCTTAACCTTGTCAATAACTTAGCTGATTTACTCCATCCCTTTTTACTCCGGGACCGTGGGTATAATCAAAGGGGGCCATTCGGTTTGTGTATCTATATCAATGCCAGAATTGACCTAGTCCGTAGATTCCCCTTTGTTTTTTTGCTTCAACATGACATTCTCAGACAATAGTTGGGGGCTTTGCCATGCCTAATTTTCCCAGCCTCGACAGACAGACAGACAGACAGACAGAACTGTTGTAACGGCCTCATTAAATTTTTCGTAATGAATTTTACCCAGGCTTTTGGGCTTAGCCCATAAAAGTTTGGGTTTTTTATTTTCAGGGGAAAGATTGCGGGAGGAATGCTATGTTTTCGAAAGAAATTGATACGAGATCCAGGGAATTCGCCAATAGCATCATCGACACCATACGGGAACCCATGCTGGTTCTGGATTCCGATCTCAGAGTGGTCTCCGCCGGTCGCTCATTTTATGACGTGTTCAAGGTCGATCCCAAAGAGACCATAGGAGGGCTTGTCTATGATCTGGGAAATAGACAGTGGGATATACCGAAGCTGCGGGAACTTTTGGAGGCCATTCTTCCAGACAACGAGAGTTTTGATAATTACGAGGTCGAACATGAATTTCCCGATATCGGAAAACGCACGATGCTCCTGAATGCGCGGCGCATACCGCCTCCGCCGCAGAAAGTGGAGACGATCCTCCTCGCCATCGAAGATATTACTGACCGCAAACTGGCGGAAAGCACAACCCGCATGGCTACGGTGTTGCGCGACTCTAACGACGCTATCCTGATTCAGGACATCGAGGGGAATATCACGGCTTGGAACAAAGGTGCCGAGCTCATATTCGGCTATAGCGAACAAGAGGCTCTTCAGATGAAGGCTTGGCAACTCGTGCCTCCCGATAAAGTGGCAGAGCAAAAAGAACTTAACCGCAGCATCTTCGCGGGCGAAAAGGTCTCCTCGTTCGAAACCGAACGGCTGACCAAAGACGGACGCCTGCTAGACATGTGGCTGACAGTGACGAAACTTACGGACGATGCAGGAAAAGTGGTAGGCATTGCCGCCACAGAGCGCGACATCACAGAACGCAATCGCTTGGAAAAGATATTGCAAACGAGCGAGGAGGAGTTTCGCGCGTTGGCCGAGTCCATACCCCAAATGGTTTGGATGACAAGGCCCGATGGCTGGAATATTTATTTCAATCAACGATGGGCGGACTATACCGGTCTGACGTTGGAAGAGAGCTACGGTCAAGGCTGGATAAAACCTTTTCATCCTGACGATAAACAGCGCGCGTCAGATGCATGGCAAAACGCGATACAAGAAAAAGGCGAGTATTCGATAGAGTGCCGTCTGCGACGCGCTGATGGTGTTTACCGCCGGTGGTTGATCCGTGGCGCGCCTCTGTACGATGAGTCCGGAAAGATCATTAAATGGTTTGGCACTTGCACCGATATTGAGAGCCTTAAAAAGGCTCAAGATGATCTTCAGCAGTCGGAGGCCATGTTTAGGACCATGTTCGAAGAGGCAGGTGATGGTATAGCGATTGCCGATCCGGAGAACAAGACACTCTACATGAGCAATGAGACGTTTAGCAGGATGATCGGTTACAGCCAAGAGGAAATTAAAACTCTAAACATAACGGATACTGTTCCTGAAGAGGATATCCCTTATATCGTCGATCAGTTTGAAAGACAGGCAAAGGGAGAATTGAGCTTATCCAGAGACGTGCTTGTTAAGAGAAAAGACGGCACCGTCTTTTACGCGGATGTCAGTTCCACGAACATAATGATCGCCGGAAAGACATATCTGATGGGGCTTTTTCACGACACCACCGAACGCAGGGAGATAGAAGATCTAAAAAGGATGGACAAGCTTAAAAAGGATTTCATCTCCAATGTGTCCCATGAACTGCGCACGCCGCTCAACGCGGTTATTGGTTTCAGCGAGGTTCTGGCCGATCAGAAGTTCGGCCCGCTTAATGACGCACAAAAAGATTATCTGAACGATATTCTGGAGAGCGGTAAGTTTCTCCTCTCCCTTATCAACGACATCCTCGACCTCGCCAGAGCGGAATCCGGCAAGATGGTGCTTCTTCCCTCCGTTTTTTCTTTAAAAGAACTGCTGGAGAGCAGTTTGATCTTCGTTAAAGAAAAGGCGCTCAAACACAATATTGAACTCAATCTGGAAATTGCCAAAGAGGTGGGCAATATCCGTGCCGATGAACGCAAGGTGAGGCAGATCCTTTACAACCTCCTTTCTAACGCGGTTAAATTCACTCCCGATGGCGGCAGGGCAGGTATAACAGCGAAGATAAACGGTGCCGAGGCCGAAATTACCGTCTGGGATTCAGGAATGGGCATCTCCAAAGAGGATCATAAAAAGTTATTCAACGCATTCGTGCGCTTAGAATCCGCTTTGGTCAAAAAATATGAAGGGACAGGTTTAGGTCTTTCTTTGGCCAAAGATTTCGTGGAACTGCATAAAGGAAAGATTTGGGTGGAGTCGGAAGGCGTGGGCAAGGGTTCGAGATTTACTTTCACCCTGCCGATAGGAGCAGCATGAAGATATTGATCGTTGAAGATGACCCAAGATCTCAAAAACTGGAAAAGGCGCTTTTGGAACATGCTGGTTACGAGGCTATAGTCGCGGAAAGCGCGGAGGCAGGCCTTGCTCTGGCTAAAGAAAGGTCTCCGGATCTGATTATTATGGATCATCGGCTTCCGGGGATGAACGGCGAAAATGCGTTCAAGGTCTTAATGGCGGATGAAAAGACGAAAGATGTTCCGGTCGTCTTTGTTACCGCGTCGGTGATAGGCGAGGATAGAAAAAGATTAGAATCTCATGGGTGCAAGGTTCTCGACAAGCCCATCGATACCCGCACCTTTGTGCAGGAGATAGAAGAGGTCATAAATGCCTCCAGATAAAAAACCCAGGGTCCTTTGTGTGGATGATGAGAAGTTGAACTTGAAACTTCTGCGAAGCATTCTTGAGCCTGAGGGATATGAATTTCTGGGTGCCGAAAGTGGAGATGCAGCTCTTACAATGGTGAAATTGGATCCCGAACTTATCCTCCTCGACATCATGATGCCCAGGATGACCGGCTTCGAGGTCCTGCAGAAATTGCGCGCCGACGAAAAGACGCGGCTTATCCCTGTTGTGATGCTCACAGCACTAAGAGAGACCGAAGACAGGGTTAAAGCCCTTGAAGCGGGATGCGACGATTTCATCTCCAAGCCATTCGAAAAGATAGAGCTGTTGGCAAGGGTGAGGTCTTTGCTCAAGATAAGCTATTACCGGCGTCAGCTGGACGAGATCGGGAAGCTGACCGCAGTGATCGGGGAGATGAGCGAGGGAGTTGTCATTTTAAACAAGGATTGGAAGATCAGGAATATCAATGCATCGGCCTTGAGATATTTGAATTTCTCGGAAACCGGCGATATCAGCCTGATCGACAGCATCTTCAGCGGACATACAGTTTCAATATCAAGGGAAGAATTTTTAGATCTATCCGGCCCTCATAGGGTGTTTGATATTATCAGAGATGAGACCGAAGAAACAAAGCCGCTATATCTGGAAGTGAACCGTGATGTATTGAAAGATCCGTCGGGTGATATTTCCAGTATCGTTTTGACGGCGCGTGATGTGACATCGGCGCGTAAGGAAGAATTATTAAAACAGGATTTTCTGGGGTTGATCTCGCACAAGCTTCGCACTCCGCTGACCATAATCAGTGGAAATGCATCATTGCTTCTGGAGGGGCTCTTCGCTCCCCTTACTGCGAAGCAAAGAAAGTTGATCGAATCGATTTCTAAAAGATCCGATTCACTTAACGCGTTGGTGGAGAAGATGATCGGGTTTACAATCGTATATAGACAGGAAGTTGATCAGGAAAAGGAGGACATGGACGCTCTTGCCGAGTTGTCGGAGTTTGCCGCCCGTTCGGTCAAGGACAAGAAGATCGCATTGAACATCGATTGCCCGCCGGATGTAAAATTGCATATGAACAGGATGTATCTCGGGCTGGTTATTAAGAACCTCATTGAAAATGCTGTTAAGTTCAACGATAAGGATACGGTGAAAATAGATATCAAGGCGGAAACTTATGGTGACAGGGTAAAACTTGCTTTTATCGATAACGGTCGCGGTATTCCTCCGGAAGAAAGAGAAAGGGTCTTTGAGAAGTTCTATCAGCTAGAGAAATCATTTACAGGAACCGTCGAGGGCGTGGGCTTAGGGCTTGCCCTTGTAAAGCGTATTGTAGAGGCATATGGCGGCGAAGTGACGCTTGACTCGGAGCTTGGCAAAGGTTCAACATTTTCGTTCACACTGCCGGGAGTAAAGCCAGAGTGACACCTGACTCTGGTTTTTCATTTTTCGAGGGCCTTTTTAAGACCTTCCTGCCACGGCAGTATCAGCGTGTTACCTGATTGGCGGCGCACTTTATCCCGACTCAGGCAGATGCATTCGCATTTGCCGAAATCTTTCGCAATTCGCTCGAGCGATTTTATTTCGGCCTTGTCAACCTGCTCGGAAGATTTAATTTCGATGAGGAGCGGAGCTTTCCCGGGCCGTTCAACTATAAGATCAACTTCCGCATCCTCGTGCGTTCTAAGATAGGAAAAACGAAAATCGTTTTGTAGATAGGAAGAGAGTCGAACGATTTCCAGAATAATGAAGTGCTCGAATGCGTCTCCGAAGGCGTAGGTCTGGGGAAGCAGTTCAACGCTTAATGTTCTATCCAGGGCCCGCTTAATGCCGGTATCGAAAAAATAAAATTTCGGGGCGGTTGTTTGTCGTTTTCGGACGGACTTGTGATAGGCCGGAAGAATGAAACCTGCCAGCGTATCCTCAAGAATCTGATAATAAGATTGAACCGTTTTTGTGTCGACTCCGGTGTCTCGTCCTATTTTTGAAAAATTGAGTATCTTTCCGTTACATTGCGCTGCGACCTCCAGGAAATGGGCAAAGGGTTCCAGCTTTCTTACAATCTGCTCGTTCCAGATTTCTTCCTTGAGATAGGTGTGTCCATAAGCTTCAAGATACATTCGTTTATCATCGGACGTTTCGTACGAAAAAATCGCGGGGAGGGAGCCGTATTGCAAAATTTCGGTAAGATTGAAGCGAGGGCCAAGTTCACGGTGTGTCAGCGGAAAAAGATTATAAAGAAAGGCCCTGCCCGCCAGAAGATTTGCCGCGCCATGCCGAAGCTTTCTGGCGCTTGAGCCCGTGAGGATAAACTGCAGCGGTTTGCCTGCGCGTTTTGACTCTTCAATCTGCAGGTGGACCAGATCGAGAAGCTTTGGGAGTTTCTGCACCTCGTCGATAATAACGCATGTAAGTCCAGGCCCACGGGCCTTGATGCGTTCGAGCAACATGTCTGGATGCCGAAGCAGGACCGTCTCTTCTTCGGGGCTCAAAAGGTCGATATAGAGTGTATTTTCACCGAAATAGCGGGTTCGAACATAGGTTGACTTGCCCGTCCCCCTGCTTCCGAACAGGAAAAAGCTGTTAGATTCAGATGTGTTAACCATTCTATTGAACATCATCCATAATTTTGGCAAAAAAATGGAGTTTTGTCCATAAAAATTACGAGTTTGTAATGCCAACACTTTTCAAACGATTCCAATAACATTCCCCACCTATGGGTGTCGGACGGTAACGGATAAAAAATCAACCCCCTCATATATGAATCGAAATAAAAAACCCTTGATTATCGATAATTTATCAATCAGTTATCTTGACAAATACCTGAAGAGGCATGCCGCCTACCAGAACAGGGTCGTAAAACCCAATCCATACCCCGAAAGAGGCTACTACTACCGCAGCGATCATTTCAATATGGCACGGCAGGGTGTTCCGATGCTTTTTACCAACGGAGGTCAGGACTGTTGAGACAAAAAGCCCTGAATCACCATCTTTTGATAAAACTCCAATCAATTCTCTGACTTCTTTTACTGAGGCAGTGTTCTGACGGTGTTTAACCTGAACCTTTATACGCGGCATCGTTGTTCCGAGCGGGTCGCGATATGCAATAACATCTATTCCGCTTTGTAAAAACAAGGGGCTCCATCTTGTCGGAGCCCCCGTTTATGCGGAGAGGGAGGGATTCGAACCCTCGGATCCCGTTAAGGATCAGACGCTTAGCAGGCGCCTGGAATCGGCCACTCTCCCACCTCTCCAAAAATTTGCGGCAGCAAATTTTTCCTCTATTTTCTATTTTCTATTCTCTATTTTCCGCGGCAGCAAATTTTTCCTCTATTTTCTATTTTCCAGTGCCACAAATTTAGAAAATTGAAATTGGAAAATGGAAAATAGAGGTTAAGCAAAAGCCCCAGACAAGCTCAGGGCAAGCCAAATTTTTCCTCTATTTTCTACTTTCAATCAATCCATTTTCAAAGCCTACGGCGGGTGTCGGAAACTCGCTGTTGCTACAATGAGTTACGTTTTTTGTCCAGCCTTAATGAAAACTTCGCCTCCGTTCGAAAAGGGATGATTCTTGATCATCAGGTAGAAGAGCACCGCTGTTTTTTCGATCAATCCTCTGTAAAGGTGTTTTTTTATCGAATGTCTGAAACGGAGTCGCGAGGCAGCTTTCGAGGATGTTTGGAAACCTTGGTTTTCGGGATCGATAGCATAATTTCTGCCGACTTTTTGGGCAGACAAGACCCCGCTCTTAATCTTTTTGAAAACGGCCACACCGTGCTTATCCCAAGTATTTTCGCCGCCTCGACCGTCTCACCAGCTATAATAGGATCTCTGCGCGTAACAGCTGACCGTCTTCAAGATATCGGAGCTGCCATCGCTTACTTTTTGAGTCCAGACGTTGGTGGCATCGGTAATTCCCGTAGCATTCAACCCTGAGAGTTGGTCGTTGAAATACATCGTAAACGCGTTGTAATAAGAGATCCTCTGCATGGGACCTTCGTGCCATGCTGCAGCCTTATTGCATTCTATGCCGCCGTTGACGATGTTGATGATCGCTCCGATGCGATAGGCCATGACCGCTTCGTCGGTCGTGTCGCCGGCCGCGGCGGAGATCGTTCCCCCGTCGTTGCGCGGAGGAAGCCCCTGTTCTTGGGTTGCACTGGAAACATTATACACATCTCCGTAAAGAACATCGTGACACGACGGCTTTGGCCCCTGCGGCGTCATCCAGAACCAGATCCCCGATAGCATCGCAAGATCGCCGTAAGTGGCGACATAATCGGGACGCGTGAGCAAAATGTATTCGGAGGTTATTAGGTCCGGACGAAAACCGTTCTTAAAAAGCCAAGATGAATATGGCCCGTAATTATAGTTCCATGAAAGCTGAATGATGCCCCTGCCATGATAGGATCTGCCGGAAACTGCGGTATATTGCGATTTACTGTCAACGTAGCCGATCGCCGGACTGGTTCCGTCATCGTTCGAGCTAAACCCTTGCTCCTCGGTCCAGTAAATACCGCCTTTCCAGACGCTTGTCGTTTCTCCCTGACCGTTCGTATAGCTGACGATCCACGGGGCCGAAGCCGTTGCCCATGAACCCGACGTTTCCCTCGCCGACTTTGCCCAGAACGCGATGAACTCTTGCGCTTGCTGTTTTGTGGTGCCTTCGTTTAAAAATTGTTTATACCCCTTCGACTCCGCCCATGCATTATACATCAGGACCGCTTTGGTGAAGTTGGCTAGAGTATAGACGTCCGTCGAACCGTCTTCCAAGGCGATCGGCGGCAGATTGCGTACGGCTCCATCCTTATTATATTTTCCGAAACGCAAAGGGAACAGCCAGTCCCAGTGTGTTGTCGTCACCTGTCTTAAGAACTCGTATCCGGTAGCCGGCAACTCTGTGTCGGCGGTGACGGCAGACTCTGAAAAATTCGCGAGCGCCAAAATGGTGGGCGGCACCACAGGTGTACTATCCGGAAGGACAACCTCGTCGATGCTGGAAAATTGCGGAAGCTGTTCGATGCCGATCTTTCCACCTCCGACTGGATTGATTATCGGTGGGGCGTCGACGATATCACACGAAGCTTGAAGCTCCCATGGTGTATCCCATGGATTTACCGGTGCGGGGTTGGGGATATCACCTTTAGTCCACCACTTCGCTTCATAACACCGGCCATCATATCTCACTAAAGTACCGCCGAAATATTCGCCGTTCGCATCCCAGTCGGTGAGATTGTCTTCTATGGGGGTAACGCAATCCGCATCAAAAAGCTCGTCAATCTTCCACGGATTCGAGGAACTTGGCACGAGGGAGGGCTCGTCTCCCAATGTCCACCATGCATTGATGAAGAGGCCGCATTTGTCGCCGGCAATATATTTTACGGTATTTCCGGGCAGGGGATAGGTGGTATCGGTATTCCAGTCAGCGGCCTGAGAAGGATCGGCACTTGCGGTAGCGAGGGAGTTCCCCAACAAATTAAACCCCTCCTGCCGACCTTGGAAATTAGCGACGGCACTGGCCCATTCTTCGGCAGAGCCGCTGCTGTCTGTTTTATAGCTCGATTGCAATTCTACCTGAAGAGTCGGCGCCGAGACAGGGTCTGATGAACCGCCGCCGCAGGAATACAATATTGAAAAAACACCTACCAAGAAAATTAATAAACCCTTATTCATAGCTCCCCATTCGAGTTTAAAATTAAACTAACTCCTTCAACCAAAATCGTGCAGGGATATTATTCGATATCAGCTGGCGCGGTCGGCGGAGCAGGGACCGTGCTTAAATCGACAAGTTTCAGGTCATTGCCGCCGGCCTCTCTTTTGTCGTTGCTCACTACCCCAACCGGAATCATGCCTTGTGCACCATAGTCGGCGTAATAAGTAAAATTATTTGCACCCAAACAATTGGTGTCCGGCGGATAGAGGAATTGCGGGCCGTCTGTATTGTCGTGGATAAATTTTCCGGTCGATGCGTCGAACGTCATCAATTGTCTTTGTGCTATGTCTTTTATGACGACTGCCCTTTCTTCGTCGCTCATTGCGGAAGCCTCGCCTGCCCAATGACAATAAAATCCCGTTATCGCGCCGTCGTTTGCCACTACATCCGGCCCATAACCGTAATATCCAGTTCCCAACGTTCCAGAACTAGTTGCAATGAATGTGCGCGTCGCCCTGTCGGCCGGTCCTGCCTGCCATGAATACGAAACGCTCGTTGTTCCGTCTGCACCTATGCTAAACGTTCCCATCTGAAAATTGGCATTCCAACCTTCGCTGTCGGGGGTCGGATTGGCGTGCTTTTTCGACGGATCGACGTTGTATTTTGCATCAAACGGATCTACGTCCATGACATCGTAGTCTCCGCTCCTTATGTGATAAGAAAGGTTTCCTGACGAATCCTTCGAATAAAGGACCGAAGATGCAAACTGTTTTGTACCTTGCTCGCTCATGTCGCCGTTCTCGCTCTTGAAGGTCGTCCAGAGTTTTCCCTTGTAAGCGGTGTTTTCGGCATCCTCAGGTATGTGCTTCAAGTTTATATCCATGACCGCGCTTTTTCCGTTTTCCATCGCCACATCTGCCGAGACATGAGACAAGTATACGGCATACCCTTCAGCAGTATCTGCAAGGCGCGATACTGTGGCTTCCGATATTGTCAAGCCACCGATGTCCGCCGCGACTTTTTCAAGCGACGATTTAAGATCCTTTGTCGCGTTGATCTCAGGGAGTTCATTATCACCGTCAACATTCGCCATACAGAGCATTCCGGCGAACATGTCCGTTGCCGTATCGACCTTTGACGAGACGTAAGACACCGCGCTGTTCATCTTTGCCGCCGCACACGCCTCACCGGTGCTAGCTAACGCACCCGCACCATCATCGGCTATTTCATACGTCGCCCAGATGCCAACATCTCCTATCGGCAATTGACCCCCTCCACCCCCTGGATAATTGTCGTATTTAACCACAGGTCCATAACAATTCACATTCGGGGGATTTTGAAAAAGCGTGAGGCTAAACGCACAATCGGATTCGGACTTGCCGACCAAAATATTGCGGATCTCCTGCTTTCGCTCTTCGTAAGGCTTCGGGACAAACGCATCCGACGCGTCTTTTGACACGGATCGGACGAATTTTGCGGAGCTGACGATGCTTGCCGAGGCCGTTGTCTCAGCAAACGGCGACGTAACCGCGAGGTCCTCAGGGTACGTCAGTGCAAGCGGATTTTCATCCACCGGAGTCGGATCCGGAGGATCGGGGTCAACAGAGCTCGAACCTCCGCAAGAAATCAAAAAAATTACTAGGAATAAACCCACAAGATTCTTGATTATCGATTTCATATCTCCCCCTTTTTTTAAATTAGATTTTTTTCATATCCCTCAAAGAACGGCCCCTGTTACAAGACGGATTTATATCGATCGCTCGGCTCGCGTGGCGGGCGGGTTCCAATTATATCATAACCTTAGCATAAATAGGAAGAGGGGGAATAATTAAGGTCATCACAGAAATATCGCTTAAAAACGCTTGATTTAAAAGGATGTTTTCATTGCCGAGGCACCCAAAAAAAATCCCCCGTTAAGGGGGATTTGGGTGTGGAGGCGCCGGGAATCGCACCCGGGTCCGCGAATATTTTATGCGCGCTTCTACATGCTTAGTTCCTGTTTTGGATTTCGCCCGAAAAAGCTCCCAGGAAAAGGATCTTTTTTCCGGCTATCCCCACTTTATTTTGCCGCCCATCGAAGGGGAGGTCTTAAGGCGGCTTGAGCCTGCTATCGGCGCCTTGCGGACTAGCAGGCGTCATCCGGTCGGCGGGCTGCTATTTAAGCAGCCATCGGCAGTGAATTGCCAATTAGTTTTTTTGCCAACAGTTTTGCGACTTGCTGACGGGTCGGCATGCCACGCACATTCCATGATCCACGTCGAAATCTATTTCGCCCCCCTTTTCAAAGATCTATTTTCGAAATCTTCTTGCTATATCGCGATCTGTTTCACGTTTTTTGATGGCCTCTCGTTTGTCATATTGCTTCTTTCCTTTTGCAAGCGCCAACTCAAGCTTCACTCTTCCGCTCTTGAAATACATCATCGTCGGCACCAAGGTGAGCCCCTTTTGGGAAAGTTTGGATTCGAGCTTTAATATCTCCTTTTTATGCAGCAGCAATTTTCTCTGTCGCCTCGGCTCATGGTTGAATATGGACGATGGCGGATACTGCGCTATATGCGCGTGCAGCAAAAACGCCTCGCCGCCCTTTATGAGACCGTAAGCATCGGCTAGGCTTGCCTGACCGTCGCGAAGGCTTTTAACCTCGCTGCCTGTAAGCGAAATGCCAGCCTCTAGCTTGTCCTCTAGATGATATTCGAAAAACGCCTTCTTGTTCTTCGCAATTATTTTTATTCCGGAAGTTTCCTTTTTCATACGACCATCTTTTTAAAACCTCAAATTTTCATTCTATGGAATCGCCTGAAACGGGAGGGTTCTGCTTGGGAATTATTGTATCATCTTTAAGTATCCCACCGCTTATGAGCAACTTGAAGGCCTCGTCGATTTTCATATCGAGATACGTCACATCGTTTTGAGGCAACATGATGAGAAATCCCGAGGTCGGATTTGGCGTGGTGGGAATGAAAACATTCACCATATTATGATGGGAGAGCTTTTGCATTTCTCCCATGCAGTCGCTTGTAAGAAAACCCAAAACCCAGGAATCCTTGCGGGGATATTCTACGGCGACAACGCTCCTGAACCTGTCCTCGTTTGGGGTGAGAATGCTCGACAAGAACTTCTTGATGCCGCTGTAGATGCTCCTGCCAAGTGGTATCTTGGAGATGATCCTATCTCCGATACTTACGAGAAGTTTTCCGACATAGAGCCTTGTGACCACCCCGGCCATCAGTATCACCAGCACCGTAACTATAAGGCCAAGGCCGGGAATATCGTAACCCAAAATTACCTGAGGTTGGAACCTCAAAGGAAGAAGAGAGATCATCATGCCGTCTATCGATACGATGATAAACTTTAGTATCATGTAGGTGCCTATGAGGGGCACCAAGACAGCCGTTCCGGCAAGCATATATTTTTTAAAAAATGTTTTTACGGCAGTTGTTAGGTTCATATCGATTTGAGGTAATTTCCGTTGACCACTACCATTTTTATGTGCTGGGGATCGGTGTTTTTTACCAGTTTTTCATAGAATTCTTCGTCGCACGCCAAAGCATCGGGGTTGTGAACGACTATGAAATCAGCTTTCTTTCCCGCCTCCAGCGTGCCTATTACATGATCAAGGCCTAAAACCCGGGCACTTCCTAATGTGGCCAGATGCAAGACTTCCTTGTATGTCGGCAAAGGACAGGCACCATACTGGGCGGCTATTCTCATCTCCTCCCACATATTAAAACCAAGCCTTGAATGCCAGCTCTCGGTGCCAAGACCCACGGGTATGCCATGTTCGACAAGTTTTCCGTAAGGAAATTTGCCATGTTTCATAATCTTGTTAAACGACGGGCAGTACGCCACCCGAACGAGATTTCTGGCTAGCAGGGGAAAATCGTTTGCTGAAAGGTGCATGCCTCCGACAATCGCCGTTGGTGCCTCGAAAAATCCGATATCTGCGAGGAACCCCACCGGAGTTTTTCGATGTGCCGGTGGCAGTTCCGTCCATCCAAGGGATGGAAATACTTCGGTAGCTATGGGTCCTTGCGAATCAAAGAAAAACTCCATTTCCGCAAAGGATTCGGCGGCATGTATCATAAGCGGAACAGAAATCTCTTTGGCATGTTCGCTTATTATTCTGAGAAGATTTTTGGAGAGCAGATAAGGCGCATATGGCCCAAGGCCCACCCTTATCCGGTCATGAGTTGCATCCGTGTATTTTTCAAGCAGCGCCAGAGCAACTTCGAAGCACTGTTGGGCCGCCTCACTTTGCCCGGCAAGTATTTCCGGGAATACGACTGCGCGCAGCCCCATTTCGCGAAGCAGCTTGAAGGTTCCCTCGAAGTGGGTCATGTCGCCAACGCAGGTAACGCCGGTTTCTATCAGTCGCAAAATACCTTTTTGTATTCCATCTATGACGAAGGACGCGTCGGTATCTTGTTTGTAATCTATCGACGAAATGAGGTTTTCTATGAAGTCGATCTGTTCGGGAAACATCTCGTCTTGCGGGACCAAAGGTTCGTAGTAGGACACGAGATCTAGATGACAATGGCAGTTTACAAGACCGGGCATAAGCACACACCCAGAAAAACTTTTTACCGGAGCATCGGGATACTTTTTTCGCACTTCATCTATCGGTCCGAAGGCATGGATCTTGCCAAATTCGAAAGCGACGGCCCCATCTTTTATGGCATGGCCGCTGTTTGTCATCGGAAGAGCCAGTGAAGACGTAATGATTTCCATGGGTTACAATTCCTCGCGATTCTATTATTTAAGTATAAGAATTTTTATCCGGCCCAATGTAGCAAAGAAGGGCGTTTCGGGCAACGAAACAATTTAAAGGTTTGATCTTTGACTCTATCCCGGATGGTTGATATTTAGATGATATGAAATTGCTTAAAAACATAGATGAAATGCGGCAATGGTCGCGAGACATGAAAAATGGCGGGGCAAGACTCGCCTTCGTACCTACCATGGGTGCTCTCCACGAGGGGCACCTCTCCCTTCTTCGTGAGGGCAAAAAGTTAGGCGAACGTTTGACGCTTTCCATATATGTCAATCCGGCGCAGTTTGCTCCAACCGAGGATTTGAGCAGATATCCTCGCGATCTCGAAGGCGATCTCGAAAAGGCAAGGTACTGCGGCACTGACGCGGTGTTTTTCCCTTCCGATGAAATCATGTACCCAAGGCTCTATCAGACCTATATAAACGTCGAGGATGTGACCAAAAATCTTTGCGGTGCGTCCCGTCCCGAACATTTTCGCGGGGTGACCACCGTGGTGGCCAAGCTTTTCAATATAGTGGAGCCGGACGTGGCGATATTTGGTCAAAAAGATTTTCAGCAGCTTGTCGCCATAAAGACGATGGTTCACGATTTGAACATGCCGGTAGAAATAATCGGGTGCCCTATCGTCCGTGAAGCGGATGGACTGGCCATGAGTTCTAGAAACGCATATCTTTCAAAAGAGGAAAGATGCGCCGCCCTCTCTATCAATCGTTCCCTTGCGCTGGCCTCGAAAATGGTTGAAAGCGGCGAAATCGACGCGTTTAAGATAATGACCGCGGTGAGAAAGACCATCGAAGATTCCAAAATTGCAAAGATAGATTATGCAAAACTTGTAGATGCCGACACATTGACGGACCTAACCACCTTTAAACGCCCGGCGCTTGTGGCTATTGCCGCCTTTTTTGGAAAAACCCGTCTGATAGATAATCTATTGTTCAAATGACGAGCGATTGTCCGATTATTTCCGATGAAACGAATGTTGCTCTGAAGGAAATTCCCCGGATTTGACTTCGGATATATAGTCCTTAACAGCATCGGCTATGAACCCGCGCCCGTTAGCATAGACCTTTAAAAATTTCGGATTGAAGGATGGATTAAATCCCAAGAGATCGTAGATGACAAGCACCTGCCCCGAACATCCGGGGCCTGAAGAAATTCCTACCGTGGGAATGGAAACCGAATTCGTGATCTCGGTTGCCGTCTCCACGGCCACGCCCTCTAAAAGAAGGGAAAATGCGCCGGCCTCTTCGAACGCCTTGGCTTCCTCAAGAAGTTTTTTGGCATCGTCTAAACTCTTTCCGTGAATTTTATAGGTGCCCATTACGCGAATGCTTTGTGGTTTAAGTCCGATATGGGCCATGACGGGAATGCCGGCAGAGGTCATCATGCGCACAGTTTCTGCCATTTCCAGCCCGCCCTCGATCTTTACCGCATCGGCCATTCCTTCCTTAAGCGCCCGGCCTCCGGCCAGCATCGCTTGGGTCCTTGATGCCTGATAACTCATGAAAGGCAGATCGGCCATGACGAGCGCGCTTTTAGTTCCCCTCGCCACGCACGAGGTGTGATAGATCACCTCGTCTAATTTTACGGGAATCGTCGTATCGTGACCCTGAATGACCATGCCCAAGGAATCACCCACAAGTATCATGTCTATTCCGGCTTCATCGACGATAGAGGCCATTGTCGAATCGTAGGCGGTGACCATCGCAATTCTTTCGCCTTTGCGATGTTTTTCAGCGATGTGTGGAAGGGTGATTTTTCTCATGATCTTGCTATGAAGTGAACGGTTCCTCCCCGATGAGAGAGAATTTCCTTGCGAAGCGTTTCAAAGTCCTCGCGGCGTTCGACATAGTTTTGATTTGTTGAATCCACCACCAGAAGCGGCGCGTCTTCGTAATTCATAAAGTAGCGATTATAGTTTTCAGTAAGGCTCTCAAGATAGTTTTCGTCTAGGTGGCGTTCGTATTCGAGATTTTTTTTCTTTATGCGCTGCAAAAGCGTTTTGGGCTCTGCTCGCAGATAGATGACGAGATCTGGCCTTGGAAGCTGTTCCCGAAGCAATCCAAATATCGTATTATAGAGGCGAAGTTCATCTTCGGAGAGATTGATCTCGGCAAAAATGGAATCTTTTGCAAAAGTGTAATCACTCACTGTCAGCGTGCGAAACATGTCGGATTGTCGCAGTTCCTTTTGTTGCTGATATCTGTTCAAAAGAAAATAGAGTTGGGTCTTGAAGGCGTTTTTCTTTCTGTCTTTGTAAAATTCCGAAAGAAATGGATTGTTATCGGATGGTTCGAGGCAAAGATAGCCGCCCAAATCCTCGGCGAGCATCTTTGCAAGAGTTGTCTTGCCAGATCCTATGGGACCGTCCACAGCGATATAGCCATTCTTCCTAGTTTCCATAACCGCCGCTATAACAAAGGGTTTTTTCTTTGTCTAGACAACTCGATCATTTCCGCAAGATCTATAAACTCTTGAACTTTAAGGGTTTCGGGGCGACGGGAGGGGGATATTTCAAGGCTTGAAAGCGTTTCGTCGAGAAGTTCTAAACTGATTTGCAGGGTATTCGAACCGATTAGGGCATTGCGTATGGTTTTTCTTCTCTTGCCAAACGCGCCTTTGACGATTTCCCGAAAACGTTTTTCGTTTTTGACGATATATTCGGGGTTTTCGAAATCCATCATAACCATCGACGACATAACATCCGGCGGCGGAATGAAGTTTCCGGCCGACACGTCGAAGAGTCTTTTGCACTGGGCGAATGTCTGACATATCACCGACAATATACCATAATCCCTACCGCCGGGCATGGCGCAGATACGAAGCGCCACCTCCTTTTGAACCATGATGAGTGCCTTTGAAATGAAGGCCCGATTGTCTATCATCCAAAATACGATCTGGGAGGACACATTATAGGGAAGGTTGCCTATTATTTTGATTCTTTTTCGGCCCGATGCAAAAGTCGAAGGGTCAACGTCAAGTATGTCGCTTTTGATCCATTCTATGTTTTTATGTTCCGCATGTTCTTTTCTGGCGACATCAATCATATCTTCGTCGATCTCAACCGCCACGACCGTCCTCGCTTGTTGTGCGACAAACCCGGTCATTATGCCCGGCCCTGACCCTATCTCCATAACGATATCGTCTTTTTCGATACCCAAAGAATTCACGATTTTTTTGATGGTCGGAGCGGCATGCAAAAAATGTTGTCCAAGCCTTTTTTTGGGATGGATGCCATGCTTGCCTATCATGCGGTGAACGGACGTCACACGCCTATCTCCTCATTGGCGGTCGCGTTTAAGGAAAAACTGCTCCTCTTTCCAGCAACCAGATGTCTTTCGCCTACGAAGGCGATCATCGCCGCATTGTCCGTGCATAGCTTCATCGCCGGGATAAACGGCTTTATTCCGGAGGCTTCACACTTTTCGATAAGCATCGCGCGAAGCCGCCTGTTGGCGGCAACGCCCCCGGAAAGCACCACGGCCATCGCGCTGCGTGCGCCGGCCGCGTCGATGAGCCGGTCGGTGAGTATGTTCGCGACGGTCTCCTGAAAACTCGCGGCGAGATCGCAGGTCATATCTTCGGAAATTTTTCCGTTCTTTTCATTTTTGCGGAAGATGTCTAGCACGGCAGTTTTGATTCCCGAAAAACTGAAATCGAATTCTCTTGGTTTAATGCCGCGCATTGCCCGACTCGTGAATTTCGGTTTTGAAAAACGAAATGCCTTGGGGTCGCCTTTTGCAGCAGCCCTGTCTATGGCCGGTCCTCCGGGATATCCAAGTCCCAAGAGCTTTGCCACCTTGTCGAACGCTTCGCCGGCCGCATCATCCCGGGTTGCTCCCAAAAGTTCATAGTCACCGAAATTTTTTACGGAATAGATGCTCGTGTGTCCTCCGGAAACAACCAAGCCTACATAGGGGAGAGGTATTTCACCGTATTCCATCAGCGCCGCATTTAAGTGGCCTTCAAGATGGTTGACCCCTATAAGAGGGATATCCTTCGCGTAGGCGATGCCCTTGGCCATGGATATGCCAACGAGCAGAGAACCTACAAGCCCGGGGGCGCAGGTAACCGCAACGCCCTCGAGATCGTCTAAAGTTTTTCCTGCGGACTCAAGTGCGCCTTGCACCAGAGGCACGATGTTTTCCATGTGCCGGCGGGAGGCAAGCTCCGGCACGACTCCGCCGAAGCGTTCATGGACATCGTGCTGGGTTGCAAGCGTTGCCGAAAGAAGTTTTTCAGAATCGACGACTGCGGCTGCGGTTTCATCGCATGAAGATTCTATGCCAAGGACTAACATTCTTTAAAAATCTCCAATTGTTTTATCGGGAATTATACTCTTATCTTTCTGGGGTTCTTTTTCCGGAGCTTGGGGCTCGCCGCTCATACGCTGTTTTTTCTGTTCCAAGGTTTCGTTGGGATATGATCCGAAATCGGCAGAAGGCTGTCCGGCAGCTTGGCTTTGTTTTTCGGTTATTTTTGTCATGCGTTCTTTGGCAAGAGCTGCCGCAGTGCTTGCCGGATATGTCTGGATCACCTTCTGATAAAAAACCTTGGCCTCTTCGAGCATGCCAAGTTCATAGAAACAGCTTCCTTGATTGACTATCGCAGTCGCAACATTTTTGTCGCGCGGATATTTTTCTATAAAACCCTGATATTCTTTTATCGCCCTCTTGTAGTCCCTCATGGAATAGAAGGATTCCCCCACCCACAGCATTGCGCTCGGCGCGAACTGGCTGTTTTTGTACTTTTTTAAAAACTGCTCGAAGGTCGCAGCAGCCTCCAGATACTTTGCCTGATTTATTAGATCTAACCCCTTTTGATAGAGGTCTCCCTCGGCTGCGGTTTCAGGTGAGATCTTTGCGAGAGCTTTGGAGAGCTGGCTTGAAAATATTTGCATGCGATCTTCTATGGCCTGAATTCTATGATCGAGCTCGGTTATCATCCCTACGAGTTCGGAGTGCTGCATGCCGATTAACTGGGTATTTGCATCGACCTTACCCTTCATAACTCCCCATTCATCCTGCATCATCCGGGCGCTTGCAATCGCCGATGCGGTGTCTTGATTGTTTTGCATATAGGTCGTTTGAAGATGGCCTAGCGTCTGTTCAAGATCTTGAATTTTCTCTTCCGTGGTTTTGGCATCAAGAAGAAGCGGAAAAAGAACACTGACGGCAACAAAAACCGCAAAAACAAATTTTCTCATCTTTACCCTCCTGTGGTCTCACAACCTGGATCGCCCTACTGGGCGCACTAACAAAACAGCGCGCCCCGCATGAGGCGCGCTGTAGATAGGACGCATTTATCAAAACATAGAGTTACTTTCAGACAACGCCTGTCTTAACGACCAACGAAGTCGGCCCGGCGATTCTGCCACCAGCAGCTTTCGGTGTGCTCTGTGCACAAGGGGCGTTCCTTGCCGTAGCTTATGGTGTTGAGGCGGTCCATGGAGACACCCAAATTTGTCATGTAGCTTTTGGTTGAATTGGCGCGTCTGTCGCCTAGCGCTATGTTGTATTCTACCGAGCCGCGTTCATCGCAATGGCCTTCGATAGTGACAACCGTCTTTTTGTTGGACTGCATCCAAGATGCATTTCCGCGCAGCACGGGTTCGTATTCCGGCTTGATGTTTGACCTGTCGAAATCGAAATGCACTCTCTGCAGGTTTGCCTTCGCAGCAACCGGCTTTTTCTGATGCTGTGCGCAACCAAACACCGCAGACATCATCGCCACCGCCAAAACTACCACTACAATTCTCTTCATAATATCTCCCCTCCTAAAATAAGATTG
>Ga0351854_1068_pt1 | contig 21353 bp, 25 predicted proteins | sample BONcelHFGM3001C9_FD_206793 | JGI IMG/M metagenome (GOLD analysis project Ga0351854, IMG submission 206793) | Enriched cells from coal bed in the Powder River Basin, Montana, United States - BONCAT cells FGM rep2 HSBNCT.FGM.300.1.C9 ...
GCGTCCGGCGAGCGGCTGCTCGGTTACGGTTCGTAGGTATAGCGCGCGACCAGCCACGGCTTGCTGGAGTACATGCCGTACGCGTCGGCATAGAGGCGGTAACGCGTGCCCTCGACCCACTGTGTCTGCGAGGAGTTTTCGATGTATACGGTCACCGTGCCGTCTTTGGTTGCACACTCCATGAACGCGCGCTGGGGCTTGGTGGTTTCGATGGAGAGAATTTTGCCGATGCATACGTAAATCTGGCTTCTTGATTTGCGCAGGTCAATGTTATCCATCAGGTCGTTGTACTGGGTCACGATATCCCACGCCTTACGGCTGTACACGTCGATGGAGGGCACATAATACACGGTATACTCCACGCGCGTCTGCTTCTTGTTGGGATAATCGGCCGTAATCACGATGGTATTGTTGCCGATCTTGTCAAACAGAGCCTTGAACGTGAACGAACCGTCGATATCGGTGTTGGTGATGTCAAGATCGCTGTAGGGTGACAGCACCCGCACGATGGCCCCGGGGATGGTAGTGGCGCGCACGGTCATGACATTGTCGCTGGAACGGCTGTAGATATCGGAGGACAGATCCAGCGGGATATCCTGCTTTTCGCGGTAGAGCGTAACGGTCAACTGGTTTTCACGGCAGTACTGGCTGCGCACAACGATGTTGAACACGTTTTCGCCAATGGGTTGCACGGTGGCGTTGTAGCTCACCTTGCCGCCGTCGGTGTTCACAAGGTCGGAGTAGTCCTCGCCGTTCACACTGATTTTGCTGCCCTCGCTGACGTAGAATACGATGGTATACATCGCTGTGCTCACGACTTTGTATGGGCTGTCCGGCGTGGCAATCTCGATGGGCGAAAGCGGAATGTCGATGTCGTAGGTGATGGTCTGCAGTGGCTGCTGCTTGCCCGTTTCGGCGATCAGGTACGGCGTGAGCGTTACGGTCATGGATTCTTGCAGGAACTCCTCGTAATCGTCATACCAGATGTGGTCAAGCACGTCAAACGTCGCTACGCCGCCTGTGACAATGGCGGAAGTGCGCAGTTCGCGGATGGAGATGCGCTCGCCGTCCTTGCCGGGGATAGTGATGGTATGGGCAGCCAGGTCGTTGCGGATGGTGGGGGTAATGGTCACCTCGCCACGGGTGTCTGCGCCGCCTGCGCTGAGCATCGGCACAAACACGGTGATCACCAGCCAGGTGGCCACCAGAATGGTACTGATGATGAGCAGTGCAAGCATTACGCTGCGCATACCCACGCGCCGCGGCGACCATGACTTGGTGTTACCGATGCTCATGGCGTGCTCGTATTCGTCCGTGCGCTGGTACTCGGGGATGAATTCGCTGGTATCGTGAAAGCCGTCGTACACCTGCTGGTGCTCGCTTTGTGCGTCCATGCTCATCAGCCGCTGGGTGTTGCCGTAGGCGTAGGGGTTGGTTTCGCGCGTCCGCTGCACGTGCTGACGCTGGGCGCGGTAGGCTTGGCTGTATACGGGGCGGGCGTTTGGCTGCATATCGCCGCGGGTTTCCACCAGGCTGGGGTCCACGGGGCGCAACGTCGCGTCTGGGTTGTCCGGCATGGCGGAAAAGAATGTGGCGCGGTTGCTGGTGGTGCGCACCGAGCGTGCGGACGGCGCGTAGCCCTGCGCCGCCCCTTCGGCGCGCAGGCGCTGCTGACGTACTTCGCCCGCGCGCTTGCGCTTGCGCAGGTCGACCATCTCAGTGGCCAGCGCGTCGCGAAAATCGCGGGTCGTCTCAGCCTGCCCGTTTTCATCCACCCAGATGGCCGCCTTGGGCGCGTCCTTGAGCTGGCTTTGCCAGTCCGGCGCGGCGGCGTTATAGTATCCGTCGTCCGGCTCCAGCGGTGTGCCGCAGAAGCGGCAACGGGGGAGGGAGTTTTGGTTCCAGCGGCCGCACTGCGGGCATTTCAAGGCCAAAGCCCCCTTTCAGCGTTGTTCGTCTGCCAAGTGTCAAATATCCTCGCTGCTCTCTTCCACCAGTGTGAGGTAGGCGTCAATCAGTGTGGCGATGAGCAGTTGCCGCTCGTCGTCGCCGCCGTGCTTTGCCAGAAACCGCTCCAGCATCGCGTCAAACAGGTCGTCCTCGTCCAGTTCTTGCCCGGTATCGTCGCCATGTTCGTCAATCACGCCGTTTTCCAGCAATATGGTCGTATACAGGTCGCTCAGTTCCAGAACGTACGGTTCCAGTTGGTCCGCGATGGACTGGTATTGCTTGCGGTCGATGTGCCGGAGGACAAACTCGCCGGTTTGCGCTTTCCAGACGTCAAACATCATGATGCCTCCTTATCCGTCGGTTGTGTGTCAGCGGCTTCCTGGTTGCGCGCGCGCTTGCGCAGAAAATGTACCTTGACCTGGAATAGGCGACGCACGGCGCTGCCGCGGGTGCGGCGCGCAATGTCCGCCAGCGTGGCTTTCAGCGTCCATGCCCCTTCCTCGGAGATGCGCGGTAAAATCAAAAACGTGACGATCACACGCAGCGCGATGGTGATCAAGAACAGGTAGCGTGTGTTGGTCATTGGCATACCCAAAAACGTATGGTGCTGGGCGGCCAGTTCGGCCAGCGGCGATTGCATCAGCCACCCGCCGGTCGCGTTGCCCAACGCGATGCCAAACAGGTTGATGCACGCCAGGAAGACCGCGATGTACATGGAACGGTGTACTTTGGGCGAATGGCCGAGGTAGAGGTTCTGCTGGCAAACATCGGTAACAGGCCATGAGCTGCCGCTGATCACGTTGCTCCCCATCACAAACACCGTGAGCGCGGGCGTTGCAAAAAACCACGGCAAGGGGGAGAGCGTCACCAGCAGCGCTGCCATCTGCAGGATGGGCTTATTGCCGTAGCGGTCGATCAGCCGCCCCCAGCGGGAAATGACGAGCACGGTGGTCACGTTAGAGGTGATCTGCGTGTACAGCGACATTTGTGTGAAGCTCATTTTGAGCTCCTCAATCATGTACACATTCCAGAAAGGGGCGGCGATGTTGGCACTAAACAGCCAGATAGAGTAGAACAGCAACACCTTGACAAAGCCCTTGTTGCGGAATACCTCGCGAAGCATTTCCGGTAGCGTGGTGCGGTCGAGTTCGTTGTTGTCGCTCATGGGCGGCCACTTGACAAAGAAGAAGCACGCGATATCGGCCACTGTGGAGATGCCGGCCAAAACCAGTGCGATGGAATAACCCGCCAGACCCGCGCGGTCGATCATCATGGACACGAGGATGCCCACCACCACGCCGGATGCAAGGCTGATCATCTGCCGCACGCTGAAATAACTGCCGCGAATGTGGATGGGCACCAGATCGCCCATCAGGCTGCCCCAGCTGATGCCTACGAAGTTGTTGCCGATGAACACCATCAGCACGAACACCGTAACCAGCCAGATGCGCAGGTCAATCGGGAAGGTGGGGAACAGGTAGGGCACCAGTGCTATGGGTATCCAGAATAAGCGCCCGATGATCCCAAAGAACAGGAACATGAACCGCCGGTTGCGCCGCTTCTCCATGATGTAGCTCATGAACACCAGCAATACGGACGATGCCACGGGAATCGCCGCCAGCAACCCAAGTTGAAAGTCGTTCGCGCCCAGCACCTGTCGCTGAAACGCGCTCCAGACCGGCCCGGTGGTCACGATGGTGCCCAACATACCGACCGTGACCGACCAGATGACCCAATACAGGTTATTGCGCTGCTCACGGGGCATTCCGCTGTCGTCAAAAAGGCGGAGCCGAAACCCTGAACCTCTGTTGGATGCGCTCATGCGTTACCCTCCGTAGCCTGCCCGGCAACCCGTATGCTCCGCGAAGCGTTGCAAATCATTCTAGCGTATTATGGGGGAAGATGCAAGATGGGCGCTGCCCGTCGCGAAAGGTTTACACGCCGCGCGCCACGCCGTAAGCGCTATTGGTTCGCCGCGCCCGCAATGAAAAACCACCGGCAAGCGGTGGCGGCAGGGCATGGATGTGGGGGCGTGTCAGCTGTCGCCATGCAAGGCGCTGCGAAGCACGCGTTCTACCGTCGGTTTGTCGCAAACGCCTTCGTGCACCTTGACGCCGTCTACGTAGAACGTGGGTACATACCAGTAATCATAGCGGCGCGCGATATCCGGGCACAGGTTTTCGTCGATGCGCTCGACCTCTATGCAGGCCAGCGTCGGATCCTCGCGGGCCAGCTCGTCCAGCCAGTTGCGCGCGGCGCGGCAGTAAGGGCAACTCTGGAAATGAAACAGGATCACTTTCTTCATGATCGGCCTCCAGCGCTGTGTTGAAATGGTGCGGTAATCAACAGGACATAGGCGGGCGCGCCACCCTCGTGCGTGCTGTGGAATAGGGTGAGGCCCTCGGCCGCGAGTGAAAAGGCAAGCGGCTGCGCGTCGGCAAGGGCGTACGAAGCGCTGGGGAGCGCTGCCTTGCGGGCCAGCGTGACGTGCGGTACCAGCGCCTTGGGGTCGAACGCATCGCCCGCCTCGGCCAGTGCCGCGCGCAACCCGTCATTCAGGGCTGCCAGCGGAGCGCACGGCTTGAACGCAACGTGCACAATGGCGTTGCCGGGGGTGCCAAAGAACCCTATGCCCGCCGCCGCAAGTGTAAAGGGAACGGCGGAGGCGGCGCAGCGAGTGACCAGCGTTGCGAGGCCCGGGAGCATACCTTCGGTTCGCTCGCCCAGGTAAACAACAGTCACATGGAACAGTGCAGGCGGTACGATGCGCGGGCGATGGCAATGCCAGCCCTTGGCTGACCGCCGCAAGCGCCACACGGGCATGCTCGTCCGGTATGATGCCAATGAAAAGCCGCAACCGCATCCCTCCTGCATGAACAACCCGTGGGTATCATATCCATTTCCGGTGAAAACGTCAATGGGGCAGGGTGCGTACCGTCGCTTTGGCATACGTGCCCCTGAAACGGCTACGGGTGGGCCGCAAGCCCACCCGTACAGCCAACCGACATACGCTTCCTTGCCGAATGCAACCGATGCTACGCAGCAAAGCAAACATCGCAGATAACGAAAGGCACGGCTTTGTGTCCCCGCGCCGTGCGGCTAGCGCTCTACGCCCTTCATCGCGTTGCCGCGCTCGCGGCGTGCAATGCCCGAGAACATACGGTTGATGACATAGTAGATCAGCGCCACGACAAGATAGAGCACCAGAATATCCTCCGCGGTCACGATGCTGCGGTGCGCGGCTACGATTTTGCTGGTAAAGCTCAGTTCATACGTGCCTACCATGGCGCAGAAGGATGTATCCTTGATGGTGGTCACGAACTGGGAAATCAGGGGCGAGCGGATACGCCGCAACGCCTGCGGGATGATGACGTGCCACATGGTCTGCAAGCGGCTGAACCCCTGCGACGAGGCTGCCTCCCACTGCCCCTTGCCAACGGAGTTGAGACCGCCGCGCACGATTTCGGCCACGATGGCGGAGGTGAACACCGTCATGGCGGCGATGCCGCTTTCCAGCGGCGGCAGCTTGGTCATAAACCGCATGGAGATGATGAACAGCGTAAGCGGGATGTTGCGCACCACCTCGATGTAGATGGTGGCAATCCATTGCACGGGCTTTTCCTTGGCGTTGCGCATGAGCCCCAGCACGGTGCCGAAAATCAGGCTCAGCGTGATGGCGACCGCAGCGATGTAAAGCGTGTTGAGCAGCCCCTGCCCCAAAAACAGCAAAATCTTGGGGCTGAACACGGTTGTGACGGCATGAATCCATTTGTCAAGCATGGCGCACGCTCCGCTTCTCCAGCCAGCGGGCCAGCAACGATATGGGCAGGCAGATACTCAGGTATAAAATGCCCGTCATCACAAAGGTGGGGCCGTAGATCAGGTTGCTGCCGCTCCAGCTGTCCGCGCAGTACATCAGCTCTCCCCCCGCGATGACCGCCAGAACGGATGAGTTTTTGATCAGGTTGACTGCTTGGTTGGTCATGGGCGGCAGGCCGATTTTGACGGCCTGTGGCAGCACGATATGGTACATGGCCTGCAAGTAGCTAAAGCCTTGGCTGCTGGCGGCCTCCATTTGCCCGGTTGGCACTGCCTTGATGGCGCTGCGAACGATATCGGCGGCATAGGCGCCGGTATACAGGGCGAGGCCCATCACCCCGATGGTAACGACGTCCAGCCGTACGCCCAGTTTGGGCAGCACGTTGTAGAAGATGAATATCTGGATCACCAGCGGTGTGTTCTGGAAAAACGACATGTAGCCCTTGCACAGGGCCAGCACCAGTTTATTCGTGCCGCACAGCAGAATGCCCACCACCAGCCCGATGACCAGCGTGAAAAGCAGCCCCAGCAGCGATATATAAATCGTTCGCAGAAAGCCTTCAGCAAAAAAAGCCCAGTCGCTGAACCAGGTTTGCCAGTTTTGGAGTGAAAATGGACCCGTCACGGTGACACACCCCGTTCACGCACGGGAGCGGAGGCCGCAATGCAGCCCCCGCTCGCGCGTGCAAATCGTTGGATTTCTTCAGCTGGCGGGCGTGGGAGTGGGGTTGGCGGCCAGATCAGCGGCGGCGGCCCACAGATCCACGCCGTACTGGTCCACAATGGCCCAGTCCACAGCGGGCAGCGTCCATTTGGATACCAGCTCGTCAAGCGTGCCGTCGGCGCGCAGGGCTGCGATGGTTTCATCGACCACGGCCAGCAAGCCCACGTTGCCCTTCTTCATGGCGACGCCGTAGGGCTGGGGCGAGAAGCTGTCCGGCAGGATCTCGGTGGTGTCGTCCACATAACCGTTGAGGATGGACTTATCCACGGAGAACGAATCGATGCGGCCGGAGCCCAGCGCAGCTTTGATATCCGGATAGGAGGGGAACTCGGAGAAGCTCACGGTGATGGCGGCCTTTTCGGCGGCGGCGGTAAGCGCATCCTTCGTGGTGGCGGACTGGGCCACGCCGATGGTTTTGCCGTTGAGGTCCGCAAAGCTCTTGATGCCGCTGTCTTTATTGACCATCAGGCCAATGGCGTCGATGAAGTAGGGCTTGGAGAAGTCGTACTGCAAAATGCGGTCCGGCTTGATGGTGAAGGTGGCGATGACCAGGTCAAGCTCGCCCGTATCCAGCAGCGGGCCGCGGGTCTTGGCGGTCACGGGCGTGAAGGCCACGGCATCGGCGTTGCCCAGAATCACTTCGGCCAGTTTGTGCGCAAGGTCGATCTCAAGGCCTTCGTAGGTGGTCGAGCCCAGGTCCTGATAGCCGAAGTTGGGCACGTCAGCCTTGACGCCCACGTTGAGCACGCCCCGCGTCTTGATGGCGGCGATCTCAGCGGCATCCTCCGCGAGGGCGGGGATGAAGGTGACCAGCGTAAGCATAAGGACCAGTACGATCGAAAGTAGTTTCCTCATTCGATTCCATCCTCCTGTTAGTGTAGTATTTTCCCAAGGAACGCCGTGGTGCGCTCGTTTTTGGGATGATGAAACACCTGCTCGGGTGTGCCATCCTCAAGGATTGTGCCGTCGTCCAAAAACAGCACGCGGTCTGCGATGTGCTGGGCAAACTTCATCTCATGGGTGACGAAAAGCATCGTGATCTGCGTTTCCAGCGCCACGCGCTCCATGATGTCCAGCACTTCCTGTATCATTTCGGGGTCCAGCGCCGAGGTGGGTTCGTCAAAGAGCATGATTTTGGGCCGCATGGTAAGCGCGCGGGCGATAGCTACGCGCTGCTGCTGCCCGCCGGACAGCTGGCTGGGGTAGGCCTCGGCCTTCTCGGCGATATTCACCTCGCGCAGGTTGGCCATGGCACGCTCGGTAGCCTCCGCGCGGCTTTCGTGCTTGAGCACCATAGGGGCCATGATGAGGTTCTCCAGCACCGTCTTGTGGGGGTAGAGATTGAAGTTTTGAAACACCATGCCGATATCCTGCCGTGCCTGGCAGAGCATCCGGTTGGTCATGCTGGAAATGGCGACACCGTCGATATACACGTTGCCGTGCCGCGGGCGCTCAAACATGTTGATGGTGCGCAGCAGTGTGCTTTTGCCGCTGCCGCTGGGGCCGATGATGACCGTCCTGGTGCCGGTGCCGATCTCAATGTTGATACCCTTGAGCACGTCCAGCGAGCCAAAACTGACGTTTACATCCTCGAAAACGATCAAGTCATGCTCCTCCTGTCAATGGGAAAAGCGCGACGTGCGTGAGAGCGTCATCGCTCCGCACGGCGCATCGCGCATTGCTTATTAAGATTGTATTTCAACGGATGAACCATGTCAACCGCCGCCCTGCAAAAAACAGGATAAATACAGTGCGAAAACGGTTGAAACTGCATAGCGGGTCAGGCTAACGTGCATATCCAGGATCCAACCGGACGTCGAGGCGGCGCGCAGCACCCGCGCGGCTTGCGTGACAGTGAAAACATGCGACTACCGCCGTCGCGGTGGTTGTGGTATACTTTGGGCAAACCAACAGGAGGCAAGTGCATGAAGAACGACCGCCTGTTTCAGCTGCTCTACCTGCTGCTTGGCAAGGGCACCCTGACCGCGCCGATGCTTGCGGCGCGGCTGGAGGTATCGGTGCGCACGGTGTACCGCGATGTGGATACGCTGGCCGCGGCGGGCGTGCCGATCTGCACGGCGGCGGGCAAGGGCGGCGGTATATCGCTGATGGCAGGGTATACCGTAGGCCGCGCGCTGTTCAGTGATGAGGAGCAAAACCAGATCCTCTTCGCCCTGCAGAGCCTGCGCGCAGCCGACCGCCCCGCCGAAGCGCTGCTTGGCAAGCTGCGCGGGCTGTTCCAGAAGTGCGACGCGGACTGGATTGAGGTCGACTTCACCCGCTGGGGCTACGGCAGGGTGGACCGAAATCGGTTTGAGCTGATCAAAGCCGCCATTCTGGATAAGCGGGTGCTGGCGACAGAGTATGTGAACACGGCGGGGGAGACGGCACGGCGGCGCATCCAACCCATACGGCTGGTGTTCAAGGGCCGCAGCTGGTATTTGCAGGCGTACTGCCTGCGCGCGGAGGGCTTCCGCCTGTTCAAGTTGAGCCGGATGCTTGATGTGCAGCTCACGGACGAGCGCTTTCAGACGGCGTACCCGCCACCGCCCGTAGAGCCGGACACGATGGCGAGTGAACCCGGCCTGCCTGCGTTGCTGCGCTTTGACGCGTCCGCCGCCTACCGCGTCTATGACGAGTTCGACCCCGCGGACGTGCAACGGCAGACCGACGGAACGCTTCTGGTTCGATGCTTTCTGCCGGTGGACGAAGGCATGGCGGGGTATCTGCTCACTTACGGCACATGGCTGACCGTGCTGGAGCCTGCTCTGTTGCGCGACGTGCTGGCAGACACGGCGCGAAAAGTTGCGGCATTATATGAAACCTGACAGACTGCCGTCATGTTTTGCGCCGTATGATGGGGGTGTGGGATGAACCAAATCTCAACAGCCAGAAGGAGGCGTGAGGACAATGGAGGAAAAATACTGCCAGAGCTGCGCGATGCCCATGGGCGCGACGGATGAGATGTACGGCACCGAGCAGGACGGCACGAAGAGCGCGGACTACTGCAAGTATTGCTATGAAAACGGCGCGTTCACCTTCCAAGGCACCATGCAGGAGATGATCGAGCTATGCCTGCCCCCCATGGTGCAAAGCAACCCCGGCATGACCGAGCCGCAGGCGCGAGAGATCATGACCGGCTTCCTGCCCACGCTCAAGCGTTGGCAGCCCGCGTAAATCGGCGACGCTGCCTCAGTTCAGGGCTCGATAGGGTAGCGCGCAAGACGCTGTGGAGGAGGATGCGGCGATGGGGAAGACGCAGCTGGATACCGATAGCATTGCGCCCTGCGGCATCAACTGCCTGCTGTGCTACAGGCACCTGTGCGCAAAACCCTGCCCCGGTTGCCGCAGGAAAGGCGAAGGGAAGCCGGAACACTGCACGCGCTGCCGTATCAAAGCCTGTGCGCTTGCGCAGGGTTATGCGCACTGCCATGAATGCCCGTCATTTCCCTGCCGCCCGCTTGCCGCGCTGGACCGCCGCTACCGTGTGCGCTATGGCGTGAGCCCACGCGAAGATGGGTTTGTGATGCGCGCGGGCGGGGTGGAGGCGTTTCTGCGCGGACAACTCGAACGCTACGCCTGCGAGGCTTGCGGTGGGCTGGTGTGCATGCATACGCGCGTATGCGCTGGCTGCGGCACGGTGGCGGCAGTGAAAGACGGGAGGTTTTGCCATGATATGGAATGAGCGTTTTCCACGGGATGTTCAGCCGTCGGTGACTGATATCCGCGCGTTCATCGCGTCGCCGCTGTGGGAGGATTTCTGTGGCACCATTGAGCGCACCTATGGCGCGCAGCCCGTGGTCGAGCACAGCCGCTGCTCTGGCGCGCCGGGCTGGAACGTGAAGTATAAGAAAGGCGGACGCTCACTGTGTACGCTGTATCCCGCGGCGGGTTACTTCACCTGTCTGGCGGCCATCGGCGGCGAGGCGGCCACGGAGGCGGAGCTGGGGTTGGATGCCTACGGGAGTCGTATCGCCACGCTGTATCGCAATGCCAAGCCCATGAACGGCGCGCGGTGGCTGATGATTGACGTGCGGGACGCGGAAACCCTCAGTGGCACGCTGGCGCTGGTCGCGTTGCGCGCGACTCGCCGGTGAAGGGAAAACGCGACGCCACGGTTACAACTCGCATACAAAGACCCCCGCACGGCGTTTCAAATCGCCCTGACGGGGGCTTGTTCGCGCTGCGGTTAGCGTCGCGCAGGCATCTGGTTACACCAACCGGAAGAAGAAACAAACAAAGCGTACAGAAAATTGAATATGTGTGCAGCCAGCCCACCTGACGGAATAACAATTTTGTTATAATGACACCATTGACACAGTGGCAATGCGCCCGATGCGGTTGCCATGTGCGAGCAACAACACGACAGGGCAGGTGGGTTATGTGGCGATCCCAAACCGAAACCTGAAAAGCATTTTTGACTATCTGGGCCTGAGCAACATCGAAGTGGCAAAATCCCTGCATTATGATCCGTCGCTCATCAGCCGCTACCTGTCCGGCCAGCGGCACCTGAAGGCATCCAGCCCGCAGTTGGACGCCATCGCGGAGCTGATACTGGCCCGCAGCCAGCGTGTGCGGGATGTGGAATGGCTTACGGAGCAGTTCGTAGCCTCCGGGCTACCCACGGAGATGGCGACGGTCTACCGCTTCAAGCAAAACCTGATTATGTGGCTTGCCACGGATGGCGATACGCTGCGCCACAACCTGAGCGGCGATAGCCGCAAGGAACTGCTGAAGCCCGAGCCAACCGTGGTGCGGCAGGACGGGCTGGTGTGCGCAGGCACGCTGCAAATCGCCATGGAACTGCAAAACGTGCTGGGCGGCCTGCCCCGCGGCACCGTGGCGGATATGTTCCTCTCCAGCGACCAACTGAGCACCATCGTAGACGCGGACATCATCGCGCTGCTGATGAATATCATCGAAAAGAACGACCTGCGCATCCGCATGGTGGTGTGCGTGACTGCCAACACGCAGGCCATGTCACTGATCGTGAGCGGCTACATGGGTGCGCTGGTGTCCGGTCATGTGCAGCTATCGGTGGTGCATGGCATGACGCAGACGGTCACCAACCAGTTGCACCTGATTGTGCCCAATAAATACGCGCTGCTGGTGACCGAGACCACCGGGCGGCTTGCGCGCGCCGTAGCCACCGCTGTGCGTGACGCGGAGTATGTGCAGGAGATGGAGAGCAGCTTTGGCGTCGCGTGGCGCTATGCGCAGCCCATCCTGAACATTTACGACGACCACTTCACCCGCAACGTGATCGAGGTGTTCTACACCGAGTTCTGCACGCCCGGCGCGCTGGACATCATCAAGGACAACCTGAACCCGATGTATATGAAGGAAGAGGAATACTTCCGCTTTCTGGCGACGCGGGGGCACAGCGAGGAAGAGCTCGTGTGGCGGTGCAGCGAGTACCACCGCTTCAAGGTCGACCTGCACATTAACCTTAAAAATGGTGAGCTGTTCCGCGAAGTGCTTTCACTCAAACGGCTGGACGATATCGCCCGGCGCGGGGTCTGCCGGATGGCCGGAAACTATTTCATGGAAAACGGCTTCGTCGACCTTGACACAGAGGGTTGCCTGGCGATCCTGGAAGGTTACGCGCAGTACATGGAAACATATCCGAATTTTCAGCTGCTGATACTGGACGACTTTGCCACGCTCAACGAGTGCAGTTGCTGGCACATCAAGCAAAACCACCACATCGGCATCAACTACTGGAAGCAGAAGGAGCCCGTCATGGTCTATTCCGACCAACTGATGCTGCTGCGCGAATTCCAGACGCATTTTGACAAGCTGTGGTCGACGGGGGCGGGCGCCATCGGCAACCAGCTGAACGTGGTTGCGGTTCTGCGCGATGTGGCAAGACGGATGCGTGTCGCGCACGGCTGAGAGTCATGCGCCTGCGGCATGCATCGCGCACCTATTCTGTCCAGTGGGGCTTCATCCGCCGTGTGAAGGGGGCTTGCTCATTCGGTTGCCGTTTGCACCGTGTTGCGCTATAATGGGCAATACACTTGGCAATCGAGGTAAGGCAAGACAATGACGATCACGAAGCCGGAATGCCTGCAGATCGCGGAAGACGAGGGAACCGCTGCCCATTATGGCGGCGATCAGGAGTGGTACGGGGAGGAATGGCGGCGCATGGCCGGTTGCGGGCCAACCAGCGCCGCCAACGTAACCGCCTACCTTGCGCTTACGCGCCCTGCGCTGCGGGGCCTGTATGCGGGCGAGGACATGCGCAGAAGTCTGTTTACCGCGCACATGGAAGAGCTATACCGGTATGTGACGCCCGGCAACATGGGCCTGAACAGGCCGGAAATGTTCACGCAGGGTGTGGAGGCCTTCGCCGCAAGCCGCGGGCTTACGCTGGTGCCGCACCTGTTTGAGGTACACGGCTACCTGCACGGCGGCCGCCCCCCGGTGCAGGCGCTTGCCGCGTTTGTGCGCCAGGGGCTGGAGAGTGACTGCCCCGTTGCCTTTCTGAACCTGACCAAGGGACGGGTGAAGAACATACAGGGCTGGCACTGGACCACGCTGGTGGGCGCGGACATGGAAGACGGCAGGCTGAGCGCGATTGCCAGCGACGAGGGCAAGCAGATCCGCTTTGATCTGCGGCTGTGGTATCTGTCCACACGGATGCGCGGCGGGCTTGTCTATTTTACTGAGTCGTGAGCGTGGCGTCGGAAGGCGACGCGCATGGTGAAACGGAAAAAGGCGGGGCGGCGGGGTGCGGTGATGCCGAAACCCCGCCGCCCGTATTACGTATAAGTATATTCGCTGACGGGCGAGCTGCGGCGGCGCGCAGTGCTTCTGGTTCGTAAGAAGCGCTAGGGAGTAGGAGCATCCGTGGCCAGGATGGCGCAGAGGTTCAGGTCTTCGGGGAAGCCGTCCGCACCGATGCGCAGCGCGCGGCCACGCAGCACCCCCTCAAAGCGCATGCCCGCTTTCATGAGCACGCGTGCGGATGCTTTGTTGTCCATGTTGTAAACCGCCTCGACGCGGTGGAACCCAACCCGTTCAAACAAGTGGCGGATGACCGCGCGGAGCGCTTCCGGCGCAAAGCCGCGGCCACGGTGCCCGCGCGCGACGCAGTAATCCACCTCGGCCACGCGCCGATCCTCCCGATAGTCGTCCACAAACACCATGCCAACAAGGCTGCCGGTGGCGGTTTCTTCGACAAGCCAGTTGTAGGCAGGCAGCGAGGTGCGCGCGTATGCCTCGACCTGCGCGGCGATATGCGCGCGCGTCGATTCCGGCGTGGGGGAGGGCTCCCAGCCTACGCCGTCGATCACGGCGGGGTCGGTGGCCAGCGAGGCATGCACGGCTACCGCGTCCGACAGGGTAAGGCGGAGCAGCGTGAGCCGTGCGGTTTGCAGGGGAACGGTGCCTGTGTGGTTCAGCGGTTTTGGCGGTGTGCGCATGAGGGCCTCCGTGGATTTGTTTTCTCAGGTGAGCGTTTGTATTGCTGAGCCGGAGCGCATGAGAGCAAACCTTTGCCGCAGGGTGTGTATTGCGGGCAGTCAGCAGCGCGGCTGGTGTTGGGTTCATCACCGATCATCGGTCGTCTTTGCTGCGTTGCCGCCGTTCAGTCCGCCGTACGGTTGATGAAGTCAATTTCGTTGCGTATCCCCTTGTGCCCGTCAAACCACACGCCTTTGGTCATGCGCACGCGCAAAAGCACCGTGTTGGGGTCGCTGTCGTTGTTGGCCAGATGGTACCACGCGGCAAACAGCACACGCAGCTTAGCCATCATGGCGGCGTTTTGTTCGTCGCAGACCCAGCCTAGGTTTTCGCCGATGCCGTTGGCCGTGAAGTTTTCAGTGATGGGGCAGATGGCGACCTCGGAATTTTCGGCGATTTGCGCCATCTTGCCGGAGCGCAGGTTCGTAACGGTATAAAACGCGCCGTCCTCGTAGTAGGCGTCCACAATGCGGGCGGCGGGGCGGCATTGCCCATTGGCGCCTGGTTCCAGCGCGATGGTGGAAAGCGAGATCAGGCCGTCCTTGTGGCCCAGTTTCTCCTCCAGCTGTTGCATGGCCTCGTCATACCTGTTCATGGTCGTTCCTCCCCGTTTTGATTCTCTTTGTTGTGTTGGCCGTTTCAGATCTACGGCAGCGGGCACGTGCCGAAGGTGATTGGTCTCAAATGTAAAAAGGAACCCAACCTTTGCAGGTTGAGTTCAGCAGAACTTGGTGGTCTGTACTGGACTCGAACCAGTGACCCCGTCGATGTGAACGACGTGCTCTACCAACTGAGCCAACAGACCGTTTGTGTGTCGCCGTGCTTGGTTCCATCGGCGACTTTGATATAATATCACATTCATTTTACCGCGTCAATATTGATTTTTGAAATTTGGCAGTGTTTTCGTGCCCAAAACGCAGCCGCCGGAGGGCGAGAAACACGCACTCTGCGGGCGCGGGCGTAGACGGCTCAACGCCGGAAACACTACGTGCGCGGCTTTGCAGCGCGTCGCCGCCAGCGCTGCCGTGCCCGCACCGTATCCCCGCATTATCCATGGCGGCGCGCGGGCCGCCCGTAAGCCGGATATCGTCAGGCGATTGATTTTTATATCGTTTTGCTGTAAACTGATAACGGGATCAAAAAAGGGAGGGTGAGCGTATGAAGCTGATCGTCGCCATTGTGCAGGATGAGGACGCTTCCCGTTTGATCAGTGAACTGATGTCGGATGGCTTTGGTGTTACCAAACTGGCGACCACGGGCGGGTTTCTGCGCGCGGGCAACACAACGTTGCTTGTGGGCGTGGAGGACGACCGCTTTGACGCCGCGATGGCCGTGATTGAGAAGGTTTGCAAAAGCCGCAAGCAGATTGCCGCGTCGCCCGTGTCAATGGTGGGCGTGCCGGGGGCGTACACGCCCTACCCCATCGAGGTGGTCGTGGGTGGCGCAACCATCTTTGTGCTCACGGTGGATCAGTTTCTCAAGCTGTGACGGACAGGCAGGGAATGGCCGCGCCTGACAGCCTGTCGGGTGCGGGGGATATGCCCGCCTTTCTGGATTATGGCCGCCTTGGGGCGGGGTATGCGCTGCTGTGGCGGCAGGCGGGCCAAGGCCGCCGGGGGCACGCCTACCTGCTGGCAGGCCCGCGCGGCGTCGGCAAAGCCACGTTTGCGCGGCTGCTTGCGGCTTCGTACTTCTGCGGGGGCCTTCCCAAGCCCTGCGGCCATTGCGACGCGTGTGGCCGCGTGCTGCGCGGCAACGAGCCGGATGTGATCGAGATCACCGGCAGGGACGACAAGGCCATTCCCATTGAACGCATCCGCGAAGCGATTGCGCAGATATCGCAGCATTCCTTCGGCAGCGGGCCGCGCGTTGTGATCGTCGAACCGGTCGAACGGATGACGCCCGCCGCGCAGAACTGCCTGCTCAAATCGCTGGAGGACCCGCAGGCGGATGTGGTTTTTTTGTTGCTGACGCACGAGCCGTCGGCGGTGCTGGGCACCATCGCGTCGCGCTGCGCGATGGTCAAGCTGCCGCCCTGGCCGGATGACGAGCTGAAAGAAGCGTTGCTCGCCATAGGCTTTGACGCAAGCCGCGTAAATACAGTGCTGCCCCGCGCGGGCGGCATTATCGGGCAGGCGCTGGCCGCACTCGCGGACGAAGCGGGCGAGGATGAGACCGCCACGCTGGCAACAGCCGCGCTGGCGGTGGAACGTGACGCGGACGTAGTGGCCCTGAGCACGCGCATGAAGGACGACCGCGCGGGCGCGGAGCGGATGCTGCTGGCGCTGGAGCAGATGCTGCATACGGCGTTGCTCGCACGGGCGGGCATCCTGTCCATGCAAGCCGTAAGCGGCACGGCAACCCGCGCATTTGCAGGCAATGCGACTGAGCAGCAGCTTGCGTCGCTGCTTCAGGCGGTGTTTGACACCCGCCGACGGCGGCAAAGCCAGGTGAACTGGCAGGCGAGTATCGATCGCCTGCTGACGACGATTTTGGAGGCAAAGACCAAATGGCGACAATCATAGGCGTACGGTTCAAGAACGCCGGTAAGCTATACTACTTCGACCCGGGCAGCCTGTGGCCGGTACCGGGCAATTACGTGATCGTGGAAACCGCGCGCGGCATGGAATACGGCCTGGTCATCACGGGCGTGCGCGAGGTGAGCGACGATATGATCACCCCGCCACTCAAGCCCATCCTGCGTATCGCCAACGAGCGCGACGCGCGCCATGCCGAAGAGAACGAGCGCTACGAAAAAGAAGCCTACCAGATCTGCCAGCGCAAGATCGAGGAACACAAGCTGGACATGAAGCTGGTGGGCGTGGAGCAGACATTTGACAACGCAAAGTTGCTGTTCTATTTCACGGCCAACGGGCGCGTGGATTTCCGCTCGCTGGTCAAGGATCTGGCCAGCGTGTTCCGCACACGCATTGAGCTGCGCCAGATCGGTGTGCGTGACGAGGCCAAGATGCTGGGCGGGCTGGGCCCCTGCGGCAGGCCCATCTGCTGCGGTTCTTTCCTGGGTGACTTCCAGCCCGTATCCATCAAGATGGCCAAAGAGCAGAACCTGTCGCTGAACCCCACCAAGATATCGGGTGTGTGCGGCAGGCTGATGTGCTGCCTGAAGTTTGAGGAAGACCACTACGAGCTGACGCGCAAGAGTATGCCCAAACTGGGCAAGGATGTGGAAACGCCCGACGGGTTCGGCACGGTGTTTGACATCAACGTGCTCAAGGAGACCGTGACCGTGCGCGTGCGCAAAGGCGACAGCTCTGAGCTGAGAACCTACCCGGTGGCCGACCTGCGCTGGTTCCGGCCCCCGGTCGCCCCGCAGGCGAAACCCGCACCCGAGGCCGATCGCGCTACGCGCAAACCCGTCCGCCGTGATGCCTTCGCCGAACGGCCCGCCGTGATTGCCGTCGCTGAAAACGCCGTGGTTGCGACATTCACTGATGAGGAGCCCCCTCCGATGGCCGAGCAGGAACCGGATGAACCGGTGCTGGTTCCGGAGCCGCTCACGCAGGAACTGGACGAGGCAGGGGAGCACTCCAGCTGGCAGCGCGCCGTAGCTGAAGCCCTCCGGCGCGCGGGGGGAACTGACCGCTGACAGGCTTGCCAAACCATGCGTGGCGTGATATGATGTGCACAAGCGGCTACCTTCGGGACGGCTGCTCAGTTCTGAGTGGAGGTGAATGACATTGGCATACAACATCACCGACGATTGCATCAGCTGCGGCGCTTGCGTGTCGGACTGCCCCGTGGAGGCGATCTCGGAGGGCGACGGCAAGTTCGTGATCGACGCCGATAAGTGCATCGACTGCGGCGCCTGCGCCGAGTCTTGCCCGGTTGGCGCTCCGGTACAGGGGTAAGCGGCCAGCCATAAAGCGCCGGACGGTCTGTCCGGCGTTTTTGTGCACCCGTGGCGGAGATGATTGCGTCCTATGCCTGCGGAGCGTCAAACGTCTTTATGAAGTTCTTCTGCTCCTTGCGCAGGCGGTAGCCGCAGCGCAGGTAGAAGGCGTGCGCCCCCTCGCGCGAAAAGCTGGAAACCAGCCGAATTGCGTTGCAGCTGCATTGCCGCGCCCAGGCCTCGGCGGCCTCGGTCAGCATCCGGCCAAGCCCGCGGCCCTGCCAGCGCGGATCCACCGCCAGCGCGATGATGTTCTTCTGGCTGCCGCTGTGCAGGCTCTCGTAATCCGCCGCGTGCACGAAGCCCGCCACTGTAGCCGCCTGCGCGTCCCACGCCACCCACACGCGTTCTGTGGGCCTTGTCAAAATCAACGCCAGCTGCGTTTCCACCATGGCGGCAGTGCAATCATACCCCAATGCGCTTTGGTTGATCTCGCAGATGCGTGCGGCGTCCGCCTTTGTGGCCTCCCGAATGATCACGCTCACGGTAGTTCCTCCACCGCGGCGCGCACGAAAGCCACGGGATGGTCGGTGATGCGCGCCGTTTCCTCAATGCTGTTGCCCTGCCGCACCAGCCGCGCAAACACCATGCGCATGCTTTCGCCGATCTCCACGATGTGCCGGTCCGGGTCATAGATGCGCGCAACGCGTTGCTGCCAGGGGTATTCTTTCACAGGGTGCACCCACTCGATGCTGCTGTCCGCACGCAAACGCGCCGCAAACGCGTCCAGATCCTCGCACTCAAAGTACAGCTCCATGTTGTGCGGGCGCTCCACAACGCTCTCCTGTGGCAGGCCCACCAGTTCCGCGAAGTGTTCCTGCAGGCTCAGGCCGCCCTTGAGCCCGATGTTCCAACCCAAATCGACCTCCACCTCCATGTCAAACCACCGTTGGTAGAAGGCGAGGCTTTTCTTCACGTCCCGTACCGCGATCAGCGCGCTTTGATACCGCATGGGTTAGTCCCTCCTGTCACATGGTGCCGCGAAAACCCTTGCCGATGATTTCACCCGTGTTGGTAATCAGGATAAAACAAGCCGGATCAACCGCCTTGGCATGGTTGCGCAACCGCACGGCCTGCGAGCGGTTTACCACCGTCAATATGACGGTCTTGTTTTCGTGCGTATATGCGCCTACGCCGCACAGGTTGGTTGCGCCGCGGCGCAGTTCCTGCACGATAAAGCGTACGATGGGGTCCGGCATACTGGTGATGATCTGGAAACACTTGTGTATCTTGATGTTCTCCAGCACCATATCCACCACGACTGCCTTGATCATCAGCCCGAGGATGCCGAACAGCCCTGTCTCTATGCCAAAAGCGAAGCAGCCCATAAGCGTGATGAGAACATCGGCGCACAGCAGGCTGACGCCGATGTTGAGCGACGTAAAGCGCTTCAGGATCATCGCCACCACGTCGGTGCCGCCGCTGGACGCTTCGCGGTTGAAGAGGATCGCGCTGCCGATGGCGGGCAGCGTGACCGCGAAGATCAGCTCAAGCAAGGGCTGGCCCGTCAGCGGCGCTTTCAGGGGAAGAAGCGCTTCCAGCGCCCACGTGACACCGCTCATCAGCAGGCTGCAATATGCGGTACGCAGGCCAAAGCCTCGCCCGAAAATGATGAAGCCCACAATGAGCAGCGCCTGGTTGAGGATGAACATGATCGTGCCCGCTGACAGCGACGGGACGTAATGATTCAAAACGATAGCGATACCGCTGACACCGCCTGTGGAAAAATGGTTGGGAAATTTAAAGAAGTATACGCCCACGGCGATGAGCAGAGAGCCCAGCGTGAGCAGCGTATATTCCCGCGCGATGCTGCGCGGGCTGACCCGCGTCGTGGTTATGGGCTGTGCCATGGGCGCGCCTCCGTCCGCAATTTGCAGTTCGCCTGAATACGGTGTTTCACATCCGTCATTTTATGCTAAAATAGGGTTGGTTGCAATGGGATTCTATCACCCGCTTCTGCGGCGATGAAAACGGAGGGCCTGTATGTCACCGATCCTAATGGCGCTGCTGGGTACCATGTTTACCTTCGGGGGCACCGCGCTGGGCGCTGCGCTGGTGTTTTTCTTTCGGGGCGAGATAAAGCCCTCGTTGCAACGCGTGTTTCTGGGGTTTGCGGCGGGCATCATGATCGCGGCGGCGGTCTGGTCGCTGCTGATACCGGCTGTGGACATGGCCACCCTGAGCGGCAGCACCGTGCCGTGGCTGCCCGCGGCGGGCGGCTTCGTGATTGGCGCAGGCTTCCTGCTGCTGCTGGACAGGTTGCTGCCGCACATGCACGCCAACACAGGCGAGGTGGAGGGGTTGCACAGCTCGTTCAAAAAAACCACCATGCTGGTGCTGGCCGTCACGCTGCACAACATCCCCGAGGGGTTGGCGGTTGGTTTGGCGTTCGGGTTTGTGGGCGCAGGGCCGGGCGCGGTAACCCTGTCCGGCGCGATTGCGCTGGCGTTGGGCATGGCGCTGCAGAACTTTCCCGAAGGCGCGGCCATCTCGCTGCCGCTGAAAAACACGGGTATGAAGAACGGCAAGGCTTTTGCCATGGGCGCGCTCAGCGGCATCGTGGAGCCCATCTTCGGCGTGCTGGGCGTGCTGGTCGCGGGCACGCTGGTAGGCCTGATGCCGTGGATGCTGGGGTTCGCCGCGGGCGCGATGATCTACGTGGTCGTGGAGGAACTGATCCCCGAGGCAAACCTAGGGCAGCACAGCCACTACGGCACGCTGTGCGTGCTGGCGGGCTTCCTGCTGATGATGATCCTCGACGTCGCGCTGGGTTAACATATGCGTTGAAACGATGCCCGAAGCGCGCCGGAGCCATGCGGTTCCGGCGCGCTTTGGATATAAGCGGGCATTGCAGCGGCTTAGCGCAGCACGCCCTGCTTGAACAGGTCGATCAGCGAATAGGCGATGCTGATAACCCCGGCGTGCTCGGGCAGTTCGTCCGCGCGGTACCAGCCCGCGTCCGCCAGTTCGCTTGTTTGCAGGGTGATGTCCGCAGGGCCGACCAGCCGCGCGTGGAAGCCGATCATCATGCTCTGCGAAAGGCCCCAGGGCTGGCTGGCGATGTAGCGCACATCGCGCACGCGCAGGTCCGTCTCTTCACGCACCTCGCGAGCCACGGTCTGCTCCAGCGTTTCGCCTACCTCCACAAAGCCTGCGATGAGCGAGTAATGGCGGAAGGTACCATAGGCGTTGCGTGCGAGCAGCAGGCGGTCGCCGTCGGTCACCGCCACGATGATTGCGGGCGATATCACGGGAAACTGGATCTGCCCGCACTGCGGACAAACGAGCGCGCGCTCGTGGGGCGCGGGCGCGGGGTTTGAACCGCACACCCCGCAAAAACGGTGCTTTGCGTACCACATGGCCAAGTGGTATACGCTCACCAGCAGGAAGCTGTCCTCCTGCGGGAGCAGCGAGCGGAATACGCGTACAGATTCGAAGGCGAGCCCTTTAGGCGGCACGGTGCCCTGCTGCGCTTGCAGCACG
>Ga0351854_1071_pt1 | contig 21130 bp, 11 predicted proteins | sample BONcelHFGM3001C9_FD_206793 | JGI IMG/M metagenome (GOLD analysis project Ga0351854, IMG submission 206793) | Enriched cells from coal bed in the Powder River Basin, Montana, United States - BONCAT cells FGM rep2 HSBNCT.FGM.300.1.C9 ...
CACCTCCTCACCCTTCAGTATTTTTTTAATGATACCAAACAGCTTCTTGTGAGCTCCCTGGATTGATAACGACTTGCCAATAATTTCAGCCTTACCCTCCTTATCGATTTCAATAACAGGTTTCAAATCAAGGGTTCGGGCAACAAAGCTTTTAAAGTGACCAATTCTTCCCGATTTAATGATATAGCTCAGCGTTGGAATAGTAACACGGATAGTTGACTTTAAGATCCAGGTGTCAATTTTCGGAAGGATCTCTTCAATCGACATCCCCTCTTCGATAGCGCGGGCTACGCGAAGTACGACGAGACCAAGACCGGCTGAAAGTGATTTGCAATTATAGATATAAGATGGTTTTCCGCCACGGTTACCGATGTCTCTCGCCGATTTCACCCCATTCTGATAGGTGCCGCTAAGCTTCTCGCTGAGGAACAGGCCCAGGATTGACGAATAGTGCGTGGAAAGGTATTCAAATTTATTTTGAAAATCCTTGACGGTGGGTTGAGATGTAGTGGGTCGTACGTCAGATTGCTCCTGCATCTTGTAAAACTGAGGTGCATTCATGGTTAACCTGTCGAGGTAGAAACTATCCCCAAAATGAACACTCAAAGGCATCATGTGAATCTGGTGATGATCCAGTATCTCTTTGGGCAAGTCGCAGGTGGAATCGGTGAGAATGGCAATGTCTGCCTTCCTGTTATGCATAACTTCCTGCTGCATAACCATATCGTCAACCTTCTGATAGGTTATCGATCCAAAGCCCGACAATAAAGAAAATACCTCTGCCGGATGATCCGTATGAATATGCACACGCATTTTCGTTGGTGTTCCGGCTGCAACGATTGAGTCTCCAAGTTCTTGCAATTTCTCCTGCACCACCCTCTTATCCAGGTTTGTTCCGGCGATCATTGCCTCTGTACAGAAACGGAAGGTAATCTCTTCATGAAGATCTACAACCTCCACTGATTGATCCTCTTCATCGGTAACAGCCTTTGAAGAGGCATTGTGCCCCTGGGTAAAAAAATCAAGAATCCCTTCCAGAAAATAGACAAATCCTTTTGCTCCTGCATCCACCACATGGCTTCGGGCAAGAACTTCAAGGTTTTTTGTCGTTTCAGAAAGCGACTCTACAGCCTTGTTATACGCTTCAAGTAAAATCTTGATGAAATCGTCAATGATATCTTTTAAGGCATAAAGATAGTCTGCCCAATCCTTGATCACCGTCAGTATAGTACCTTCAACCGGGTTGGCAATCGCATCGTAGGCATAAGCAACAGCCTTCTTCATACTCTCAGCAAAGGATTGAACATCAAGTTTTCCGTCAGCTTTAAGCTCGTTGCTAAATCCATAGAGGAACTGGGCAAATATGATTCCCGAGTTTCCACGGGCCCCGCTCATGGCGGCATCAGCAATTGCCGATGCCGTTTGCTTCAGGTTCTCAATCGGGATCTTTGCATCCACGATGGATCGCATGGTAGAGGCAAGGTTTGTACCGGTGTCAGCATCAGCCACCGGAAAAACATTGATCTTGTTCAGGATCATTTGATGGTCGAAAATTCTCTGTGCTCCCGCAAGGATACTGTAGTAGAGCTGACTTCCGTCAAGCTCCCGGAGTTGTGCTATCTCTGTGCTCATTTAATTTTTTTACAATCTGAAAGTTTCCCGGAATCAATTATCTGATTCAACTCGCTGATGATGTCGCTATATTGATAACGGTTCCCGCATTCATACATCTCCAGGAGGGGATCCTTGTCAAGTAACTGCCTGAACAGATCATCCGCACCTGGTGTTTTCGCTTGTGCTGCATAAGATTCATAGGTAACCGAAAGAAATGCCACATCGGGTCCTATTCCCCTGTTGTCAAGGAGGAATCCGCCAGATAACTTATCCGGGTATGCCAATTTGCCCTGTGTTCGAAGGTCGGAAACATCGGGATAAGAGGTAACCCATGTTTTATCCTGAGAAAGCGACACAGGAACATATGCGTTGTAATCCGCTTTCGTTTTGTATATGATGCAAGGGCTTAATGCCATAAATCCTCCAGGTTGTTCCTGGTTTTCGGTTACTTCAGTGACAGCAGGTTGTATTTTGTGGGAACATGAGATAAGGAGAAATCCTAGAATCAGGAAAGTCAAAAGTAAAACAGAAAGTCGCTTCATTCGGTCGCTGTTTCTTATGCCACTGATGAAAAAGATACTTTTCAGCATGCAAATATACGAAATATAAAGAAAGGTGTATGTGTCTAATTTCGATCAAAGTGTTAAAATAATGTAAATTATTGAAGGAACCCGCACGATTTATATAATTTTGTGCAAATTAAAATTAGTAAAAATGAATCCTATGCGTAAGTTAATAGTATCCTGCATCTTCCTGTTTTCAACTTTCCTAACCATCAATGCGCAGCAGCCAGATCCTGTCCAGCCTGCCGCAAGTAATCCGAATGCTCCTGAGATCTCTTTTGAGAAGACCGTTCATGATTATGGAACAATTGTTAAAGGAAGCAACGGAACCTGCGAGTTTTCCTTCACAAACACCGGAAAAGAACCATTGATCCTTTCAAAACCGATCTCATCATGTGGATGTACAGTCCCAACCTGGCCCCAGGAACCAATCCTGCCGGGGAAAAGTGATGTAATAAAAGTGACCTATAACACGAACAATATCGGTCCGATCAATAAAACGGTGACGGTTTACTCAAATGCTCAGTCAAACAGAGTGTTGCTCTCAATAAAAGGGAAGGTGGTCGCACCTCCTACCGAAACTTTACCTGAAAAACAGAATGATATTGGAGCTGCTCCTGTCAATAAATAATTGAGCCAAATTTAAGATCTGATTTCTATGCCAACCATCTCTTCCAGGGGAGGACAGATGCCTTCGTCCCCGATTCGTAAACTTGTTCCGTATGCCGAAGAGGCAAAACGCCAGGGAATTAAAGTCTATCACCTGAACATTGGCCAGCCCGATATCGAGACGCCAGCAAATGTGATGGATTCAATTCGGCATATCGACCTGAAAGTGATTGAGTACAGCCACTCCGCAGGGATCCTCTCCTACCGGAAGAAACTGGCTGAATACTATAAACGAAACCAGATAGATATTTCTCCCGAAGAGATGATCGTCACTACAGGAGGATCTGAAGCCATCCTTTTTGCCTTGATGAGCTGTTTGGACCCCGGTGATGAAATCATCATCCCGGAGCCTTTCTACGCAAACTATAACGGATTCGCAGTGGCCGCCGGGGTTGTGGTGAAACCGATCGATTCATCGATTGAAGATGGATTCGCCCTGCCTCCCATCAGCTCATTTGAAAAGGCGATTACACCCCGTACCAAAGGGATCATGATCTGCAATCCAAACAACCCTACCGGATATCTCTATTCCCTGGAAGAACTGGAAACCCTGAAAGAGATCATCCGGAAGTATAACCTATTCCTTTTCTCCGACGAGGTATACCGCGAATTCTGCTACGATGGGAAGAAGCATCATTCCGTTATGAACCTGAAAGGCATCGAAGACAATGTAATTCTGCTTGACTCGGTTTCAAAACGATACAGTGCCTGCGGTACACGTATTGGAGTTATGATTTCCCGTAACAAAGAGGTGATGTCAACGGCTATGAAATTTGCACAGGCACGACTAAGCCCGCCAACGCTCGGACAAATTGCTGCAGAAGCCGCTATTGATACGCCTGAAGCCTATATGACAGGCGTTCTGGATGAGTACGTTACACGGCGCAACATTGTTGTTGAATCCATCAATAACATAGCGGGCTGTTTCTGTCCGAATCCCGGCGGTGCCTTCTATGCAACAGCACGTTTACCAATAGACGATTCAGACAAATTCTGTCAATGGCTCCTCGATAGCTTCAACTTCGAAAACCAAACAGTAATGCTGGCCCCTGCTACGGGGTTCTACGCAACTCCCGGAAGAGGGAAGGATGAGGTGAGGATCAGCTATGTGCTCAATGTTGATCACCTGAAAAAAGCGATGAAATGCCTGGAAGAGGGACTGCAAGTCTACCCCGGCAGAATTTAATCGTACAATAAGTACTTCTCCCTCACTGATTTAAATCGGCCGATCCCCTCCTGCCACGATTCACGGATCTCCGTCTCCGTTGCTCCTCGCAAGATCTGCAGCCTCAGGGCATCCGTACCCGCAAGCTTGTCAAAATACGAGGTAAAAAAATCCGGACTGTTGCCCAGATTTTTGAATGCCATAAATAACCAGGAGAGGTTGATCCGACCAAACATGGCAGGGTGTGTTTGATAAAAATCCCGAAGATCCAATCCCAGGCACTGCACTCCCTCATGGGGTGGGTGAATGCTTTTGCCCGGGATGCTTGCAGGTGTGAATGAAAAAGCAAATCCCTTCATTTCAGGATGGCCAAAAACTTCAAAAGGAGCACATGTACCCCTGCCAATACTGATGTCGGTGCCTTCAAAAAAGCAAAGGGATGGATAGAGATAGATCGAATTTAATGTAGGCAGGTTTGGTGAAGGCGCCTGATCTATCTTGATAAACGTTTGATGCGTCCAGTTCTCCAGGGGTATTATTTTTACGTCACACCGAATTCCATCCTTCAGCCAGCCTTCGCCGTTAACCATACAGGCATACTCGCCGATGGTCATCCCGTAAACTACCGGTACAGGGTGAAGTCCAACAAATGAAGAGAACCTGGGATCAAGAACAGGACCGTCGATGTAAAATCCATTCGGATCAGGTCTGTCAAAAACCAGTAGTGGAATCCCACTCTCGGCACACGCCTCCATCAAATAACTCAACGTAGAAATGTAAGTATAAAACCTAACCCCAACATCCTGGATGTCAAAAACCATCAAGTCAACTCCTTCAAGGTCACTCGGGGACGGCTTCCGGTTTTTGCCATATAAGGAGATCACCTCAATTCCGGTAGTGGGATCCATTTGGTTCTCAACCTCTACCCCGGCTCCAACCTGACGACGGAATCCATGCTCGGGAGAATAGATCTTCACCACATTGCATCCCATGGATACCAGGGTATCAACCGTATTCACCCCATTGACAACCGAAGCAGAGTTGGCAACAATTCCAACCCGTTTTCCCTGGATCATCGGGAAGTATTCTCCCGTACGTTCGGCTCCGGTCACAACCTGGCCGCTGGCTTTGCCTCCCGCAGTCAATAACAGGATCCCTAAAACCATAATGCAATATCTACGTTTGTTTACCACCTTGCTTTTCGCTTTTCTGGGTGTTCTTTCACTATAATCCACTCAAGGGGCGGGTTTGGAACCCGCCCCTACGGATCCGCCACAAATTTACTACTTTTGCATCAGAAACTTTTCTCCCTTTGAACACCGAGTTGTTTATTGCGAAACGGATGGTAGCCCAAAACAAGGCTAACTTCTCCCGGCCAATTGTTATCATTGCTATCATTAGCATCGCACTGGGGTTGTCGGTCATGTTCCTTTCAATTGCCATCCTCAGTGGATTCCAGAAAGAGATCAGGGAGAAGGTCATCGGCTTCGGAGGCCATATCCAAATCACCAGTTTCGAGGAGAACCAATCGTTTGAGCCTAAACCCATCCGTCAGGACCAGGAATTTCTTCCCGCACTAAAGAACATTAAAGGCATCAAACATATCCAGGCCTTCGCAACCAAAGCAGGTATCATTAAAACGGAAGATCAGATCCAGGGAGTTGTTTTGAAAGGGGTTGGGAGTGACTTTGACTGGTCATTTTTCGAAAGCAAGATACGGGAAGGCCGACATTTCCAGCCAACAGATTCCAACCGGACCGACGAGGTAATTATTTCGAAAAAGCTCTGTAACCTGCTGAATTTAAAACTCAATGACGACCTTAGAATGTACTTCATTGCCGGGAATAATGTTCTGGGGAGAAAATTTACCATCGTTGGAATCTATGAGACCGGTCTTGAAGAGTTTGACGATATGTATGTACTGGGTGATATTCATCACATTAGGCGGCTGAACAACTGGGAACCGGGTGAGGTTGGAGGCATTGAGATTCTGATTGACGATTTTTCCCGGATAGACCAGCTTGGAAAAGCCGTCTATCAAAGTATTGGATTCAGTTTGGATGCTTCGACGATCAAACAGCTTTATCCTCAGATATTCGATTGGCTTGCCCTGCAGGACATCAATGTCCTCATAATACTGATCCTGATGATTCTGGTTGCAGCAATTACAATGATATCCACGTTACTGATCCTGATCCTTGAACGAACAAGTACCATCGGAATATTGAAAGCACTTGGCATGAATAACAGATCCGTTAGAAGGATATTCCTCTATCAATCCGTATTTATTATAGGGCTCGGCATGATCTTCGGGAATATAGCAGGGTTTGGAATTTCACTTCTTCAACAACATTTCGGATTGATTACGTTGCCACAGGAGTCCTACTATATGGCAGTGGTGCCCATCTACCTGGATGGCTGGAATATTCTGCTTCTCAACCTGGGTACGATTGTGGTTTGTTACCTGATGCTGATCATCCCTTCCATGATCATCACCCGAATCTCTCCGATCAAGGCAATCCGTTTTAACTGATCGTTAAACCTTGCTAAGAATTTTGTTAAGTTCCTGAAGTTGAAATGGCTTGGTAATGTAATAATCCATTCCTGCTTCATAACAGGCATCTTCATCCTCTTGGTTGATGTTGGCAGTGATAGCACAAATATGTACTGGATCACCATTGACTGCAGCCTCCATCTCTCTGATCCTTCGGGTAGCCTCAAGTCCATCCATTTCAGGCATCAGAATATCCATCAGGATCAGGTCAAATTTATCCTTCTGAAATAGTTCAACAGCCACTTTGCCATTCTCTGCTAAGGTGGTCTCATGACCAAGTTTTTTAAGTGTCACCAAAGCAACACGCTGATTGATCAGGTTATCCTCCACTAGCAATATCTTCAGTGCCCTCCTGGCCGAGCCAGACACCTCCTGGAACTGGTTGTCACCAATAATTCCGAACCTGGGCTCTGTGCCGGAACAAGCAGCCTGTATTGCTTCTGCCAGTTGTTTTGGAAGAAATGGCCGAAGCAGGATTAACTGAAATCCAGCCTCTTTGATCCCTTCCAACGGAATCTCCTCCCCTTTTGAAGCCATCAGGACCCGTGGAATTTTCAGCCATTCGGGGTTGGCGAATTGGTCAAGTGCAAGTCCCAAAGATGTCATCAGGGAGCTGTATTCGAAAATGGTAAGGTCAAGCGGTTTCCCCACCTGGTTTTGGTGCTGGATATGTTCCAACGCTTCTCCAATGGAATGACGTTCTTCGATCTCACAATCCCAAACCAACAGGTAGTCTTTTAAAGAAGTCCGGCGCACGTGATCATTGTCCACCAGTAAAATCCTTTTCCCATGGAGCATTGAAACATCAAGATGTGTCTCCTGCTCAACCAGCCGGTCAAATTCAACAGTAAAGACGAACGTTGACCCTTTGCCCTCCTGGCTCTCAACAGCTATCTCGCCATTCATCAGTTCGACCAGACTTTTGGCAATGGCGAGCCCCAGTCCGCTTCCGCCGTATTTGCCGATCTTGGTGTTTAACCGTGTGAAGGATTGAAAAAGGGAGGCTAACTCATGCTCAGGAATTCCGATTCCTGTATCAGTGACTCTGAACCGGATCCGGATTGTCTCCGCATCCCATGCGGCAAACTCAATGGATAGAATAACCCTGCCCTCATCAGTGAACTTGATCGCATTATTGATAACTATCTGCAATAACTGACGGACCCTCCTTGGGTCTCCAATTACATGATCAGGAATCTGAGTATCAATATAAATTAGAAGTTCCAACCCTTTGTCCCTGCACCTCTTTAGCGTTTCAACTTCCACCTCCTGGATCAGGTGTGTGATGGAAAAAGGAGAAACGACCAACTCTACTTTCCTGTTCTCAACTTTGATAAACTCCATGATATCATTCAACACCGACATCAGGTTTGAAGCGGAGTTTACGATAATATCAAGGTATTCGCGCTGTTCATCAGCAAGTTCTGATTGTTTCAGGATTTCTGCCATGCCAACCACACCTGCCATGGGTGTGTATATCTCATGCGACATGTTTGCCAGAAAGAGGCTTTTGGCCTTGCTGGATGCATCTGCAATATCCCGTTGTGCAGTCAACTCTTTCTCAGCGACTTTCCGATCGTTGATATCAATCAATACCCCCGATATCAATACCGGGTCTCCCATGATGTCCTTCTCAGCCACTCTCCCCCGATCATAAAACCATTTCCACTCCCCGGCTTTTGACTGAAGCCTGTACTCTGCTTCATAACAGTCGGTCTCTCCCGCAATGTGTGCGCGAATCTTCGCGACTACTTCATCATGATCTTCCTGATGAATACGCTGAATGACTTCATTGAAATTCTTAGGGAGTTCTTCAACCGTAAAGCCCAGCAACCTTGCTCGTTCGGGGTCAAAATAGATCTTCCCTGACTTGTACTCCCAGTCCCACCAGGCTAAGTCACCGGCCGACAAAGCTTTTTCCATCCTTTCTTTGATCTCTTGGAGAAAGGATTCACGCTGATGAAGCTTCCCGTGTGAATCCAGGTACATCTTCTGCAGGTGGTCCCATTGCCCGGCAGCGGAAACCAGGATTTTATTCCTGTGTTCAAGCTCTTTAATCCGTTGATGCAGTTCTTCAGACATATAAAAAATCGATTATTTTATATCAGGGTATATGACATCTGTGCCACAATGCAATCGTGTCAGATAATCAAGAGCCATTGGGACAAATTCATTTGGGATAATGCTTCCATGCTGAGGCAATATTGCCTCGATTTCCAAATCTTTGATCCGGTCAATAAATCCCCGTGAGGCTTTCCCTGATGCCATATAATCAAGATGAAACAAATTGAGATTCAACTTGTGCCTGGCAAAATCTCTCACAACCAGTTGCCACTCCATATCAATGGCAGCCCAGATATCTCCTGATAAAAGGAACTTGGAAACTGTGTCGTAAGTGGCAAACGCTCCGGGGGAGTGAAGAAAAGGAGCCGGAATGAACTGAACGATTTTCCCGGATGTGAACCTGTATTCGGGATGATCACTGGCATTCACCGCTTCGAAGAGAAAATCACGGTAATGGCTTAAGAGGGTATGGGTTCGGGCAGATGCAATCACTTTGATCATCGGGTTTATATCCACCCAGAGAGGAAACGAAGCCGCCACATCCGGATCCTGATGGGAGAGCACCTGTCCTGCTACACGTTCGGGAGGGAGTATTTGCGCAACCCGGTTCAGCACAAATTCAAAATGACCAGCCCCACCAGGGTCAACGATGATCGCTTCGTCGTTGTCAACAATCAGGTAGGTGTTGGAACGAAATGCAGTTGCCTCCGGAATACCCAGCCAGTAAATCTTGTGGCCGACATCCTGAAACAGGAGAGTCGGATGTTCGTAATCCTCCCTGAATGCCTTGCCAAACTCTATCAAATCAATTGTATTCATAGCCGGTTATTTCTTGGGAAGATGTAATCCACACTCTTTTAATTCGGGGTTTTCCCACCACCATCTGCCGGCACGGATATCCTCGCCCGGCAACACAGCCCGTGTGCAGGGAAGGCATCCGATACTCGGGAACCCTTGATCATGCAGCGTGTTATAAGGAACCTTCTGTTCCCTGATATAGTTCCAAACATCCTCACTGCTCCACTCTATCAGCGGATTGACCTTGATCAGTCCGAGGTCGGCATCCCATTCAAGAACCCCTGTGCCGCCCCGTGTAACAGACTGATCCCTTCGTACCCCGGTAATCCAGATCTCCATTCCTCTCAGGGCCCTTCTCAATGGTTCGATCTTCCTGATATGACAACACTGTTTCCGGTTTTCAACACTTTCATAAAAAAGGTTGATGCCCTTTTCTGTGACCATCTTCTCCACTTGCGAAGCCTCCGGGAAATAGACCTCAAACGGAAGGTTGTATTTCTGCCTCGTGATCTCAAGCAGTTCATAGCTCTCCTGGAACATGCGTCCGGTATCGAGGGTAAATAGTTTAAATGGTTTCCCGAGGCCGGCAAGCATATGTGTAAGCGCCTGGTCTTCAGCGCCAAGACTGCTGCTAAAAGCCACTCTTCCAGGATGCCTGTCAAGGAAAAAACCGATCAACTCCAACGGCGAAAGCAATTCAACTTCCCGTTTGTACGCTTCAAACTTTATCTTCATAGAATAACGATCCTCCATTCAATTTGTGAAATTACTAAATTCCCTATAGCATATGCAACACCCCCAATGTAAAATAATCGTAATTTTGGATGTAAACCCGTATACATGAGAGTTCATTTTATCGCCATTGGCGGCAGTGCCATGCACAACCTGGCCATAGCCCTGCACCAGAAAGGATATCAGATTACAGGATCGGATGACGAGATTTTTGAGCCCTCCGGCAGCCGCCTGAAAGCCCTGGGACTCCTCCCACCCTCTGAAGGCTGGTTCCCGGAACGGATTCACTCCGGCCTGGATGCCGTGATCCTGGGAATGCATGCCAAAGCCGATAATCCTGAACTCTTACGGGCAAAAGAGCTGGGTATCCGGATATTTTCCTATCCCGAATATCTCTACGAACAGGCAAAAGACAAAACCCGGGTAGTTATTGGCGGAAGCCACGGCAAGACCACTATCACAGCGATGATCCTCCATGTACTCAAAGCAGCCGGTATCGATTGCGATTTCATGGTTGGAGCGCAACTGGAAGGATTTGATGTGATGGTAAAGCTCAGTGAAGAGGCGGATATCATGATCTTTGAAGGTGATGAGTACCTCACATCACCCATTGATCTTCGTCCCAAATTTCATCTCTACCGGCCTGATATTGCACTACTGAGCGGGGTGGCATGGGATCACATCAACGTGTTCCCCACCTTCGGGAACTATGTGGAGCAATTCAGGGAGTTTATCCGGCTGATATCCTCAGATGGAACGTTGATATTTTGCGACGAAGATGAGGTGTTGCAACAAATTTGCAGGGAAGACCGGGCCGATCTGCACCGATTCCCATACACCACACCGAACTATCGGGTTGACCATGGCATCACGCATCTGATCACTCCTGAAGGCACCTGCACGCTCCGGATCTTTGGGAAGCATAATCTGATGAACATGAATGGAGCGAAGTTGGTCTGCAACCAACTAGGTGTTTCCGATCAACGATTTCATGAAGCCATCACAAGTTTTACGGGCGCTTCCAAACGATTGGAACTACTGGCAAACAGGGATACATACACCCTGTACAAAGACTTTGCCCATGCCCCCTCCAAGGTGAAGGCAACGATTCAGGCTGTGAAAGAGCAATTTCCTGAAAGAACGATCATTGCCTGCCTGGAGTTGCACACTTACAGCAGTCTGAGCGAAGGATTTCTGCATCACTATTCGGGATCTATGAAAGAGGCCGACATCGCAATCGTCTATTTCAATCACCATGCGATACAATTGAAACGCTTGCCGGAGATCACAGCCGACCAGATCCGTGCAGGCTTCAATCTGCCCACAATGGAAGTATTTGATGATTCGGAAAAACTGAAAGTGAGACTTATGGAACTCCCAAAGGAGAATGTTGTCTATCTAATGATGAGCTCTGGGAATTTTGACGGAATGAAGCTGAATGACTAGATCGCTACCTCTCTCCTTCCAGTTGCCTGTCTGTTAGATTCTGTCCTCCTCTAAGGCTCCTCTAAGACTTCTCTAACTCTTCTTTAAGTTTCTGTTCCTTTTTGTTGCTTTTGCAGAGCCGGCTCCCTTCTTTTGTCCTGGCCATTGGTTAAACGATTCGAAACACGGTGACGTGCCAAATACAACCATACTATAAATCAAGGATAAAAAAAGGATTTGGCAGGCAACCATGACCACATAATGCGTATCTTTACTCTACGAAACATTTTCGATGCTATTCCTTCGTTTTCTTGCCGGAATAATTCTCCTTCTCTTCGCGAATTCGCTGTTCGCTCAAAACCCTGATTCCTTTACCAAATCATCCACCAAAGGCTTCATCCAAAATAAAGGCCAGATCATCGACCAGAACAACAAGCCCAATCCTTCTGTTCTATATCTCCTGAATACTCCAGGGTTTAATGTGCAGTTGAGGAGGGGTGGATGGAGTTATGATCTCTTTGCCCCTAAATCCCCTGAAGGGGACTTTTTCTCCCCCTTTAGGGGGGCGGGGGGCGAGAAAGAGCCTTGGGGAGAAGTGAAATTTCACCGCATCGACTTCGCCCTTATCGGCTCCAACCCCAATTGCGAGATCATCACTTCTGAGCCTTCAACGGATTATTTGAACTATTACACAAAGGGGACGCCGGCTGAAGGTGTGACAGATGTAAAATCCTATCAAAAAGTCACCTACCTGAATATCTATCCCGGCATTGACCTCGAGTTCCTGGTGGATGAAAATCATGGGTTTGAATATAACTTTTTGGTTCACCCGGGTGGAAATCTCGCAAATATTCAACTTGAGATCCTGGGTCCTATGAAAATTCGGGAGATTCCCGAAGGGCTGAAACTTAAGACATCGGTTGGTGTTGTCGATGAAATTATCCCGCTCTGCTCGTACCAGATGTATGATCATTCATTTCCGGTAAAGGGCAATTTCATAAAAAAAGGAGAAAACATCTGGGGATTTGGTCTCTCAGAGAGAATTCCGGAGTATGCTGAGCTGATCATTGATCCGATTCCAACGAGGAGATGGGGAACATATTACGGCGGAAATGGCATTGCCGCTGTATGGCTCAAGGCCTGTTCCGTTGATGGAGAGGGGAATTGCATCATAACAGGACAAACCGGTTCGACTGACAATATCGCAACTACCGGTGCATACCAGACTATGTTAATAGGCAACGGGGATGCATTTCTGGTTAAATTTTCTCCGGATGGGCAGAGAGAATGGGGAACATACTATGGTGGAACCCAAAATGAGTATGGAAGTTCCTGCGCTGTTGATCAAAATGATAATATCATCATGGCTGGTCTGACCGGTTCTCCGGATAATATGGCATCGCCCGGAGCCTACCAGACGGTCAGGCATGGACAATCGGATGGTTTCGTCGCAAAATTTACTCCCGGTGGTCAACGGATCTGGGGAACCTACTATGGTGGAAACGAAACACCCGGCCTCTGGGCGATGGATCATCTCGAGTACTGTGCAGTGGATACTGCCGGAAATATTTATTGTGCCGGAATAACCAATGCTCCTGATTTTATTGCTTCCCCGGGGGCTCATCAGTCAACCTTTGGGGGTACGCGCGACAATTACCTAGTCAAATTCTCGGCCGACGGACAACGGCTTTGGGGAACCTATTACGGGGGAGCCAACCTGGAACAAAATCCTTCCTGTTCCGCCAGCAAGAATGGATTTGTTTTTTTGACCGGAAACACAGCCTCTCCCACCAACATTGCCACCCCCGGATCTTTTGTTCCTACATTGATTGGGTTAGGATCGGGATTTTTGGCCACCTTTAATTCGGACGGTCAACGGCTCTGGGGAACGTATTATGCAGGGCCAGCGACAGACATTCTCTATGGCTGCACCGCGGATACCGGCACGAATGTGTATGTTTATGGCACCGGAAGCTCACCGACTATTGGAACGCCGGGAGTTTTTCAACCGACACCAATAGGAGGAAGCAATGCCTGCCTTTCAAAATTTAGTGCGGACGGTCAATATCTCTGGGGCACATTTTATGGAGTGGATAATGCCAGAATACTTGGGGCGGCAGTGGATGACAGCGGGTTTGTCTTCGTTACCGGATTTACAAACAATCAAAATAATGTCATCCCATCCCCAAATGCGTATCGAACAACTTATATGGGAGGCTATCAGGATGTATTCCTGGCTAAATTCACCACGAATGGCCAGCGTGTATGGGGTACTTATTATGGAGGAACGGGCCAGGACGACGCCTCTTCTTGTGCTGTTGATGCCTCGGGTAATGTATATCTGTGCGGTAATACCTGGTCAGCAAACTATTCCAGCAATAATTCTTCCTGTACAAGGTCTCCATTGCTCAATCACATTGCCACACCAGGGTCATTTCAGCAGGACCTTTTATCCTGGTATACATTTTTTCTTGTGAAATTCGCCGATTGTTACTCGCCCGATACAGCCCTTCAGATTTACGGACCTGCATCATTATGTCAAAATTCCACCGGGATCGTATTTTCCATCGATCCTCTGGTCTCAGCAACCGATTACCACTGGTGTGTCACCGGCAATTTAACCATCACATCGGGTCAGGGGAGTACGTCAATTACCTTGGATGTTGGCCCCGGTTTGGGATATGATACCATTTCAGTCTATGGGATCAACGCCTGCGATACCGGATTCCCTAAAGTTATCACACGGAGAGTCAATCTTCGACCCTACCCAATTATTGCCGGTCCTGATACGACCTGTACAGGAGCGGCAATCCCGTATTCGACCGCTGCAGGCAATACCGGCTATCAGTGGACGATCTCACCCGGAGGCAGCATCATTGCAGGCGGTACAGTAAATGATTCGACCTGCACGATAACCTGGAACAGTGGAGGATCGCAATGGATTAAAGTGAATTATACCGATTCGAATGGTTGTGAAGGGTCTAATCCAACTCAGTTTGATGTGTGGGTGATCGAAGGCCCACAAGTGAGTATCAGTATTTTGGAATCAGAAAATCCAGCCTGTACCGGGACTCTTGTCAGTTTTACTGCCACCGGAGTCAATGGAGGGAGTAATCCGCTTTTTCAGTGGAAAGTAAATGGAATAAATACGGGATTGAATCAGACTTTATTTGATTATCCCCCAAATGATGATGATACTATAACGTGCGTCCTGACATCAAGCCTGGTTTGCACCTTAAACAATCCGGCAACCAGCAATTCCGTAATCATGGAAGTTAACCCTTTTCTTCCGGTCTCTGTTACTGTCACACCCTCCGAGAACCCCGTCTGCGAAGGAATCCCCGTAACCTTCACCGCCGCACCAACCAACGGAGGTAGTTCACCCAGTTATCAATGGCAAGTCAATGCAACCAATGCAGGAACAAACTCCCCCATCTTAACCTATTTACCAATGACCAACGACCAAATCACCTGCATCCTCACCTCCACTGAAGACTGCACATCCGGCAATCCGGCATCCGGTAATCCGGTGATCATGACGGTCGATCCACTCTTGCCTGTCAGCATCACCGTCACACCATCTGCAAACCCGGTCTGCGGAAATATCCCTGTAACCTTCACCGCTACTCCCACCAACGGAGGTAGTTCTCCCGGTTACCAGTGGAAAGTAAATGGAATCAATGCAGGCACAAACTCCCCCATCTTTACCTATTTACCAATGACCAACGACCAAATTACCTGCATCCTGACCTCCTCCGAACCTTGTGCTACTGGCAATCCGGCATCCGGTAATCCGGTATCCATGATCGTTGTCACAGCTCCGGAAATAACTTTTACTCCCTGCTTCGACACCATCACCACCACCAACGCCCAACCCTTCAAACTCAAAGGGGGGATTCCACTGGGAGGGACCTATAGTGGTAGTGGTGTAAGTAGTGAAAGTGGTGGTAGTGGTGTTTTGTATTATTTCAATCCGGCAATCGCAGGAACAGGCAACCATCTGATAACCTATTCCTATACCAATGTCGCTTTGTGTACAGATGCGCGATACGTGATCATCGATACGCGATCGGCTGCGCCGTTTTCCTGCGGAAATGATTTATTGGATATTCGTGATAGTTCTGTTTATCCCACAATTCAAATCGGCTCCCAATGCTGGTTTGCTTCAAATCTGAATTATGGAACTGAGGTCCCATATACTACACCACAAAGAGATAACTGTATTCCGGAGAAATATTGCAACACCGTTCTTCCTGTGCCCTGTGCCCTGAGCTCTGTGCTTTATCAGTGGGATGAAGTAATGACCTACTCTGGTATTGAGGAGACACAGGGCCTCTGTCCTCCTGGCTGGCATCTACCTTCGGAAGCCGACTGGAACCAGTTGTTTGCTTTTTACCAGGGAAATGCCTTCGCCGGAAGACCACTACTCTATTCCGGTTATTCGGGATTCAATGCTCAATTGACAGGAATCAATGCCTTCAACCGAAGCTGGCATTTTGACGGGTTTGCAACCATATTCTGGAGTTCAACATCCCACGGTCCGTGGAAAGCCTGGGCACATGGGATGAATGAATACAACTACTCGGTGTCGTATTATCCGAGCTACAGGGCGAATGGGTTTTCGGTGAGATGTTTGAGGGATTGACACGATAACCTTGGAGCATTTTTATTCGTGTCCGATAATTTCAGAGTTGGTTAACTCAACAAATTTATATTTCCCGTGGTGATTTGCAATAATTTTTTAGGGCTATTCTGGAAATAATAGGAATCAAGAAAGTCATAATCCTTTGTAATCACGATTCTCATTTCCGAATCAGCAACGGTTCTTATCTCTATGTCAGGGACATGGGTGCTAGATTCAATCCTGTAAACATCGCACCGAAAATGCATTTGATCGATAGCTGGGATAAAATGAAACAGAGTAATTATATTTGTTCAATCCATGGCTCCACGCCTTATACGTACCATGAGACGTTGAACTCCACATAATTGACGCAAAATCAGCGAAATGATGGCTTTGGTTGAAAAATTCAACGCCTGCTAGCATGACATTAAATCCAGAATACCCTGTATATAGCAAAGGACTCCCGGCGAAAGCGTTTCCCTGGTAAACTGCAAACAATTGATTCCAATCTGCTTCAGAAGGCACATGCCAACCCGGAGGGCAGAAGCCTTGCTGGCCGGGGGTATCCTCGTATTGCATCATTTCATCCCATTGGTAAAGCGCAGAGCTCAGGGCACAGAGCTCAGGGATATCATTGAAGCAATATTTTTCGGGGATACAATTGTCGCGTTGGTTTTGTGAACCTAGTATCTGAACGCCATAATTCAGGTTGGTTGCCATCCAACATTGACTGCCGATCTGAATGGTCGGATAACTCTTGTTATCCCGGATATCAGTCAGGGTGTTCCCACAGGTAAATGGTGAACTGGTGAACTGGTGAATTCGTGAGCTTTTGGAAGCGTTGCATAGCGCTGCATTCGTATATATATATGTGATCAGATGTGTACCTGTCCCCGCTAATGACGGGTAATAATAACCTGCTGAAACACCAAATCCGGTATAGGTACCACCAAGGGGGATTCCACCTTTTAATTTGATGGGTTTGCCACTGGAGGTTGTGATCGTGTCGAAACAGGCAGTGAAAGTTACCACCGGCACTGCCCCGACATTCATGGTTATTGTATTGGATGTTGCCGGATTCCCTATTGGACAGGCAATACTGGAATTGAGAATGCATAAGACCTGGTCGCCGGCCACAGGATTATAAGTATAGGTTGTCGAATTCGTCCCGGCATTGACGCCACTCACTTTCCATTGGTAAACGGGTAAACCGCCTCCATTGTTTGGAGTGGCAGTATAGGCCACGGCAACGCCTGAACATACCGGGTTTGCATTAGCTGCGATGGAAACGCTGACCGGAAGGATCGGGCTGACAGATACCGGATACGGGATGCTGGATGCCGGATTATTGGTGGCGCAGTCCTCAGAGGAGGTCAATATACAGGAAACAACGTCATTGCTGAGCGGAATATAGCTGTACGCCGGGAAATTCGCACCGACATTCGCACCGTTGACTTGCCATTGGTAGGAAGGATTTATTCCACCATTAGTCGGAGTGGCGGTGAAGGTCACGAGTGTCCCGGTACAAACTGGGTTTGCGGAAGCTGATACGGAAACGTTGACGGTCAAATAAGGATTTACATTCATTACAACCGGGTTGCTGGCTGCAGGGTTATTCAGGTTGCATAAGAGGTTTGATGTCAGGGTGCAGGTTATAATATCACCATTTAAAGGAATATAGCTGAAAAGGGGCTGATTGAGTCCGGTATTGATCCCGTTCACTCTCCATTGGTATACAGGAGCGCTTCCTCCATTCTGCCCGTTGGCTGTAAAATTCACAAATGTTCCGGCACAAACAGGATTGGCAGAAGCCGTTATTGTGATTCCGACCAAAGGCCCTGCAATAAGCCAGACATTATACTGCCCGGGAATAAGACCGGAACAGCCGTTCGTATCGGTATAATTCACCCTGATCCACTGTACACCCGGTGAGTTCCATGAAATGGTAATTGACGAATCACCGGATGATCCACCGGAAACGAGGGTTCCTCCTGAAGAAAAGGTCCACTGGTAACCTGTTTTTCCCCCTGTGGTGGTGTAGACAACAGATGATCCGGTACAACTGGTATCAGGACCGGCAATTACCGGAACCGGCCTTGCCAAAACCCTGCGGACAATTACTTTCGGAAACCCGGTATCACAAGCATTGATACCATAAACAGAAATGGTATCCAGGCCAGGGGTCGGACCGACGTCTACTGTAATTAAAGTGGTTCCCTGTCCGGAAGTGATTGTAAGATCGCCCGTGACACACCAGTGATAATCGGTTGCGGCAACTATCGGGGCAATGGAATAGATCACTCCTGATGTATTTGCACATACAGCTGTAGGTCCGTTTATCTGGAGCGCCGTATCGGGAGAATAACAATCGGCGAATTTGACAAGGTACACATCAACATCGCCTCCATAATATCGCTGATGCGCCCCCGGGGAGGCAATGTAATTGGCAAGGGGATTTCTTGTGCAGGGGGAGGTATTGTTATCCGGATTGTTGTCGGATTGTGTCCCACCATAAAGGTAAATGTTGTCATTATGATCTACAGCACAATCCGACCCTTCATCGAGATTCATTCCTCCGTAATAGGTGCCCCAGATCCGCTGCCCATCGCCGGTAAATTTTGCCAGGAAGGCATCCCCGGAACCTCTTATTACTGTCTGATAAGCGCCGGGTGAATAATTCAATGTATCCAGGGTTATTACAAATCCTGTAAAAAAAACAAAGCCGCTGTCATCAACTGCAGCTTCCTGCATATTTGTCGGGCCGTAATAACTTCCCCACAGACGGTTGCCGGAGGAATCGAATTTTTCGACATACCCGTTATAGGATTCTGAGAGTGAAGTCTGGTAAACGCCCGGTGTTGCAATATTTGTAGCAGAAGGCGTATAACCGTAAAGATAAACGCTGCTGCCGGTGTCCGCCGTACTTCCACAACCGATGGCGCCCGCTTCACCGCTGAAATAGGTTCCCCAGAGGCGGGTACCGTCGAGGTTGAAGCAGGCAAGGAAGGCACTGCCTGCCGCATTGACTACAGGCATGAATGATCCGGGTGTAGCAATGTTGTTGGGTGAATAGGTCGTACCTGAAAGATAAACAAACCCGTTTTTACTGACTGTCGTGGATATACCTCCTTCATAGCTTGTTCCGCCATAATAGGTCCCCCATACCCGTTGGCCGTCAGCTGTAAATTTCACAAGGGTGCCATCAATCTGCCCAGAAAGTGTTGTCTGTGTTGCGCCGGGTGTGGCAATAAAGTCGGGGGATACAGTCTCGCCGGCGCAATATACAGCACCTGCGCTATCGGTGGAACATACAAAGAAATAATCATTTGAGGGAAGGTAGCCTGCGTTGCCGCCATAATAGGTCCCCCAGAGCCTTGAACCCGATGAAGTGAATTTAGCCACAAATCCATCTTCAGGCCCACGGAGATTTGGCTGGAAAGCCCCGGGGGTGGCAATAACGGTCGTTGAGGAAGTCCTTCCCACCATGAAGATGTTCCCGTTCTGATCAACCTCACAAGAATACCCCTCGGTTAAATTGTCCCCACCATAATAGGTCCCCCATAATTGTTGTCCGGAAGAAGAGAACTTCGCCAGGAAGGCTGCCGGACTGCTACTCAAAACTGTTTGAAATGAACCGGCTGTAGCGATATTCGTCGATGAATGGGTTCTACCACAAATCACGATATTACCACTATTATCTGTAGCGCAATCAAAACCTTGGGAAACTTCGTTGTTTGTCCCTCCAAAATAGGTGCCCCACCGACGGGTAGGAATAGGATCAATCAGTAAAATTGCACCCTTCGGGATGGACTCATCTACAGAAAACCCATAGAGATGATCCGCTATTTTTTTAAACCTGCCTTTCACAGGGACACGAAGGTCATTCAAAGTATAGTAACAAAGCGGGATAGTTTCATCAACATCTCCCACAGTGGTAACCATCTGAATTTTTTCTTTATAGGATTTTATCCTTTCAGGTCCTGCTACCTTAAGCTGAATGGAAGCAATATCAGCTCCCGGCTGAATAAGAAAATTATATTCAAAGATACCATCAACATTGATAAACTGAAGATCGATGCCAGGGTAAATATTTTTGTAGGTGATACCACCAAACGACTTCACTAAAGTCACACCTTCATCGGGTGTTCCGGTTGTATAATAATTCAGATAGTCTTTTGACGGTGCTGAAGTTTCAATGACAGGATTGGGGTTCGCATTTTGCAGATCAATGTCAATGCGGTGGAAGGTACATCTTCTGGTCTGGTTTCTTGCTGTAAAATCGGGTGCTCCCGGCTTGTTCCTATCAGCCTTTGGCCAGTAGCCTGTAGTCTGATAAACATCATAACTCCATCCGGAACGCCTGAGTTGTACATTCATCCCCGGGGTATTGAGGAGATATAGAACAGAAGGATTGGGTTTGTTGTTCTGGTCGATGATCTGGCCTTTGTTCTCGATGAAAGCTGTCTGAGTGAATTGGTCTTTTTTTGTTGGTTCATTTTCTTTTGAAGCAATAAGGATAATCGGAACAAGAGTGAATAAGGCCACCCTCGTGAAAAAGTAAAATCCGACAATCCTGATATTTATCATTGATTAATGTTGTAATCACGAAATTGCATCTAAATTTACGATTGTTTCTTTTAAAATTCTTTTGAGTGTGCAGAATTCAAAAAATTTGTTTTTTTTACCGCCTTGTGCATAGCTTGAGTATCGCCGCAAGAGAAGCAGGGAGTTGGGCATCAACAAGAAATTTCATGCAACAATTTTGTGAATGGATTTGACCCTTGTAAGTCGTGCTGCAAAGTCGAGACAGGCGGAAATATCCTCGTTTTTCAATATCGGGTTCATGAATCTCTGATTGAACAAATTGAGCTAAAAGTACGTTGAGCTGTTCATCTCGCAGAAAAATTGACAATATGAAAACA
>Ga0351854_1073_pt1 | contig 20899 bp, 16 predicted proteins | sample BONcelHFGM3001C9_FD_206793 | JGI IMG/M metagenome (GOLD analysis project Ga0351854, IMG submission 206793) | Enriched cells from coal bed in the Powder River Basin, Montana, United States - BONCAT cells FGM rep2 HSBNCT.FGM.300.1.C9 ...
GGGAAACTCCATTAGAATTAGAAAAATTTGAAACTAATAAAAATAATGATGAAATTTTTGATATGAATAAACAGTATAAGTCATATTTTGGCAAAAATGTTACTGTATCTATGGAGAAGAAAGATATAGTAGCATTAGGGATTGCAGGTACAGAGGTCACTTTAGCAGTAGCAGCATTGGTAACGGGTAGCCTAGCTTTTGTCGTTACTGCAGGAGTTTTAGCAGCTGGTTCACTTACTGCTGCAGTGTTAATGTCTGGTGACAAAAAAGAAATCATGGAAAAAGAAGGTATGAGTAATGCTAAAAAGCCAGGTGCTGTAAAAAGATTTATTAATGAGTTGGATGATAGAATAGAAGCGCAAAAGAGTCTATCTAAACGAAGTGCTGATGGTAGACCATTAAAGTCTTTAGATTTTGACAAGTTGCAGCAACCTCGTAAAGGTATAATGACACTTACAGGTGAAGCTTTTATTGCAACCTGGAATAATAAATAATTCGACTTTGTACATTTATAGAAGTGACCATAGATTTTTTATACAAATATTATGGAATATACGCTGAAAGCTGAAATTTGTTGTTGCTAATAGCTATTTAAGTCAGCAGGACTTTTCGGATAGACTCCTTATGGTCTCGTCAATCTGAGATTACAGCGTTAGCAGTAGCCCCTGCTATACCACGTTAGCGGTTGGTGGTTGACTTTTTACTGAATATAAACAGAATGCTTTGTCTCTTATAATACCATTCTACTTAACTTCTATATAATTACATATATAATCAACAAGTATATCTCCTCTTGCCAGAAGCCTTTTTGTCTGTATTCTCGCAAGATTAAAGCTCAGTTCGGCATGATGTTGCAGCATATGTAAGAAATTATCCTTTGAAATCATATATAATTCCGCACTGTCGGAAGATACTATGGCAGAAAGGGTTCTCTGTGTTTCCAGTATAATACCTGTTTCTCCGAAGAGATCTCCCTTGCCGAGATTGGCAATCTCTATCATTTCTTTTTTATCTCTCTGAATTTCTTTATAAAGTATTACCTTTCCTGATTTTATTATATAAAGCTCTTCTGCTCTGTCTCCTTCTTTAAACAGGACTTTGCCATTTTTAAACTTCTTTAATTTTATTTTCTGATCCAGTTTTTCTATCTGCTGTATATCAAATACACTGAAGAGAGGTATTAATTTAATAATTTCTGCTTTTGTTCTTTTCTGTTCCAGTTCTTCTTTTGTTTCAAGGTCTTCTATAGGTGAAGAATCTGTATAGGAGTGGACTATAGAGTATATATCATTGAAGACCTTGTGACCTATCATATAGCCTTTAAATAATCTTTCCGGTTCATTATTTATCTTATTTTTGTTTAAATCCATTATATTTACCTCTTTCTATATTTATATTTCTTTTGTGACGCGTAACGCGTGACGGGAGTAGCTTATACTCGCAGATACCATTAACCGGCACTGAGAATACATAAAGGATCTTCTGCCATATAATCGCCAGTCATGGAAAAAGCAAGTGCCCTGCAACCGGTACAATCCTCTATTTTACATTCATGGCATTTACCCTTTAAATTTTTTTTATCTCTCAGTTTTTTTAACACAGAAGAGTTATTCCATATATCTTTCAGTGGTTCTTCAGTTAAATTCCCGATTTTAAGGGGAAATCTCCTGCATGGAAAAACACTTCCGTCAGGCATGACGGAAAGACCGTCTGTTCCGACAATACATGGAGAACCATATAGCTCAAACTCTCCATTCTCTCCTGTAACTCTGAAACCTTTATATGGTATAAGAGGGTAGAGATCCTCTTCAAGACCTGTTTTATTCAATAAAATTTTTATTGTTTTTATCCAGTTTTCTAAAGATACTACCTGATTGCTTATTTTCCTTCCCTCTCCCAGTGGAATAAATCTTTCTATGATAAAGTGATTTATTTTATAAGTTTTTATAAAATCAAAGAGTTTTTCCACTTCCGAAATATTTTGCTCAAGAAGTGTAAACATAAGGGTTTTTTCGAAATTTCTTTCTTTAAGTAAATTCAGAGTTTTAATGAATTTCTCAAAATTTTCTTTTCCGCGGAACTTTTCGAAGGTTTCTTTCTCGAAAGCTTCTGCTGAAATTTTCAATTTTATTTCAGGAAAATCTTCCAGAAAGTCCAGAATTTCTTCATCTATAAAAAATCCGTTTGTAATAATCCCTGATTCTTTTACACATGGACTATTATAAATGTAACTAAAAAATTCTTTCCATTCTTTATAGAGAAATGGTTCTCCTCCTGTTATATCTATTACCAGATCTTTATTCTCTTCTTTCAGGAAATCACAGATATTTATAAATATTTCTTTTAATTCTTCAAAATCTCTGTCCTGATTTTTAGAAAAATCGTGGCTATAACAGTGGATACATCTCAGGTTACATAGATTTGTAATATGCCATTGAATATGGAATGTGTCTTTCATTAAAGATTATCTATAGCTTCCCTGAATTTCTTTACTGAATCGTAGATGGTTTTTGCCTCTTTTCCTGTAACTACGGCGCCAATCATAATACACTTTACCCCGGCATGTTTGAGATATTTTATCTCTTCCGGCTTTATGGCAAGCTGAGTGGGAATTACTACGGGAATTTTAGAATTTTCACAGATCCATTGATAGAGAAGAAGATCGCTCAATCGGAGTTCCCTTCCGTAATTTTCAGGGGCCATAACAGAAGCTTCAAGTATGTCTGCTCCCCAGTTCTTCAGATATGGGATTAGTTTTAGATCAAAATTATAACTCGGTGCATACATTCTTGCCATTTTCTTCGGAAGTTCTAACATAAAGGCAGGTATATTTTCTATATATGTATCAAAGAAATCTATACCCATGTCAGAAAGTTCCATCATTTCGTCTTTTGTGGCCACTTTACCTGCCCCGGGAACTATGCCTGCCGGTATTTTTACTGTGTCCACTATGGATTTAATAGCATTTTTTTCCTCGCAGAAAGGGCCGAAATAGGTTCCACTTGCCCTGTGTTCTACATTTATGTGTATTTTTATTGCATCTGCCCCTGCCTCTTCTGCTGCTCCTGCCATGTCTCTATCATTTTTCGGCAGACTCATTATAAGAGAAAAGGGTTTTGTCTCTATTATTTCAAGAAATTTGCTCAAGATATTTCTCCTTTCAAATTATTCAATCAGTGTAACATAAAAATGAATTTTTCTGAGTAGATAGGCTATTTCTTTAAAATGATCTTTTGTCCCGGGTTTTACCATTTCCAGGACAAATGCACGGATACCGTCTTTAATTACAGGCTTTCTTACAGTAAAAGGAACGGAAAATATTTCTTCCAGTTTTCCTTTAAGCTTCCAGTCCATAGTTTTTATGTAGGTATTCTGTCCGTCAAATTCTATTATGGCAGTTGCTTTTTCTTCCACAATTTTTTCTTTTGGACTATCTTTAAATTTTTTCAGTATTATTTTCACTCTGCACCTAACTCTGCACGAGATAATCAATATATTGATACATACTTAAATCAGTATAATATAATTCATCTTTTGTAGATATTTTACCTTCAAAGACCTTCTGTGCCATATCTATACCGAAAGAATCATCTTTTCCCTGAAGAAAGGTTTCCAGGGTCTGGGCAAAATATTCCACAGGACCGTAAGATGCTATGCCTTCCAGGAATTGATGTCCTTCTTCTCCACGCCTGCATGCATGGTAATTATTTAATACGAATGGTGATTTAAGGGAGGCAAAACTGTCTCCTCCTGTGGCATGATCAAAGGCTATAGCCATAAGATACACAGGTGTGTTGAATCGGTAGAGATTTTCGAAATTTTCAAAGAGCCATTCTTCACCGAGAAAACAGATTTTTAAATTTTCCGAATAACCTGCCCTGAGTTCTCCTATGGTTTCTGCATTTCTCACAACATGGGACAGTTTTTCTCCTGATTTGAGAACTACTATTTTAACATCGAAAGCAAGACATGTATCAAGTATTTTATCTCCAAGCTGATAGAGACGTTCAATAAGACGTCCTGCTATATCGGGGGAAGAACAGTGGACTATCATATTTACTATTCTCTCACGGTTATTCTGTTCTTTCATATATTCAGGGGATTTTTTTATTTCTTCAGATACTTCTTTCTGTTCAATGTCTTCAAGTCTGTAAATATCAGGTCTATCAAAAAACATATCTTCCTGACTGTTACCTGTTTCTACAATGTCAGGCGATAGTCCGTCCGGCATATCCATAGTGAGTCCTGAAGATTGTATTTTAATCTGAGGAAGAACTATATCTTTTCTTTCTTCATCTGATTCTTTTTCTTCTTCCGAGCTATATTTATCTTTCACTCTATGTTCGGGATCTTTATATGTTAAGTCTTTTTCTTCTTTTTTACCTGTGACTTTTTCTTCTGAAGAACCGTCTTTTATGTCTTCTTCGCAGGCTTTTTCCTCTGTTTCGTCATGAGTTTTTTTCTTTTCATCTTTTTCTTCATATTCTTCATCTTCTCTTTGATTGGATTTCATCTGATAGATTTTATCTCTTTTGAAAAAATCAAGGCTCTTATTAAGTTCCTGTGTGTCTTCATTATTTTCACTGTCTTTATCAGAAGAAAAAGATTCTCCCCATGATGAACCTCCGCTTCCTCTCATGTCTCCTGTGTTGGACATATCCTCATTGCCTACCGATCCTGCATTTATTCCAACACCTTTAGATGTGGCAGACCCGGTTGCAACGGTTTTTTTATCTTTATCTTTATCATCTTTTCTCTGTACTTTCTGAAGGGAAGTATTGGATTTGACAGAGTTATCAAGCATATCCTGCATGGTAGAAGATGCTGCACGACTTATTCTTATCATACTGGCAATATCCATAAATATACCTCCTTTAAAGCGTGAAACGTGAATCGTGAAACGTGAAACGTGAAGCGTGAAACGATAAGAGACCAATCTTTTTACCTTTCACTTTTCACGACTTGATTATATCATTTAAAAAGGTTTTTTACAATATTTTAAAAGGAATTGTCAGTATTTATAACGAATTTTAATTAAGAGACTGTAAGAAAATAACCCTGGCAAATTATTAGAACGGTTATCATCTTCGCGTAACGCGTTACGCGTTACGCGTCACGATATAGACTGTAAATATGATGAGGTTATTTCTCTACAACCCCTGAGCTGTCAGCCGGGAGCTAAGAGCTTAATATTTTACAAAAGAGGTGTATTTAATTTGCTGGCTTCAAGGATTTTATTCTTTATTATATTATTTTCATTATTATCTTCTGCTATATCTTTATCAAAAGCAGATAGTCCTGATTATTTAAAGGGGATAGATTGTTACAAAAAAGGCAGGTATGAAGAAGCTGTTAAATCTTTTCTTTCAGCTTTGAAGAAAGAACCGCATAATGCGGAAATATATAATTATCTCGGAAGAGCCTATTATGGCCTTGAAAATTATAAGGAATCTATTCAGGCCTATAAGAAAGCAATAGACTGCAATCCTGCAAATGGTTCATATTATTATAATCTTGGAATAGCCTGTGAAAAAGCAGGAGACCTTGAGCTTGCAAGGTCTTCCTATGAAGAAGCTATCACACTATATCCAGGAGATCCTGATTTTCATAACCGCCTCGGCGGGGTTTATTACCGTCTGAAAGACTGGCAGAAAGCTCTGGAAGAATACACTATGGCTATAAATTATTCAGGGAAAAATCCTAAAGCTTATTTTTATTATAATCAGGGCAGGACCTTTGATAAACTTGGTTATACTGATAAAGCTATTGAAGCTTATTCCAGGGCAATTAATCTGAAAAAAAACGATTCTGATTTTTACTACCACAGAGGCATGGCTTATCTTGCAAAATCAGATTATAAAAAAGCTAAAGAGGAGATAGAAAAAGCTATTAAACTGGAAAAGAGTAGTTTTCTTTTTTATACAGGCCTGGGGCAGGTTTATCAGGCTATGGGAGAAAAAGACATGGCCAGGGCAAGCTTCAAAAAATCAATAGAACTGGCTCAGAAAGAAGGGGCACCTCATTACCATCTTGCCAATTTCTATAAAGATATAAAGCTCTATAATGAAGCTATAGCCGAATATCAGAAAGCTATTGACCTTGATCCTCATAATGGTTCCTATTATTATGCTCTCGGTGAGGTTCTCAGTCTCATCAATCAGATGGATAAAGCTCTTGTTGCCTATAAGGAAGCTGTAATTAAAGATCCGAAAAATCCTGTTTATTTAAATAAGCTCGGCAGTATTTATTATAAAACAGGAGACTGGCAGAATGCCATAGAAAACTATAGAAACTCTATAAAATATTATCCTGAAGATGCCTATCTTCATTATAATCTCGGTAGAGCCTATCAGGAAAACAATCAGACAGAAAGAGCTATTGAACAATATAGAAAAGCTATTTCTCTCAATGGAAAAAATGCCGATTTTTATAATTATCTTGGCATTTCTTTATATGAAAAACGTGAATATAAAGAAGCAATAGATAATTTTAATAAAGCTATAAAACTTGCACCGGACAGGGCTATTTTTTATTATAATCTTGGAAATGCTCTTTATTTTTCCGGGGATTTTAAAAACAGTATTGACCCTTATAAAAAGGCAGTTTCTCTTTCACCGAATGATTTTTCATTCCACAGTCACCTTGGTATTGCATGTATAAAACTCGGTCTTATAGAAGAAGGATTGATGTCTCTCGAAAATGCGCGTAAACTGGCAGGTAATGATAAACAGCTTGAGGATATAAATAATATTATAGCTAAAATAAAGGGTGAAAATCCATCAATAACTCCTTCTGTTACTCCTGGCCCTGGTTTTACTCAAACACCTGTTCCTGCAGCTACTGCCCTTTCAGATGAAGATAAAATGACTATTTTACAGAGTTTTGACCATGCAGCAGAATTTGAGAAAAATAAAAAATGGGATATGGCCATATTTCAATATAAAAAAATATTAAAGCTCGATAAGGATAATATCCTTGCCTATCACAGGATGGCCATAGATTATTATCGTCAGAAAAAATATGATGATGCTATAAAAAATTTCAATAAAGTCATAGAGCTTGATAGTAAGGGTAAGGCTGCCATCGCAGCTCATTACAGCCTTGCCAATATTTATCTTTTAATTGGAAATAAAGATAATGCCATTAAGGAATTTGAACTTTATCTTCAAATCAATCCAGATGCAGACGATGCAGATGAAGTTCTTGCTAAAATAAAGGAATTAAAGAGGTGAAATGAAACAACATTTATACGTTTTTTTACCTTTTCTGATAATTGCTTCTATTGCATCCATATGGATAGCCTGGGGCAGAGTAACAGTTGAACAAAAACTGAATACTGTCAATCTTGTTATGGATTACGATGACTGGAAGAGATTTTGTCTCCAGAATGGCTATAATCTGGAAGATACCCTGGATGAACTTAAAATCTGCGGCATTTCTTCCTTCGGTATTTATGAGGATACACCGAAAAGACTGCAGGAAAGAGGAGAAATTACAGTTTATTCAGGCTTTGATATATTAAATGCTTACAGATTATCAGGCATGGCCAATCCAGTTCTGGAAAAACTTCTAAAAGAAAAAAAAATTTTACCTGATAATATTTATATTTTATTTCCAGATGGTTCCCCTTATGTGGATAAATTACAGAAGTATTTTTTAAGATTTTTCGGTGCTGATAGAGTTATTCTTCATAGATTATCGCCACCTTATTCTGTTCTTGAGATTAAGGGATCCTACTCTGATGTAATAAATCTTGGTACAGGCCTTCCTGAAAATATTGTTAAAATGCTTTCCTCTAAAGGTTTCTACCTGGTGGCAAGAATGGAGAACAGAATTCTTAAAGAGGATGATCTTGATTTTATATTTCAGAACATTTCATCCTGTAAAAACTGTACAACCCTTGTCTTTTCAGGTATGAATAATGAAGTCCTCGGTTATCCTGATTTACTGAAACAGAGTGCTTCTTATATGGAACAGAAAAATCTTTATTTTGGTTTTATAGAAGTGGCAGATCTTGAGAATCTGCAAAAAGGAGCTATAACACTGGCAGGACATAATATTACCAGGGTTGTAAGGGTTATTTCCATGTCTTCTGCCTATCAGGACAAATTGAAAGTGGATCAGATAATTAATATGTGGAGTCTTGCCGTGACAGAAAGAAATATGAGATTACTTTATTTAAGGCCTCTGACAAAACCTGTTGAGAAAATGAATCCTCTGGAAAGTAATTTCTATTATCTGAAACTCTGTAAAAAAGCCATTTTATCTGCCGGATTTAAAACAGGAGGTACTGAAGGTATGAATTATTTCAGTCCTTCTCTTATGTTAAAATTTTTTTCAGGCCTGGGAGCTATCTCTGCAGGTATTTTAATTCTTGCCGGTATTTTTCAGCTATCTTTTAAATATTCACTTATTACTGCTTCCATATGTGTTTTAACACTGCTGGCAGGATTGGTTCTTGCAGGAGATTTTATATCAAAGATATGTGCCCTCCTGTCCGGTATTATTTTCCCGTTATTTGCCATTATATTCGGTTTTTTCTGTCTTTTTTCCACAGATAAATCTTCTGCAAAAAATCATACTTTTTTTGCTCTGAAAACAGTCTGGATTGTTTCATTCTTTACTGTTATTGGCTCTTTGATTACTATGAGTACGGTATCTTCTACAGAATTTTTCCTTACGGTAGAGCGTTTTAAAGGTGTGAAATTTATTATGACTGTTCCAATATTTTTGATAATAATTTTTTATATCTATGCCCGTACTGAAGGAAATAAATTTCATAATTTTTCAAAAAAAGTCAGAAGTTTTCTAGAGAAACCTGTTTATTTATGGCAGATCTGTGCAATCTTTATTATAGCTCTGGCAGGTGTTTTTTACCTGCTCCGTACAGGTAATACTGCAGTTGTTCCAGTTTCGGATGTTGAAAGAAATCTTCGTTCTTTCCTTGATGCCATATTAATCGTGAGGCCAAGGTTCAAGGATTTTCTTATAGGTGTACCGGCACTTTTTTTGACTGCCTATTTATGGAGTAAAGGTCATTACAGTTATCTCTGGATCTTTCTGGCTCTGGCCTGTGTGGGACAGGCTGATATTATAGATACTTTTGCTCATCTTCATACCCCTCTTCCTGTATCACTGCTCAGGGTCTTTCATGGTTTATGGATAGGATCTTTTGCAGGATTTTTTATTACAGTGTTTTACAATATATGTTATCATGGAGTTTCTGGAAATGATAAAAAATGATATTCTACTTTCAGGGTATTATGGTTTTAAAAATACAGGGGACGAAGCTATTCTCTCTTCTATTCTGGATGCTTTAAAAAAGATTGAACCGGAATTGAAAATTAAGATTTTATCTGTTAACCCGTCTCTTACAGAAAAAGAGCATAATACTCCTTCTGTCCATCGTTACAGGAAGGAAATGTTTCAGGCTCTCCTGGAAAGCAGAATGTTAATCAGCGGAGGAGGAGGTTTACTTCAGGACAGTACAAGTATAAGAAGCCCTCTCTATTATCTTGCCATGGTTTTACTGGCAAAGTTAACAGGTAAAAAAGTTATGTTTTATGCCCAGGGTATTGGCCCTTTAAAGACTTTTATCGGAAGACTCCTTACTTCCTGTATAGCAAATATGGTGGATTTTATAACAGTGAGAGATGAGAAATCTGCACAGATTCTGAAAGACCTGGGGGTAAGTAAACCAACGGTTGAGATTACAACAGATCCTGTATTTGCTATGGAACCTGCGTCAGAACATGATATTTTAAATGTTTTTACTGTAGAAAATATACCCTTTGAAGGTAACAGGTGGATTGGACTTTCTGTAAGAGACTGGAATAGCTCTGTAGATTATCTGAATATTATCTCCAGGGTTATTGATAAAATGGCTGAAAAATTTTTTCTTAAAGTTCTTCTTATCCCCATGCATTATCCTGATGACCTGGTAGTTTCCAGAAAAATAAAAAATATTATGAAAAGTTCCGTTTATATTGTTTCATGTGAATATTCTCCCAGAATTCTTATGGGAATACTCGGGAAAATGAATATCCTTATTGCCATGAGACTGCATGCAGTCATAATGTCTTCTGTTATGGGTGTACCTTCTTTACCTCTGGCCTATGATCCGAAAATAGCAAATATATCGGAACAACTTGGTTTAAAATATCTTTCTCTTGAGGAAATCAATGAAGATAATTTAAATAATATGGCTGAAAATATACTGGAAGAACATGGACAAATTTCTTTGGATCTTCTGGAAAAAACAAAATCCCTTAAAGTCAAAGCCCTGAGAAATGCAGAAATTGTAAAGGAATTATTAATGAGATGAGTTTTATAATCGTGATGCGTGATGCGTGATGCGTGATGCGTAATGCGTGACGCGTAACGCGTGACGGGTAATTCACTCACTCTTCACTACTCACTACTCACCCTTCACTCTTCACCCTTCACTCTTCACCCTTCACTCTTCACTACTCACTTTTAAAAAAGTTCTTGTTAAGCATTTATCAACATGTTATAATAAAAAACTATAACTTTGAGGTTAATTTTTTATTTCAAAGGTGCATATTATGGAAGAAACTAACTATGATTACAGTTCTCTCAAAAAAGCTATAGAATCTAAATTAAGAAAGGCTCTGGACGCCAAAAAAAATCTGGAAACTTCGAAATCTGTCATGGCAGTTCCTCATAAATTACAGCCTAAAATAGGTTTCCTTGATGGTAAAACCGTTAATCTTCCATCTACATTGAGTAAAACAGTAGATTTAAGCAGTGGCAATCTTCCCGGAAATAATATGGACCATGTTAACTGGTTTGATGTTTTAAAAAAATCTACCAGTTATGAAGAAAGGAAAGAAGCTATCAGAGGGATAAGTAAATTGAGCAGTCCTGCCGTTGTTAATACATTGCTTGATGTACTGTTGAAAGATGAACATAAAGATTTGAGGCTCGAGGCAGCAGAAGCTCTTGTAAAGTTAAAAGATAAGAGAGTTTTAGATGGATTAATGAAAGGAATGAAACTTGAGAAAGACTATGAAGTCCGCAAACGTATAGCCTGGGCCTACAGTCAGATTAAATATAAGTGAAGAGTGAAGAGTGAAAAGTGAAGAGTAGGGGCGAACCCCTGTGTTCGCCCGGTGAGTGGTGAAACCACGCATCACGCGTTACGCATCACGCGTCACGCATTACGCGTCGTCTCCATAATAATTAAAAAAAATTAATTTTTTTTTAATTTACTTTTAATCTCTAAAGTTATAGAATCTTCTAAGATTTTTACAGCATGTTTCACAGCTGATTATCATCGCGTCACGCATTACGCGTCACGCATCACAATTTAAGAAAGGAGGATAAGGAAAAAAATGATAGAAGTTGAAAATTTAACGAAAACATACGGTGATTTTTTAGCAGTTGATAAGTTGACTTTCACTGTGGATACAGGGGAAATACTTGGTTTCCTGGGATTAAATGCTGCAGGTAAAACTACTACTATGAGAATGTTAACCTGTTATTTCCCTCCCACAGATGGTACTGCAAAGGTGTGCGGTTATGATGTATTTGATGAATCAATAAAGGTAAGAGAAAAAGTGGGGTATATGCCTGAAAGGGTTCCTCTTTACAATAACATGACAGTAGTTGATTATCTGGACTTTGTTGCAGATATAAAAAAACTGGATTTTCGTAAAAAGTCTGAAAGGCTTGACTATGTGTTCAGCAGATGTGGTCTTGAGGATTCGAAAGATAAATTGATTAGAAAACTTTCCAAAGGATACAGGCAGAGAGTAGGCCTTGCCCAGGCTCTTATTCATGATCCTGAGGTACTTATCCTGGATGAACCTACATCAGGACTTGATCCGAAACAGATTAGAGAGGTGAGGGATTTAATAAAGAGTTTCAAAGGTGAAAGAACTATTATATTGAGCACTCATATATTATCTGAAGTAAGTCAGGTATGTTCCAGAGTAATTATAATCAATCAGGGTAAACTTGTAGCTATAGATACTCCGGAAAATCTCAGTGAACGTTTTGATAAAATGAGAGGTTACAGGGAAATTTCTCTCAGAGTAAGAGAGAACAATAAAGATGAAGTTGTAAAGACCCTCAGATGTGTAAAAGGTGTTCATGAAGTTACTATGGAAAAAACCGACAGGGATATAGGGGAATATACATTAAAAACAGAGGTTAAAGATGAAATACCTGAGACTATTTCATCACTTGTGATAGAAAAGAAATGGGGACTCCTGTCCATACATCCGGAACATATGAATCTCGAAGATGTATTCCTGAAACTTACACTGGATGATAGTAATAAACAGAAGGAAGGTGTAGAGAATTGAGAATTATTCTGGCTATTATAAAAAAAGAATTGAAGGCTTATTTTTCTTCTCCTATAGCCTATGTAATTATGACGGTTTTTCTCTTTATAATAGGTTTTTATTTTTTTGCATTAATACAGAGATTTTCTGAAATGACATGGGCTATGAGGGCTCAACAGCAATATCAGCAGTTCGGTATGCAGAATTTGAATATAAATGAAGAGGTTGTAAGACCATTTTTCAGTATTATTCTTACTCTTTCATTGTTTATCATGCCTATATTGACAATGAGGCTTTTCTCGGAAGAGATGGAGACGGGCACTCTTGAGCTGCTGCTTACTTCACCTGTTACGGAAATACAGCTCATAGGAGGTAAATATCTTGCTTCTGTTATATTCTATCTTTTTATGATATTGTTTACTGTTCCACATATGCTTATATTGTTTAATCTGACTAAACCGGATATAGGAACAGTTTTATCTGGTTACGGAGGCCTTATTCTTGTGGGACTTACTTTTCTTGCTATAGGTCTTTTCCTTTCTTCTCTGACGAAAAATCAGATTGTAGCAGCAGTTTTAAGTTTCGGTGTTTTATTACTTTTAGGTATAGTTTCGTGGGCTTCCAATTTTTCAGATCCCACTACAGGAAAAGTATTGAGTTATTTATCCATATTTGCTCATTTTGAGGATTTTTCAAAAGGAGTCTTTGATACGAAACATCTCATATATTATTTGAGTTTTTCCTTCGGCGGACTCTTTTTAACTTATACTTCTCTTGACTCATTGAAATGGAGGGGATAAAAGTGAAAAAAAATTGTCTTCCTGTATCAATATTACTTTTAGTTCTGGTTATAGCAGGCTATTTTGTGTGGACTAAATATTATTCCACAGTTGAACCTTTATATATAGTGCCTGTTTTCTTTGTATTTTTAATTGCTTCCCTGGTTTTTCTTGTCATGTGGATAAAACAGAATACAAGTGCCAGGGTTTTTACTTATGGAACAAATACTGTAGTTATGGTATTTACATTAATATGTATTCTTGCTTTAATTAATTATATAAGCAGTAAACACAGTTACCGCAAAGACTTTACCCTTAATAAGACTTTCAGCCTTTCTGATCAGACAGAAAAGATTATGAAGGGCCTCAATCAGAATATAATGATTCTGGCTTTTTATCAGGACGGAGACACAGGTGCCCGTGAACAGTTCAGGGATCTGATGGAAGAATATATGTACCTGAGTTCAAAGATTAACTATAAAATTATAGATCCTGTAAAAAACCCCAATAAAGCATTAGAATATGGAGTTAAACAACTGAATACTGTTATTCTTGAAGTTTCTCCAGATAAGAGAGAAAAACTTAATGAAAAGATTTCTGAACAATCTTTAACAAATGCCATACTAAAACTTACTAAAAGTGGCAGTAATAAAGCAGTTTACTTCTTGAAAGGCCATACAAAGGGCAATAGTGATGATTTTTCCAGTGTTAAAGATGCTCTGAAAAAAGAAACCTATGAGGTTAAAGACCTTATGCTTCTTCAGGAAGCACTTGTACCTCCTGACTGTAATATCCTTATTATTCCCGGACCTGATACGGAACTCGAAAAGCTGGAATTAGAAGCCATTAATAAGTATCTTAAAGGCGGAGGGAAAATTATGGTCATGGTAGATCCTATGAAACCGGGACTTACAGAGTTTCTCTCCCGGTGGAACGTAAAAGTAGAAAATGATCTTGTACTTGATGTAAGCGGTATAGGACAGCAGCTTTTTGGGACTGATACATCTATGCCTCTTTCAGTAGATTATCCTGATAATGAAATAACGAAAGATATGAAAGGTATGGCTACTATATATCCTCTTGCCAGATCTGTCAGTGTAATTTCCAATGAGAGTCCACAGCAGGGAAGTTCTGCTGATGTTATTATAAACAGTCTTCCTCAGAGCTGGTCCTATCGTGGAAAACTTGATAATAAAACCAACATGAAACCTGATCCATCAAGGGATGTGAAAGGACCTGTCTCAATGGGAGTAGCTGTTAAGATACCACTTGAAGAGGAGAAAAAAGATGCCACTCCTCCTGACCAGGAAAAGAAGCCTGTTAAAGAAGCAAGAATTGTAGTGGTAGGTAATTCCAGTTTTGCAAGTAATAAATATCTATCTTTTCAGGGTAACAGTGATATGTTCTTAAATATGATTAACTGGCTCGGACAGCAGGAAGATCTTATATCTATAAGGCCTAAAAATCCTGAAATGCACCAGCTTGATCTGACTGGAAAACAGTCAATTCTTATTGCACTGGCAACTCTTGTTGTCTTTCCTCTTCTTGTTATCATTACAGGAATTTCAGTAAAGGTTCACGGGAGGTAGACTATGTTTAAATTTAAAGGTACACTGGCTATTGTTGTTTTTTTGATTATACTTCTGGCCTATGTTCTTCTCGTAGAAGTAAAAAAACCTTCAGATGAAGAAAAGAAGGAACAGGACAAGATTGTTCTTAAGATTGAAGATACGGATAAGGTAAAGAGTATTAAATTAAAGCAGGAAACAGTGGAAATATCCTTTGAAAAACAGGATAAAACCTGGCATATTACCTCTCCTGTTAAATCAGCAGCAGATGAGGGAATGGTAAATGGTTTACTTGCCAGTATAGGTGAAGTGAAATCAGAACAGAAATTAAGTGATACAGGAGAAACCCTTTCTACTTACGGGCTTGATAAACCATGTCCTGTTGTCACAGTTACTCTTGAAGATGGCACTATAAAGGTTATATCAGTTGGAAAGAAAACCTTTGATGACAATTCTTATTACGGACAGATAGGGGGAGATGAAAATATTGTCACTATTGCCAATTATGTAGTAGACAGTTATTTTAACAAACCTTTACTTGATTATCGTGATAAAACAGTAATATCCTGCACTTCATCCGATGTTGGAGCATTTGAATTTAAAACAGGTAATAAACTGGTAAAATGCCAGAAAGATCAAAAGAATAGATGGGCCATATTAAATCCCTTTAATGCCAGAGGCGATGCAGGTCAGATTGAAAGCTGGATAAATTCTATAAATGCTTTAAGGGTTAAAGATTTTATAAAAGAAGAAACATCTGATATGGCTTTGTATGGACTGGATAAGCCTTTTATTGATATAACCTTATTTACAGGTAAAGATAAAGCAAGAAAAGGACTTCTTATAGGGAAAAAGGATGATGCAAAAGGCGGTTATTATGCAAAAAGGGTTGAAGAACCGCAGATTCTTCTTGTAGAAGCTTCTTCTGTAGATAATCTCTTAAAAGATCCCGAAGTCTGGAGAGACATATCTGTTTTTGACCTTCCTTTCGGTGATATGGTATCTTTTGAAATAACGAAGGATCTGGTTATACTCTCAGGAACTAAAGATAAAGATAATAACTGGATGATCTCAAAACCTGAGCAAAAGAAAGCTGTTACATGGAAGATTGATACACAGCTTACGAATGTTATAAATCTTAAAGCTAATGTTATAACTGAAAAGCCGGGAGATTTGAAGAAATACGGTCTTGATAAACCCTCTATGATAGTTAAAATGATCAATAAAGACAAAGAGGAAGCAGTTTTATTGATTGGAAAACAGGAAAAACAGGATATTTATGCCGTCAGACAGGGGCAGAACAGGATAATTACTGTCGGCAAAACCCTTTTTGATGGACTGGATGAACTGATAAAAAATCCTCCCTATGAGGAAAAGGAGAAAAAGTAATATGAATTTCCCAAGAGTTCGTCCAAGAAGACTCAGAGCCTCTGAAAATATAAGACGTCTTGTAAGAGAGACTCACATTTCTATTGATGATTTTATTTATCCTCTTTTTTTAAAACATGGTAAATCTATAAAAGAGGAAATTTCTTCTATGCCAGGTAATTATCACTTTTCTATAGACAGGCTTGACGGAGAAATAGAAGAAATTGTTAATTTAAACATACCAGGTGTAATACTTTTTGGTATACCTCCTTATAAAGATGAACATGGAACCGGTGCCTATGATCCGGAGGGTATTATCCAGGAAGGGGTAAGAAAGATAAAAGCTTTAGCTCCCGATCTTCTTGTCATAACAGATGTCTGTCTCTGTGAATATACGAGTCATGGACATTGTGGAGAGGTTGAAAATTCCTTTATTTTAAATGATCCCTCCCTTGAGCTTATAGGAAAAACAGCCCTTTCCCATGCAGAAGCAGGGGCAGATATGGTAGCACCGTCTGATATGATGGACGGCCGTGTTGATGCTATAAGAACTCTTCTGGATAGCAGGGGCTTTTCTCATATTCCTGTAATGTCCTATGCAGTTAAATATGCTTCCGCTTTCTATGGCCCCTTCAGAGAAGCTGCAGATTCACCACCGAAATTCGGCGATAGAAGCACCTACCAGATGGATCCTGCCAATTCCAGAGAAGCCATAAAAGAAGTGAGGCTGGATATATCGGAAGGGGCAGATATAATTATGGTAAAACCTGCTCTGTCCTATCTTGATATAATATCTAAAGTGAAAGATATGTTAGATGTTCCTGTAGCAGCCTATAATGTCAGCGGTGAATTTTCTATGATTAAAGCTGCAGCAGCCAGAGGATGGATTGATGAAAAGAAAATAGCTTTAGAGATACTTACTTCTATTAAGAGAGCCGGAGCAGATATTATAATCAGTTATTTTGCAAAACATGTGGCAAAATGGCTTGAACAGTGATCAGTGATCAGTGATCAGTGAACAGGTAATTTAGCTGATAGATTTTGTTGACCTGTAGATTGATCACTATTTTTTAAAAATTATCTGTATTTTGGGAGGATTTTGCATGGTAATGTTAAATACAGACATCTAAGAAATTAATTATTATAATGTAATTTAAGAGTATAGAAATTTTTATTTTTTAAGGGTTAAGGGTTATGGGTTTTGGGTGTTGGGTGTTGGGTTAAAAAGATTAACAACCCAAAACCCAAAACCTAAAACCCAACACCCATAATTTAATAGGTAGAAAAATTTGTTTTTCTTCTTATTTTCGATATTGCTTTTAGTAATCTTTCTTTGTTATAATAGTTTTTACCGGACATGCTATGGTAAAACTCCTGAATTTCACTGATAGTGAATTATTAGTCATAGTTAAGAAAGGAGGAATTGGTTTTAACCTGCTTTATTTAAAGCAGGAGAGGGAAAGTTTAAATATCTTTCCGGTATGATTTAAAACCAAGTGTGAAAATGTCTAGAAAATTGATTGAATTAATGAGAGTTTTTAGTGAAAATGTTTCATCTGTGGCAGTAAAACCCCCTGGCACTGAAGGTATTTCAGGAACAATTGAAGAAGAACTCAGACTTGTGAAGAGCGAGAATGCAGACCTTATCAGTGCCTATGAAATGACCCAGCAGGAACTTGATGATATAAAGGGAAAAGCCGGTAATTTAGAAATAGAGACTCAGCAGAAAGCTATAATAGATCTATTTAAACAGATGAATTCATCAGAATATGGTAATTTACTTGATAATGTGGCTCAGACTGAGAAACAGATTAAAGATCTTAAAGCAAAAGGATGGGAACCTTCACCTGAAGCAGAAAACTCTACCATGACTATAAGAATGTATCATAATTTTTTGAAGAAATATGGTATTTCTCCTATGGCAGATATTGGTTGTGAGCTACAGATCAATCTGACCCAGTCAGAAAATTATGATTATGAGGGATCTGAGTTTAAAAATGGAAAAGAGATAAAGAAGGTTAAGGTTTATGCTCCCGGGTGGACATATGGTAAGGATATTATCTCCAGACCAAAAATTCGGGAGATCTTTTAGATGTTATTATATGAAAAGTTTCTTATAAGATTTTTTTAGAGTGTGTTGAAAAGGAGCAAAATTATGGCTGTTAGTAAGAAGAATTTTTATCTGGGAATTGATTTGGGTACTACTAATTCTTTAATGAGCTGGGGAAAGGTAGATTTGAAAACCAAACAGGTTGAAGCCAAATTGGTTCCTATTACGATGACTTCTATTGGAAGTGGTATCGTTAAAAAGGAAATTTTGCCTTCTTTTGTTTACTTCCGAGAGAATGAAGTACCTATAGTAGGTGAATATGCCAAAGCTATGCTGGTAAGGCAGTCAAGCAGGGTAGTAAAATCAGTTAAAAATTATATGGGTACAACTAAAACTTTTAATTTTGATGGAAGAGAGTGGAAACCTGAAGAGATTGCCTCTCTTGTACTCCGTCAGATTAAAATTTCTGCCAAAGATTTTTTTGGATTTGAACCTGATGATGTTGTAATAACAGTTCCAGCTTCTTTTGACACAGATATGAGAGCTGCTACGATTAGAGCAGCCCAGCTGGCAGGTTTTAAGTGTACTGAAGATGACGGAGCTACAAGAGATATCCTTCTTGATGAACCAAGAGCAGCTTTATATGATTTTATCAACCGTCAGAATAGAGAAGAAATACCTTCTTCTCTTATAGATTTTAATGAACCAAGAAATGTTCTTGTTTTTGATCTTGGCGGCGGAACCCTTGATGTATCGTTTCATACAGCCTTCTTTAACCATGAGAAAAACAGGGTAGATGTAGATGATATTGCTATTTCTCGTTATACCAGAATTGGCGGAGATGATTTTGATAATCTTCTCGCTGACAGGTTTGTAGAGAAATTCAGAAAGAAAGTAGATATAGACTCTCTGAATGAAATAGAAAAAGAGATGCTCAGAGCTAAATTTGTATCTTTTGCCGAGCAGATTAAAGTGGAACTTACAAGTGAAATTGAAAATAAGAGATTTTTTGGAAAGCCAGTAGAAAATGTTACGGTAAATCTTCTCAGAGGTAATGTATGGGATAACAGAACATTTGAATATGACCTTTCTAAAAGAGAATATGATGAAATTATATCACCTTTACTTGGAGAAAATTTTACTCTTGCAGATGTGGATAAATTCGGTCATATAGATTACTCCAAGGCTGAAAATGTGATATATCCTATTCTGGATGTATTGCATAAAGCAAAAAGAAAATTGGGTGGTATTATGCCTCAGGTTCATGCAGTTCTGCTTAATGGTGGTATGACAAAAGTCCATGCTGTCAGAGAAAGACTTGCTACTTTCTTTGGCATAGAACCTTTAACCCTTGGAGATCCTGATAAGGCCGTTGCAAGAGGTGCTACGTCATATCATTATCTTTTACATAAAGAGCCGGGCTTTAAGCCGAAGATTGTTACTTCGGAAACAATAGGTATAAGAACAGTAGGAAAGACGGTTCAGCATTTAGTCCCTGCAGGAACGGTACTTCCTTATAAATCGCCTATTATAAAGGGTTTCAGGGTATTTTATGAAAATATAGATTATTTCGATTTAATCTTCTACCGTGGTGAAAGAAAAGATATAGAGCCACCTAATAAAGAATTACTTAAGAGAAGAATTTATTTTGCAAGACCTCTCCGTAAAGGTGAAGAGATTGCAATAATAGTAAAGGTCAGTAGAGATAAAGTATTATCTTTTGAAGGCTGGCTTAAAGATGATCCTACGAAGACTAAATTTACCGTAGAAGTAGTTACAGATAAGAAGTAATATTTCCAGTTTAATAGTATAATCTTGTATTAAGACACGCCTCTAATACTCTTAGAGAGATTAGAGGCGTGTATATATAAGATAATTCAGGAATTAGAAACAGTGAGTAGTGAGTAGTGAATTATGATTATTGTCACTCACTGCTCACCATTCACTAATGAATAACAGTCTTCTTCTCCTCGCGTCACGCGTCACGCGTCACGAGTTATAAAAGGAGTAATATCCCTGTAAAGAATTATGGCAGATTTTGAACCAAATCTTATACTTGATGAATATGCTTTTTTAACTGAACTTGAACTGGGTGGATGGTCCAAGTTTAGCCGTGGTTTTCGTGCAAGAGATGGGCAGGGTAATTATTATATTCTTGAATTAATACCAAAAAAAAGGCGGGGAATGGATTTACTTCTCGGCCTCAGGCAGAAAACTGTATTAAATTGTTTTGATATAAAACAGGCTGATAATGGAAGCTGGATTCAGATATTTGAATATTTTCCCGGACAGACTCTAAGAGATTTAATAGATGGAGGAGAAGAGTTCTCCTTATTAGATATAGCTATAATTTGTATTCAAATTTGCAATGGCCTTACGTCTATTCATGAATTAAAACTTATACATGAAGATTTACGACCGGAAAATATTCTTATAAACTCACAGGGTGAATTAAAAATAAAGGGTATTCTTATTCCTGAAGTTATGGTGAATTATTCCAATATCCCTGAAATATGGAATTATGTTGCTCCTGAACAGGTAAGCAAAAGTGTATGGGTAACTCCAGGAGCCAGTGCAAATGCCTATTCTCTTGCATCTATATTGTATGAACTCCTTACAAAACATAAGTATGGTAAGTCTATTAAAGAAATTCATGAGGGAATTAAAGGCGCAAAAGATCCTCTTCTTTCACTCAGATCTCAACTGGAAGGTTTTCCCAGACCGGGATTGATACCTGATATACCACAGGAATTCTCTGCAATTATATTGAATTCTTTACATATAGACAGTGATACACGATTAGATATTAAAGGTATAAATGATATA
>Ga0351854_1078_pt1 | contig 19960 bp, 12 predicted proteins | sample BONcelHFGM3001C9_FD_206793 | JGI IMG/M metagenome (GOLD analysis project Ga0351854, IMG submission 206793) | Enriched cells from coal bed in the Powder River Basin, Montana, United States - BONCAT cells FGM rep2 HSBNCT.FGM.300.1.C9 ...
GTTGTCCTCCAAGTGTGTATTCCTGATCCATTATATCATCGCTGTTCCATGCAGACAACATGACGATGGGTTGATGGGGGCTCAAGGGGGATGTACCCACCCCACATAAACCACACAACCTGCGTCCGCTTCCCCATCCGTGATTGCGAAATTCTCTATCATGCAATTTCCGCATCACAACCCAACAGCACAAAAACAGCGAAACACAGGGACTGGCATCGCGTATCCCAGCGTGCCTGTCCACTGCTTTCGCGGGCGTGGGGCACATGAAAAAAAATACAGGGACAAAAAATAAAGAGACCATAAAAAAAGTGATTTCATGAAACCAAGAGAGAATATTTTGAGAAAATGCATACGAAATACGGTATCTGTATTTCCTGTATTTCCAGAATAGAATATATTATTATCGAAACTTATGTCCGGAGAAATCCGGGTGAAGGATGCGGAGAAGATTGTGGGGAATGCGACATGATCCCGAAACAGATTGATCAGATTGAAAAACCAGACATTGATCGACTCATTGAAAATGAAGTTCGTGAATTGCGCACCATAGATTACAAAATGGAGTTGCCGGGGAACTCGGACAAGGACAAGAAGGAATTCTTGGCGGACGTTTCATCCTTTGCGAATGCGGCTGGTGGGGATCTTGTTTTCGGAGTGCGGGAGGAAGAAGGTGTTCCGAAGGAAGTTAATGGGCTGACGTGTGATCTTGACGCTGAAATCTTGCGTTTGGAAAATATCATCCGGGACGGCCTTGATCCAAGGATTCCCGGTGTAAAATCACAACCTGTTGACGGGTTCCAGAATGGTTCGGTTCTCGTGATCCGTGTCCCGCAAAGCTGGAATGCCCCGCACATGGTAAAGTTCAAAAACAGTTCCCGGTTCCACACACGGAACAGTGCGGGCAAGTATCAAATGGATTCCACGGAAATTCGATCAGCATTCCTACTGTCAGAGGCTATCCCGGAGAAGATAAAACGATTCCGGGATGATAGGATTGGGAAGATTATTGCGGGTGAAACTCCGGTACCAATGAGTAGTTCGCGAAGCATGATCCTGCATATTCTACCTATCGGTTCTTTTAGCCGTGAAACTACAGTTGACTTTGAAGAATGTCGTATCGGAAATATCCAGCTTGAACCATTAGCCGGAGGCGGATGGCGTTTTAGATTTAATATGGATGGTTTTTTTACATTTTCAGGACAGAGTGCAACGGACAAATCAAACTCGTACTGTCAGTTGTTTCGAAATGGAGCAATTGAATCTGCATTTTCAAAGGTTATTCGTGAAGATTCTTCCGGTTCGTTTTTGAAAGCCGCGTTCTTTGAAGAAATCATTGTGAAAGCAACAGTAAGCTATATGAAAGTCTTAAAAAAACTTGGCATTGAAGCTCCGATTGTAATCACATTGAGTTTTGTAAATTTCAAGGGGGTTCAACTTGAAAGAGACTTTATGTCAGAAACTGGTGAAATATACTCCTTAAACAAGAATGTATTTCTTTTTTCCGACATTTTGATAGAAGACTATGAGAGTGCAAAGAACCAGAACAGCGCTGCTAAGGCGCTGCGGCCCATTTTTGATATGGTGTGGAATGCATTCGGGTTACCATGTTCAACGAGTTTCAACGATCAAGAAGACTGGCGGCCTCGATATTGAATTATTTTGACTTTTTGACATAGAAATTTGAACGGAGGGCTGATGAGCGACATTGACATTTCACAGGCGGAGGCGGATAAGCTGCTTGCCATGGAGAAGCATCGTGTCAGTGATGATTTCAAAATCTTTCCCATGCCCGGAGACGGGCTTGTGCTTCCTTTGACTTCCGTTGACAAGCGGGAAGCGTTTCTGCTGGATATCAACAGGCGCAGTATTGATCTGGCCAAGGTGTCGTATCAAAACCGGGCGCGGCAGGCTATAATTCTTGTACGGCTCGATCTCGGCAGCAGGCCGCACAGGAACCCGGACGGTGTGGACGTGGGCAGTCCCCATCTGCACCTATACCGGGAGGGGTACGCGCATAAATGGGCGATCCCGGCTCCGGCGGATAAATTCCCAAGGCTTTCCGACATGCAAGATTGTCTTGATGATTTCATGACTTACTGCAACATAACAAAGCCGCCGAGGATTCAGAAAGGATTGTTCTCGTGATTGCGGAAATTCAGGAACTGATTGATCGGTACATCCACTGGCTGAAGGAAAAGACCGCATTGCGGGATGTGGACGGCGAGTGGGTGGAGATAACCACGCCGTATCTTGACCGGCACAATGATTATTTGCAGATTTACGCGCGAAAAGACAACGGCGGTTTCCTGCTGACCGATGACAGTTACACAATATCCGATCTGGAACAGTCCGGGTGCGACATCAACACCCCGAAACGCGAAAGGCTTCTGGAAGTAACGCTGAATGGATTCGGGGTAAAACGAGATGTGAATGCGTTGCAAATCAGTGCGGCGCCGGATAATTTTTCCTTGAGAAAGCACAGCTTGATACAGGCGATGCTTGCGGTAAATGATTTGTTTTATCTTTCGAGGACGCACGTTTCCAGCTTGTTTCTGGAGGATGTGGAGTCGTGGCTCGATCTGCATGATATAAGATACTCCCCCAAAATCAGCTTTACGGGAAAAACCGGATTTACGCATCAGTTTGATTTCTTGATTCCAAAGTCCAAGACTATGCCCGAGCGGATTGTGAAAGCAATCAACAGCCCCAGTCGGCAAACAGTACAGAATCTTGCGTTTACGTGGGTTGACACAAAAGAGGCAAGGCCCTCTCCGGATGCCCGCGCCATTGCTTTTCTCAATGATTCAGAGAAACCTGTGCCGGGTGAAATTCTTGACGCGTTGAAGAGATATCAAGTGACTCCTGTACCATGGAGTGAAAAAGAAAACATTCGAGAGCAATTAGTGGCATGACTCCTGGAAATAAGGGGACACCATACCAATTTAATACTCATTTCTTTGAAATTTATAAGGTGTCCCCATATTATGTGTCATGGGTTTTGTAACAGCCCCCCTGCCCCTCGTTTTCTCGTTTTCCCAGGGCGCGGCTTTGCCGCGCCCTTTTCCTGCCTATCCTGCCCATCCTGTTAAGTAAAATTTGCCGCTCTATCCATAACCCCCGATACACGCTTAATGCGTATGGCGGGCGCCTCTGCTGCGATGTGGCTGCTTGCCTGCGATTTCCGGTTTTCTACGCCATTGCCATGGATTTGTCCGGCTTTGTGGCGTGGTGAGCCTGCATGGCTTTTACCATGCCCGGGACGGCTTGCGGGTCCATGGCCGCGAGATTGATAACAGCATCGTACAGTGAGGGGTCGCCAATATTTTTATTCAGGTATTTTGAAACAAACTGGCTGCGCTCCTGCTCGACTTTTGTGATCAGAGCCAGGGCGCTCTTTTCATCGCAATCATTTTCTGCCATCACATTCTGCACCCGTGTTTCGAGTGGCGCCACCAGCCGAATCGAGATCCTCTTTTCGGGTGGAAGCAGCAGACCCGCGCCCCGGCCCACGATCACGGCATTGCCATGCAGAGCGATGGTGAAGAGTACCCGCTTAAGGCTACGGAAAAAGGAAAGGGATGATATGCCGCGATTCCCAATGGCCCCGTCAAGAAATACCTCCAGTTCGGACCGGCCCTTTTCATCAAGTGTGGCCACCACGCGGGCTGCGATTTTCTTGTCCCGCGCAATCATTTCGACAATTTCCGTGTCAAACAGCTCAAGGCCCATCTCATCCGAAAGCATTTTCGCAACAGCGGCGCCATGGCACCCGTGTTCGCGGCTGATTGTGATCACCAGCCCTGGCGCGTGATCCGGGCTGTCGCCCCTGCGGTCTTTGTTCTCATATATGGAATTGCCGATTTCCCACTCTTTGATGCGCTGATTGACCATGGAAGCAATTTTAATGTTTTTCGAGATCGCCATGGTTTATCACTCCTTTGGCTGCGCACCAAAACAGGTGCGCATTGCAGATTATGTATCCAGGAAACATCTGTTGGATTTAACGTTCCACGGGGGATTAATGTTCCTGGCCGAACCTACCGAAATGACCGCTTCGGGGACACAATTCTGAAAATGAATGACCCCGCAGCAAGCTACGGGGTATCTTGACATCTCGCAATGACCTATTAGAGGCTTGGTTCATCGACCAGCAACTTTTTGCCAACCCGCGATGCAAGCATCGGGGATTTCTCTTCGATTGAAAAAGTCAATTCAGGTTATGTGCCCATGCGCTCGCTCCCATGCGCTGGCAAACGCAGTATTACGCAAACGCTAAATGCTTACGAGGTATGAGTGCAATTTTTTTCTCGGTATCGGATATGATTCCCAATGATAAGATTCGTTTGACTATTAAAGAGTAATCCATCATTATGAAATCATATGTGTCTGCACTATTGAGGAGGACAATTGTATGAGAAGAATCACGGCTTTGAACAGATACCTGATCGTTGTGCTTGCGATAGCCTTGGGCATGAGCCTGTCGAGTTGCGGGGGCGGAGGCGGAGGCGCATCAAGTACTGCGCGCGTTTCCACGGCCCCGGGTTCCGGAAAGGTTGCGGCTTCGGTGCTTTTGTCCGGGCGCGCCTCGGGCCGCGCTGTGGCCCAGTCCCAGAGCACTTCCGTGAATGTTGTAATTACCGTGGAAGGTGTCTATATCGTTGACGATACCGAGTTCCCGACAATAGCCACCACGGCCACCATCAGCCTGGATCAGGGCGCGGCCCAAATCTCCCTGCTGAATGTGCCCATTGGCGTGAACCACCTGCTCACCGCAGAAGCGAACTGGGGCGCGGCCGTGGAAACGGTCATGGCCATCATCCCCGAGGTGACCGAGGGCGCTGTAGTGACAGTGACCGTGGACCAGGCCAGCACGGCCCTGGCCAATGCGGCCATTCACTATGTTGAAGAGAATAATACGCGCCTGGCCGACCTGGACGCGGACCTGCTGGACCAGTGGGCGGCGGCGGTGACGGCTCTGCACAATGCGAATGTGCCGTATTCTGATATGACACCGGGAATGATTATCAATTATGCCCTGGGCGCGGGAACACCCGCCGGGGTTGTGCTGACCCCGGCCGATGTATCGGTCACCCTGGGCGGCACGTTCCAGTTCTTCATGGCCGTGGTGGACGCCAACGGCGTGCCCGTGGCGGGCGCAACCCCCACGCTGGCCCTGGACCCCGCGGCCCTGGGCGCCGTGGATGCGGCCGGCCTGTTCACCGCTTCCCAGGCGGGCGCGGGCGTGCTCACGGCTTCTTACGATGCGTTCAGCGCCACGGCTTCCATCACCGTGGCGGCCATGTGCGCATCGGCCGTTGACTGCGACGACGGCAACGCGCTCACCATCGACGACTGCGCCAACGCGGGCACTGCAAGCGCCGCGTGTACGAACACGGCCGTGGCCTGCGCCCTGAACGCGGACTGCGACGACACCAACCCCCTGACCATAGACACCTGCACCAACGCAGGCACGGTGAGCGCCGTGTGCTCGAATGCGTCCTTTGCCTGTAACATCGACACGGATTGCGACGACGCCAACCCGGGCACCACGGACACATGCACCAACCCGGGCACCACCAGCGCCGTGTGCACAACAACCGTGAACGTGGGCGAGGTGTCCGTGGGAATACAATCTCTTCTTTGCAGCCTCAACGGCGACGGCACTGTTGACTGCTGGGGCCAAAACCCCTCGGGCCTGGGGGACGGCAGCAGCACGCAATCCTCGGTCCCGGTGCCGGTCAGCGGCATCACAACAGCCGTGGGGATTTCCGTTGGGTATGAGTCCGCGTGCGCGGTCCTGTCCAGTGGCGCGGTTCAGTGCTGGGGTGACAATACCAACGGGACGCTCGGGGATGGGACCAACACCAGTTCCAATGTGCCCGTGTCTGTAAGCGGCATTTCCACGGCCACAGCCATAGCCGCGGGCGCGGGCCACACGTGCGCCCTTCTGTCCAGCGGCGCCGTAAAGTGCTGGGGTGACAACAGCGCAGGCCAGCTCGGCGATGGCACCAACACCAATTCCACGACGCCCGTGCCCGTAAGCGGCATCTCCACGGCCACAACCATCAACGGTGGCTATAGCCATACGTGCGTGATTCTTTCCGGCGGGGCTTTGCAGTGCTGGGGCATGAACACCTATGGCCAGCTTGGCAACGCATCCACCACGGATTCCAATGTGCCCATGTCTGTGAGCGGCGCTCCCACGGTCACGGCTGTGGACGCGGGGTATATGCATACCTGCGCGATCCTGTCCGGCGGGGCCGTGAATTGCTGGGGATACAATGGATATGGCCAACTTGGCGACGGTACCAACACGGATTCCAGCGCGCCCGTGGCAGTCGGCGTGACCACGGCCACGGCCGTGAGCGCCGGCATGACACATTCCTGCGCGGTTCTGTCCGACGGAACCATGAAATGCTGGGGCATGAACGATTCCGGCCAGCTTGGCAACGGCGGCGCCACGGATTCCAACGTGCCCGTAAACGCAACCGTGCTCGCGGGCCCGGCCTCCAGTGTGTCCGCAGGGTACGGCGTGACCTGCGTCATTCTCACCGGCGGCGTGCGGCAATGCTTCGGCTCAAACTGGTACGGCAGACTCGGGGACGGCACCTCGGAACACTATACAGCCACGGATGTGAGCGGCATCACCGCGGCCACATACATGGCCGTGTCCCAACGGTATCACGCCTGCGCCGTGGACGGCGGCGCCGTGAAATGCTGGGGCAATAACGGCTCCGGGCAACTCGGCGACGGATCCACATCGGATACCACCGCCATCGTAACCGTGCCCGGCATCACCACGGCCGTTTCAGTGGGCGCCGGGGGAGAATTCACCTGCGCGCTTTTGACGGGCGGGACCGTGCAATGCTGGGGTTACGGAGGTGACGGCGGTCTCGGCAACGGAGCCAATATGGACTCCTACACGCCGGTTTCCGTAAGCGGCATTTCCACAGCCACCGGCATATCCGTGGGGTTCAATCACGCGTGCGCGCTGCTCAGCGGCGGGACCGTGCAGTGCTGGGGATACGGGTATGACGGCCAGCTTGGCAACGGGTCCAGTATGAGTTCCAATGTGCCGGTTTCCGTGAACAGCATCAGCACAGCCACGGCCATCTCCGCGGGCGACGGATCCACATGCGCGCTGCTGAGCGGCGGGACCGTGCAGTGCTGGGGATACGGCGCTGCCGGCCAGCTCGGCGATGGCAACGGTATGAGTTCCAACGTGCCGGTTTCCGTGACCGGGATCAGCACGGCCGCGGCCGTGACTGTTGGGTCCGGCCACGCATGCGCGCTGCTGTCCGGCGGAACCGCGCAGTGCTGGGGCGGCAATGGCTCGGGCCAGCTTGGCGACGGCGCCACCACAAGCGCCAATGCGCCGGTTACCGTGAGCGGCATAAGCACGGCCATGGGCCTTGCCGCGGGCGACTCCTTCACCTGTGCAACACTCACCGGCGGAACCGCCAAGTGCTGGGGAAGCAACATGTTCTATCAGCTTGGCGACGGCTCGGACACAGATTCCCTGGCGCCCGCAACCGTCACGGGCCTGTCCAATGCCGCGGCATTCATCAGCGCCGGCGCGGCCCAGGCCTGCGTGCTCACCACAGCCGGCGCCGTGTCCTGCTGGGGCACGGACTTGAGGTTCTTCCAACAAAACAGCGGCACATGAGCCATTCACCCGCGGCTGACAAAATCAACCGCGTTATTCAACGCATAACAGAACAGGCCCGCAAGGGCCTGTTTTTTTGGCGCGCACGGCGGCACGCGTCCACTTGGGCGTGAAATACGCAGGCATGTGCGCATATCGTTGCGTAGCAACAATGTCGCCATGTCCGGAAAATCTGCTGACTCGCAGTCGCACAAGATCATTCCAGATGGGGGATCAAGCGTTCAGGGTTTGCATAGAGGGTTGCTGCTGTCTGGTGCCGTGGAAAGCTCATATCCAAAATAAATCCGAAATACTGCAAAGTCTGCAATGTCGATAATCCCGTTCCCGTCAAAGTCCAAATAGGTCTGATAACCATCTTCTCCTTGAACAGTTCCAAACCCCGGCCTCAGAAGCGACAGGTCCGCAATATCAACAACATTGTCACAGTTCGGATTGCCGATCTCTGCCCTTCCGCCATTGGCAGCCGGCAGTTTGACGCCAAACACCCTGGTTGTAACGGAATCATCATCTGTTAATGATACGCCCTCGGCAAGAACAATGTAGCAGTTTCCCTGGACATCGAAAAATGACGTGTCGCAGGGCGTTGACCCTTTTGACGCAGCGGGAATTTTCAAAACGACTTTGTATGTCTTTTCCAGGTCGATGAGTCCGGAATTATTGTCAATGACAATATGAAAGTTGCCATTGCTATCCGTGATTGCAGGAATGTCGATGGGAGTATTGGATGAATCAGCAACAAACACATACAATCCGCTGACGGGTGTTAATGCGAATTTGCCATCGCTTCCCCTTGCGTTTGTGTCTATCTCAGCAATACTTGAGCAGTCTGTATTATTTGAAATATTCTCATAACGTGAGCAGTTTGATATGTGAATACAATCGGAATCGCAAGATGTACCGGTGTTAATCCAGTCTTCAATAATACATGAAGTACTACTGACAAAATTGGCCCCGCCATATTTTTGATTGTAAGGCGCCAGCCAATAATAATATTTGGTTCCATTAAGATTCGTGATGACATCTTCGAAAGTGTATTTCTCGGATCCATCCTCAAGCACGCTGCCGATTTTTACGGCGTCCTTCCTGTTGTCTGTTGTGCTCCGGTAAATTTGATATTCATCTACGATGTAGGAATAATAACTCTGGTCAAAATCGATTCGGCAAGTGTTCGATGCGGGTTGCGAGATGCTTCGAGGGCATACGCTGAATCCTGTTTTGCCGCCATCCGCGCTACATGAAGTTTCTGTAATAACTGGGGAATCGCCATGGTGGTATGAGACAACGCTGTCTGTTTGTTCTCTTGGATAGAATCTGAGCCCGGATGTGATATCGGAAGTCCAGAAGGCTGTGCCTCCTGTTAGGTTAAACATGCCTGTGGCCCCTGCAATAACGGTATTTTCAGAAGATTTCCCCACCAGGCTGTAGGGAATATTGTGATAATCGTCGAAGCCATTCTCTTTGACGATAAATTGCAAAGTTTCGTTGTATCCGATCTTGAGCTTGGGATGGTCCCCAACAGCAATGAGCAGCCTGCATGAAAAAGGGTCTGTGTTATTTGGATTTGTCACACAATCGCCGTCCCATAGGATTCGCGTGAGTGTGGGATCGGCGCCTGTTGATTCGGGCGAATACGTAATTATATAAGCATTCCGGATGTGTGTATCAGAAGGATTAGAATCTGGAATATCCGGATTGAAGATGTACAGCATATAACCTTCCGCGGATTCCAGAGTTGTTGGAAATTCAGTAGCTGGAGAAGGCGGCTCGCCAATACCCATATTTACACAAAGAATTGGACTATTCACACCTGCAATTGAACCATCCACGCCTGCGGAGATGCCTCTTATGTCGAGCCTGGGTTGATTCGTTATGCTTTGCCCGCCATTCGCATCTGGTTCGCCGCATACATCACCCTGTTTGTCTCCTACCGTGTATTCATCACCGCAGTTGCCGGGCGCAATACTCTTGAATTCGCCACATTCAAAATATCCGGCGGCATAGGAACATGAGTCATTGCGGGGCGTGGCTTCAGACTGGTTCCATGCACCCATTGATTTGCAGGGCTCACCGATTGGCGCTTCACTGGCCACGTTGCCAATGCCGTCAATCGCAACAATGTAATATGAGATACTGTCATAAATTTCCCAATTGCTGTCGAAAGGAATGTCCGCACTCCACTTATCGAGTTTATCATCATAAGACAATGCAATTCGGTTGGCGTCAGAGATGTTATCCTCGTGATAGTAATAAACAAACGCCGCTTTAATTTCTGGTGGATTGGGCGTTATTTGCGGATCTGGAATCCTATACCAGTCGGATGATGCGCAGTTGGATTGAGGAACGGTATCGCAAACCTTGATCCATTGTATTTGAGATTCAATTGTCGCAGATACTTTGAAGAATGAAGCAAAGGGTGTGATTGGAAAGTTTTGAACTCCGGTAATTGTTGGCGGGGATGGCATTTCTTGAATTGCAAAATTAAAGGCGAGATTTTGAGCTACGGAACAATTTGCTATAAGCGAAATTAACAACAGCGTGTGCACTGCCGTCAAAGTCATTCGTCTCATAAGCTATCCCCTACATCTCAACACGGCATTAATTGATATTATCTATTAATATCAATACATATGCCACCGCTCCACATAACCACAAATTGCATATTTCATTTAAAAATCGTCTAAATATTAGACATAATTCAAATGGATTTGCGACAATTTAGTCGCGAAATGCTGACAATAGAGCAGCGGATTATCAGGATTCGCCCAAAGATACCGTTATCCATGCTTTGCATCAGCCTGCTTATCATCTCACATATCGTGGTCCGGCATCATGGCTTCAGTGCTTGCCTATGATTCCCGCCCCGGCATCAGCTTTATTCAACGGTTAGCCCGCAGGTTTCGATGAGTTGCCTGTACGGGAATGCGGGACCCATGTCGTACTTGTCTTTGCGGAACATCTGGTGCGTGGCCACGCCGCGGAATTCGCACATGGCCGGAAGCTGGCAGGACATGAAATCCGCGGGCATGCGGCGCGGGATACGGTATTGGGTGAGCAGCCAGTTCACAAGCGAGCACACGGACTGAACCTGATCCGCGGGAAAGGCCACGCCGCCGTGGGCGTCGCGGTTTTTGCCCTGCACGATCTGCGCCTCGCTGTATGATTTGCCCATGTAATCCACCCATTTGCCGCCCTTGCGCCACACGGGCCCGATGTTGACGATTTCAATGCCGATGGAGCGTTTGTCGTGGCGGTGGTTCTGGGCGTTGCGGCCGGGAATGCCCAGGTGATAGGCCCAGCAGCGCTCGTCGAACAGGCGGTAGATGGCGCCGCTCTTTGCCACGATGAACGGGGTGGCCACCCTGCCCTTTTGCTTGAATGCGGCGTATGCGCCTTCCCATGTGTACCCGGCGGTGAAGTGCAGGACGATGAGATCCTTGTGATAGGCTTCTTTCCAGTAATCGGCGGCGGGCAGGGATTTTTGCGTGATGCCGGGCTGCGCGGGCGCGCGGCCCGCGCGCGGGGTGTCCGAGGGCTGCGCCTTGTTCACGAGCGCGGATGTGGCGCGGTCGCTGTGCGCCATGTCCGTGATATCCGGGCGCACCGGGTCCGCGGCGCCGCCCCAGTTGCCGGGCAGTTTGAGTTTGCGGCCCGCGCGGATGCGGTCCGGGTCGGCCAGGCCATTGGCGGCCGCCACCATGTCCAGCAGCCGCGTGTCGAAATGGCCATAATACTTTTTGATGATTTTTGACAGGGAATCGCCCTGGCCCACAACATGGATCTTGAATGTCATAACGCACCTCGCTTTGGATATTGTTGGCAGCCGGTTACGGCTAAGGAATGCCTTCGGCGACTTAAGGAACCCTTTTGAAAAAGGTTTCCTTAAGAATCCTTTCAAAACTTTTTGGCGGGCCATTGCCCGGCGTAATACGCGCCGGGCAATGGCCTCATTGAACGACCCCGGAGCAAGCCACGGGGTATCTTGACGTCTCGCAAGCTGTCATTGCGAGGAGGCCAGGAGGGCCGAAAGCCTGTCCCTGCATGTATTTAGCAGGGATGGCAATCTAAGCTGTTTGTCACTGGTTTGCTTACCAGTCACTGATAAGCTCTATGTTACGCATCGCTGAGATTGCCACGTCACTTCGTTCCTCGCAATGACATATTAGGGGCTTGGTTCATCGACCAGCAACTTTTTGCCAGCCTACGCTGCAAGCATCTGGAATTCAGTTCGATTAAACCCTTGGCATGGATACCTATTAAACCTCACTTCACACGGCCATTGATTTGTTTTGGCCTGCGTTTGATTTGCTCTGTGGACGCTTACAACTATGGATCGCGCGCGCATTTATCGCCCACAATTTTTTCACGTGCTTTATTGCTCTGTTTTTGAATCCGCATCCATTGTACCACAAGACGGTTTTGCGCGTACAGGCGTTATATTTTTTTCACGCACATGCGCAACAATATTTGCAGAATGTCTGGATTTCGGCCGGGCGCGGATACTCACCAAGGCGCGATGCGCTATAATGCAGGCATGGTCAAGGCGTTGGGCACAGTGCTGAGGTTTATTCTGAACATCCCGAATTTTGTGATGCTGTATGTGCGCATGATGCTGGACCGGGAGATTCCCCTGCCCCCGCGCCTGGTGCTCATTGGAGCGGCCCTGTATGTTGTTTCTCCGATTGATTTGATTCCGGGTGCGCTTTTGCCGGTCATCGGCTGGCTCGAGGATATGCTGATTTTTTATGTTGCCATGAAGATATTCGTGGCCATGTGCCCGCCGCAGGCTCTGGAGCGGCATGTGGCTACGGTGGACTACCTGGACCGGCTGCGCAAACGCGGCGGGTTGCTGTGATAAATGGACAACCCCCGGGCATTTGGGATAAAGTGATGTTTCGTGCGGCGCATGAGCCGCATAGTTCATGGGGCGCGGCGGAATTGCGTGAACGCTGACAAGAATTCAAGGCACACAAATCCATGGCTGGCCGTGGCGGGCGCAGCGGCCGCGGGCCTTGCATGCCTGTTTTTTTTATGCTTTGATTTCCATTCCAGATCCCTGATTTCCCCGCTGCGCCAGGCCCTGTTTCCCAATGGATTCGCGGCCGCGGCCATGGCCCTTGTGTTCATGCAATGCCTGGTTTCACGCGCCGCCGCACCGGGCGCCGTTGACACTCCGCGCCGCGCGGCCCTGGACCTGTTTCTTGTCAGCTTCCTCATTTTGTTTCTGGAACTGACGCTCATCCGCTGGATTCCCGCATACGCCAAGCTGGTTTCGTACTTTACGAATTTCATATTGATCGCATGTTTCCTGGGCATGGGCCTTGGCTGCCTGGCGGCCTCGTGGCGCATTTCATTCCTCGGGGCCACGCCCGGGCTGGTTGCCGCGGTCATGCTGGGAACCCTGTTTGTGTATGACAGCGCCCCGGCCGTGCAGCACGCGGCCGCGCTTGCGGGCGGGGACCGCATTTATTTCGGGGCCGAAGAAGGCGGAGGCTCGTGGGCCGCGGGGGTACCGTACATTATCGGCGGCCTGTTCGTGCTCATCACAGCCGCGTTCATGGGCCCGGGCCAGGTTATGGGCCGGCTTTTTAATGCATTCGACAAGCCGCTCAAGGCGTATATCGTAAATATCGGGGCCAGCGCCGCGGGCATCACTGCGTTCACGCTTCTGGCGTATATGCAGACCCCTGCGTGGATTTGGTTCGCGTGCTCGGGCGCGCTGCTGTGCGCGCTCATGCTGCCGCGCATGCGCCTTGCCGCGGCGGCTGCGCCGGCGCTGCTGCTCGTGCTTTGTGCGGCCGCTGCGTTTTTCGCGGACGCCTCGCAATCCGGCAGCGTGACGTGGTCGCCCTACTACCGGGTCAAACTGGATGAAAACCGCATTTCCGTGAACCAGATATCGCACCAGGCCATGAGCAGCAGCCGCACCCCGCCGTTCATTTACCAGTACCACCTGCCGTGGTTGCTGAACCGCGACACAGGCGGCGCGCCGCCGCAGGATGTGCTTATTATCGGCGCGGGTTCGGGCACGGATGTGAGCCACGCCCTGCGCTATGGAGCCGCGCACGTGGACGCCGTGGAAATCGACCCCGCCATCCTGGCCATTGGCCGCGCGCACCACCCGAACAATCCCTATGCGGACCCGCGCGTGTGCATCATCAACACCGATGGCCGCTCGTTTCTTCAAACAACGGATAAGCAGTATGACCTGATTATTTACGGACTCGTGGATTCCGTGACGCTCATGAGCAGTTTTTCGAGCGTGCGCCTGGAAAACTACCTGTTCACCGAACAGGCGTTTGAGGATGTGAAAAAACGGCTCAAGCCGGGCGGCCGGTTCGTGGTGTACAATTTCTTCCGCCGCAGTTGGCTCACGATCCGCATCTACCGGGTCATGGAAAAAGTGTTCGATGATCCGCCCCTTCTGGTGCTGGTTCCGTCGGCCCAGGCCATCCACCCTGATATGCAGCACGACACCCGCATGATTTCCCTGTTCATGGCCGGGAACACCGCGCCCCTGCACCAGGCGTTCGGCGCGCGCGGCGCATACCGCGTGGTGCAGAACCAGGGTGTTGCCGATCAGCCCTTCAACGGCTTCGCGCCCCCGCCGGGCGTTGCCACGCGCGATCTGTACAGCACGGCCGTGAGCGGGGGCGAGGACATGCGCCTCACCACCGATGACTGGCCGTTTATCTATCTGCGCGAGGCGCGCATCCCGCGCCACAATCTCGTGGGCCTGGGCATCATCCTGCTCGTGTCCCTGGCCGCGGTCCTGGCTTTTTCCAGCGCGGGTCGCGGCGCATCCGGGTTCAGCCTGCACTTCTTTGCCCTGGGCGGCGCGTTCATGCTGCTGGAAACCACGAGCATCGTGCGCCTCAGCCTTTTGTACGGCTCCACATGGATCGTGAATTCCGTGGTGTTCCTGTGCGTGCTGCTCATGATTTTCGCGGCGAATTTCTATGTGCTGCGGCGCGGGGCGCGCGGCGCGTCTGTTCCCTACCTGCTGCTGCTGGCTGCGCTGGCATTGAATCTGGCCCTGCCCCTGGCGTGGTTCCTGGACAAAGGATTTTTCACGGGCCGGGTTCTGTCCGCTGCCATGACATTCCTGCCCATCGCGTTCGCGGGCGTTGTGTTCGCAGGGTCGTTCGCGCGCAGCCGCCGGCCCGCCGCGGACCTGGGGTCCAACCTGCTGGGTATCATCGCGGGAGGGGCCCTGGAATACGCGTCCCTAGTGTGGGGTTACAACGCGCTCCTGGCCGCCGCGGCCCTGCTCTACGCCCTGTCCTGGATCGCGGCCCCGCGCTATAATAATTCGTGAAGCCGGGCCGCATTTCCGAAGTCTCTTTCCGGGGAATCCGTTTTATGAAATATCCGTACACCAATCCCTGCTATCTCAAGATCGACCTGTTCTGCCGCGGCATGAAAATCGACCCGGGCTGCGATCTGGACAATGATGCGCGGCCCGTGCGGCGCACGCGCGCGGGCCTGGGCTCGGGTCTGGAAATCATCATCCCGCCCAACCTGCACACCAATGTGCCGCTCGAAGAATCTTTTGTTTCCACCACCCCGTACACACTGCACAAGGAAAACGGGAAATACGTGATCCGGCGTGACGGCGTTCTCATAACATCCGTGGAACTGCCCCGCCGCCCGCATTGGTACGATCAATCAACCACCAGCGGCAAGCAAATGAGCCGCATCGCGGTCATGCAGGGCACATACCTGGCCGTGTACCCGGGCCGCATATGCCATTTCTGGACCACGACCCCGCGCACAAGCTGCCACTTCTGCTCCACGGGACTCAATGTGGGCGCTATCGAGGCCAGGGAAAAAACCGTGGACGATGTGCTGGAAACCGTGGCCGCTGCGCGCCGCGAAAACAACATCACGTATGTACACTTCAACACCGGGTACATGCTGGGTGAGGAACTGGATTTTCTGGAGCCGTTCGTGCGCGCGGTCAAGAAAAAAACCAATCTCATGGTGGGCGTGCAGACCACGCCCGCTCCGGATTTAAGCAAATACAAAAAGCTCGCGCGCCTGGGTGTGAACAATGTTTCCTTCTGTTTTGAATTGTGGGACAAAGAGCAACTGGCCGAAGTGTGCCCGGGCAAAAGCGCGGACATCGGGCAGGACCGCTACCTGGAAGCCATCCGCTACTGCCGCCGCCTGTTCCCGGCCGTGAACGGGGAAATCATCGCCGGTCTCGAACCCGTGGAAAACACACTTGAGGCCATACGGTGGATCACCAAAGCCGGGGCCCAGCCCACGGTGTGCGTGTTCCGCCCGTGCGTGGGCACGGATTATGAGGACAAGCTCCCGCCGGACGCGGACGCGCTCATCCCCGTGTTCCGCGAGCAGTACGAGGCCTGCATCCGCAACGGGGTGCCCATCGGCATCGCGCCCAATATCAAGGTCAGCCTCGTGGTTCTGCCCGAGGAAGGCCGGTACCTGAGCACGGACAAATCCTCGGCATTCAAAATCAAGGAAACGCGCAACCAGGCCGTCAAGACCGTTTTCCGCGCCTATTTTAATCTGCAACTGTCTTTGAAAAAATAACGTGCTCAGCAGCCCCGGGAACGCCTTGGGCATAAGGATACCGGGGCCAGGATAACACAGGAGCCAATGCCGTTCAAAATTATCGACAACCGCCGGGAATCATCACTGCGCCGCGCCGTGGAACCGGGCAGCGGGGCCGGCGGCGCCGTGACGCGCGGCATAATGTCCGTGGTCTCGGAAATGTACCGCGTGGGCCTCAACAGCAACACGCGCAAACTGCGCCGCAGGCCCGTGCAGAAACTCAGCGTTCCCGTGATCAGCGTGGGCAACATCACGGCCGGGGGCACGGGAAAAACACCCGTGTGCCTGTACCTTGCCGGGCAACTCAACAGCGCGGGATTCACTGTGGGAATCGCCACGCGCGGATATGGCCGCCGGGATACGCAGCCCGTGACAGCCACGCGCGAAAACAACCAGGGCTGGCGCCAGACCGGGGACGAACCCCAGCTTTATCTGAATCACGGGCATGTGCGCGCCGTGGCCGTGGACCCGGACCGGTACCGGGCAAGCGCAGACCTGGCCGCCAACCACGCATGCGGCGTGGTGCTCCTTGATGACGGGTTTCACTTTATCACCCTGGCCCGTGTGGCCGATATCGTGTGCCTGGACGTGCGCAACCCCTTTGGCTACAACCGCCTGCTGCCCCGCGGCACCCTGCGCGAACCCGTATCCGCGCTCACGCGCGCCACGCATTTCTGGCTCACGCACGCCACGGACAAGAACGCGTCCCAAACCCGGGAGCTTCTCGACACTCTTAACAAGGACTACCCGGATATCCCCGTGATCCTATCGCGGCACGAGCCGGTTTCCGTGCATCCAATCGGTGACAGCGGAAACCAGCCGCATAGCACGGATACACTGGCCGGACAAACCCTGTGCGCGCTCAGCGCCATCGGGTCCCCGGAATCATTCGAGCACACCCTGGAAACGCTGAGTGGAAACAAAGTGCTTGCCATCCGGTATTCCGACCACCATGCATTCACGGAAAAGCAACTGCGCGAAGCGGACCGCCTGGCGCGCGAAAACGGGTGCGGCGCCGTGATCACAACAGAAAAAGACGCGGTGCGCATCCCCCCGGGATTTACCCCCCAAATGCCGTGGCGCATGCTCACAATCGGCATGCGCGTCACTGCGGGCGCGGAGCATGTGGAACAGATTATCGAATCAATAAAATAAAAATGCGGTTTATGAATAGCGGCTTACACGGTTCAAGAAACCCTTTTAGAAAATGGTTCATTGGGAATCCTCCCAAAATTTTCCACGGGCGATTGCTTCATTGAATGAACTATCCCGGGGCTCGTTCCATGGTATCTTATTGACTCAAACATAGCGGGGAGGAGAGGTTTGATTTTGGAGTGCGGTGATTTATCGCCGCTTTTGCAATACGAGATTTACCGTGATGCACCGACGTATGCCGGGAATTAATTCCCGGCACGCAAAGCGACATTAAAATGTCGCACTCCAAAGGGGAAGCGGTTTGATCTAAGATGTTTTATTAGCTTGATTTGACGAACCCGCTAAGTTTGAGTTATTGAAACACAACCACATCGGATATCATTGCGAGGCCGGGTGGGCCGACGCGGCAATCCGGCAAGTTGCTTTTTGGCAACCAAGTCAATCGGATGCCTGGCATTACTGATTGAGATTGCCACGTCACTGCGTTTCTCGCAATGACAACTTCAGAGGCTTTGTCCTGATACAGTCACATATTGCCATCCCACGGTGCAAACATCGGGGAATTCTTTCGGTTAAAAGCAAAACCCAAACCACGCTCAGGCGAAACGGCGCAGCATGTCGATGGCGAACTGGGCCGTGAGGCCGCGGCAGTCTTCGCGGCGGCGGAAGATGCGGCGGCTGAATGTTACGGGCTCGCGCGCAGGGTCGCGGAACACCAGGGCCGCGTACACCTGGCCCACTTCGGCTTTGCCCTGGGCTTCGGGGCCGGCGTTGCCTGTGGTGGCAAGGGCCATGTCCGCGCCAAGTGTGTCCAGGGCGCCGCGCGCCATGGCTATTGTGACCTGCTCGGACACGGGGCCGTACCGGGCCAGCAATTCTTCGCTCACATTCAGGTATTTCATTTTCGCGGCTTCGCTGTATGCGGTCACGGAGCCGAGCAGCACCTGGGACATGCCCGGCACGCTCACGAGCCGGCTGGCCACCAGGCCGCCGGTGATGGACTCGGCCAGGGCCAGGGTGAGCCCTGCCGCGCGGAGCCTGTCAAACACGGCCTGCTCCAGGGTGGTTTCGTCCTGGCCGTAAATGTATTCACCTACGATTTCATAAATGCGCGCGGCTGTGGCGTCCAGCATGGCCGTGCTTTGTTCCTCGGAATCGGCGCGGGCCGTGAGGCGCAGGTGAATCTGGTAATCCACGGGCAGGAAAGAAAAGGACGGATTCCGGGACGTGATGATATCCATGGGCAGCAGGGGCTGGAGCGTGGACTCGCCGATGCCGAACAGGCGCAGGGTGCGCGTTGCGCTCACGCCGTGCGCCAGGCCCTGGAGCATGTAATCCATGGATGCGCCGAGCATGGCCGTCATTTCGCGGGGTACGCCAGGGAAAAACGCCATGCGCGCCCGGTCCGCGCGCACCACAAAGCACGGGGCTGTTCCCACGGGATTCATGATCACGTGGCACCCGTCCGGCACCAGGGCCTGTTCCAGGGCATTGTCCGTGCAGGGCACGCCGAGCATTTCATGGAAGGTGCGCACATGCGCGTCCACAGCGTCATCGCGGAACATGTCCACACCCAGGAAATCCGCCACGGCGGCTGCGGTGAGGTCGTCCACAGTGGGTCCCAGGCCGCCCGTGGCTGTCACGATATCCGCGCGGGACGCGGCGCGCTGCAGCGCATCCACGATATCCTCGCGCGTATCCGCAACCGTGGTGCGGTACCGCACCTTCACGCCCCGCTCGTTCATGATGCGGGAAATGTATGTGGCGTTGGTGTCGTCCATGCGCCCTTGCAGCAGTTCATTGCCTATAGAAATGATTTCTCCCTGAAGCATACGCCAAACCTCCTGTTTATCTCTTACATTATATTGATCTGATTTGCGCCCATCGCTCACCTGTACGAAAAACCATTACAAAATTTGAGTTTGTTTGACACTGTTGCTATTTGTTTTTATGATATATTCGCTTTGTTCGGCGCACAGGGAGCAATTTCCATTGGACAAATCGATTCGGGATCAAATCGGGACACGCATCAAAGACATTCCCACTCTGCCCATAGTGGCGACCAAAATCCTTGAAGTCACGGAAGACCCTGAAAGCTCGGTTGACGATCTCAAGGAAATCATCATGATGGACCAGGTGGTGTCCGCGCGCCTGCTCAAGGCCGTGAACTCGGCTTTTTTCGGGTTTCCCCGGAAAATCGACACCATATCCCAGGCCATCGTGATCCTGGGATTCAACAATGTGCGCAGCCTGGCCCTGTCCGTGTCCATTCTCACGGCCATGCCGCCCAAACCATCAAGAATAGGGTTCGACCACCGGAAGTTCTGGCGCCACTCCGCGGGCACCGCGTTTGTGGCGCGGGCCATGGCCAAATCCGCGCGCCTGCGCGATTCCGAGCTGTTCTTCGTGGCCGGTCTCCTGCACGACATCGGGTTCATCCCCATGGACCAGACCATTCCCCAGGATTTGAAGAAGGCACTGGAATACTCCAAGCAGCACAACATTCCCGTGTACCAGGCGGAAAAAGAAGTCATGGGGTTCACCCATGCGGACGTGGGC
>Ga0351854_1079_pt1 | contig 19929 bp, 8 predicted proteins | sample BONcelHFGM3001C9_FD_206793 | JGI IMG/M metagenome (GOLD analysis project Ga0351854, IMG submission 206793) | Enriched cells from coal bed in the Powder River Basin, Montana, United States - BONCAT cells FGM rep2 HSBNCT.FGM.300.1.C9 ...
TGAATAAATATAATATTACGTTAGCAGTTAAGGAAAAATATGAATTGATTGCGACACGTTCATTTAATGTTGATGGGGAAAACATCGGATTTTATAACCTCGCCTATTTTGAAAAAATCGGAAAAGAATCAATACCAAATTATCTTGATTATCTTTCGGGATTTCCAAACTCCAAGCATTCTGACATGGTTAAGCTCAAAGCTGGAAAGTATTGGAAAATGCGTGGAGATTATCCAAGTGCTCTCGCTGTATTTAATATGATTTTAAGAAATCCAATGAGTTTAGCCTATACTCCGGCGATGCTTGAAAAAGCTGACATTTACAATTCTGCTAATAAATATAAAGAGGCACAGTTAGTTTTTAACCAATTGCTTAGGGGCGATTTGAATTCCTCATTAAAAGCAAAGACAATGTTTGATCTGGCAAGGAGTTATTCCTCAGAAGGGAACATAGGTATGGCTGTAAATACTTATAATACAATAGCGGCAGATTTTGAAGGGAACGAGCTTGCGGCTGAAGCAATTCTTCAATCAGCCATTCTAAATGTACAAACAGGAAATTTGACGGCAGCTATAGAAAGTTTTAATAAGTTATTAACAACATATAGCGAGTCTAAGTCGGTTATTTATGCTCAAATGGAATTGGCAAAGATTTTTGAATCAACTAAAGAAATTGAAAATGCTATTACGGCTTACAATAGAGTAATGAATGAAAGTCGTGACGAAGACCTTCGAGATGAGGCAGCATTTAGATTGGCAAACCTTTTAATCCACGAAAAGAGGAACGAAGAATCTATTAGAGTATTAAGGGGTATCATAAATAGAAACAATTCTAAACAGGCGGTTGCAGATGCTAAATATAGATTAATCATGCCACTATTTGCAGAAGGAGAAATTCTGAGTGCACGTGAAATTTATGATGAACTTTCAATTGATGTTCAAAATAATTTGATGACCGAGTTTTCAACAGTCCCATTCGGAATACGTGGAGGGGGTACAGGGCTTATTAATGGTGCTTACCTGAATAAACCGTTCATACCTGGTGTTAACCCAATCTCAATTCTAAATCTACCGGAATTAGCCGAAAAGTTTTCAGCCGTTGGTCCTATTTATAATATAACTTCAGAGGCAATTGGTACTGTTATAAATATCCCGGTAAAGCAGAAATGGATTGAGAAAGGACTGGTGAAATTCGGAGAAACAGGAATCTTTTTATATGAAAACAAAAGTTGGCATCTTGTTTCAAAAGATTTTAATAGTGAAACCATCTCCTTTAACTTCACTCTGAAAAGTGAAGGGATTTATGCTCTTCTAGTACGCGAACCTGTTGTCGTTCGTCTCTTCAATATTTATTTTGATTTAAATAAAGCAAATATCAAAAAAGAAGCTGAAGTAAATTTATACCAGACTATTGATGATCTTAAAGCGCAGCCTGATGTTTTACTTGAAATTGCCGGGCATACTGATTCTATAGGAACAGAAGAGAAAAATCTGGAATTATCTATAGCAAGAGCCAACTCGGTAAGAGATTTTATGGTTCGAAATGGCATAAATGGATCTCGTTTAATAGTCCGAGGTTTCGGTGAAAGCAGCCCTATTGTTCAAAACGATTCACCTGAAAATATGCAGATGAATAGGAGAACAGAATTTACGTTTATCGATACCTCAGCTTATGTTTCATTAGCTTCGTCTGATAAGGAAATTCAATATATAGTTCTCCTCAAGAATTATAATAATATAAAAGAAGTTTATGAACAGAAAAGATACTATTCACAACGGGGTTTTGATCTGATCGTGTTTAACGATCCATCTGATCCGAGTGGACAGTATCAACTTATTCTCGGTATTTACAAATCACGTGAAATTGCGGATGAAAACATTAAAAAATTTACAACCGAATTTAAATCAATTGACCCAGTTATTTTTATGAGATAAAAGGAATAAATCTTCATAATGTTTTATTCCGGAAGAAGGTAAAATGGTGCTCTCTTTTTTAGCAGCACCATTTTTAAATGGATTGATTAGATATTATTTCCCCACCATAATAAAGGCTCCCCACAGTCTTGGATTTCTATATTGAGTTTTTATCTTAGTAATAGCATCTTTGAACGCCAGATGTTTGTCGTCAGTTACTAAGAGACCGTTGTAAAAAGCAGTCATTAATTCATTGGTTACTTGATCATCCACTTTCCATAAACTCATAATGATTGATTTTGCCCCTGCAACTTGAAAAGCTCTCTGTAGACCATAAATTCCCTCACCTTTTTTTATCTCACCCAGCCCTGTTTCACAAGCTGATAGAACAACCAAATCCGTTTTATCAAGTTCGAGATTCATTGCTTCATAAGCAGTTAGTAGACCATTTTCGATTTTCCCCGAATATTCACCCAGTCCCGATATTCCGTTAGAAGCACCAGCAAGAAGTAATCCTGACCTTAATAATGGAGTCTCAAGTGCTTTCTCCGATTCAATTCCGAATAATTGTCCCCCCTTTTTATCTATATCAGAAAGGAAATATCCATGGGTTGCTATATGGAGAATAGTTGGACTTTTTACATTTTTCAAAGCCTCCTCAATCGCATCATTACGCAAAAAGCTTTCGACCGTCCAATCTTTACTTGATAAAAGCTGGGCAATCTTTTCAATCTCTACTTTTGTCCCCGGAAGATCATTTATATTTATCTTAATATTATTATTTGATGCTGATGAACTAACTTCACTATAATAGCGATTTTTGTTATAAGTTGATGCAACCGATACATACATTTCGGGACTCAATCGATAATTAGGATATCCGAAAAGTGCTGCACTTTTTTCGCCACCACTATGTGATATTTTAGCTTCAACTATATCTTTTGTATTTGAAATAATTCGTATGTCTAAATTATCTCCAAGATATGATTTATTGGGCAGTTGCAATGTTTGTAAATTTAATTGATTATAGACACCGTCAGGAGAAAGATAAACTCTATCAATTCCTTCAAGCCTTTCTCCAATTTTATTCCAAAAAAGATCATACAACAATGAAGTTGATTGGTTGTTTTCAATCGAATTTTTATAAGCTACAATTGCTTTGGTTTCAAGATCTTTTCCATTAGGTAATAAAACTGTTTCAGGAGCAGTTACGGAATTTTTCTTAATTATTAGCGCTGCATAATATATGCTATCCTGCTGATTTTTTCCAAACTCACTAATTCTAATCATTTCAATTGCCGCTTCATTATTCCCGAGTTTATCCCTTACATCTTCCCATCTGTACTTCTTCTTATCAAATTCTTTAGCGAATAATATAGATCGTGAGTTCAGACTACGCTCCAACTCGTTTACAACGACTTCGATAGAATCAATATTTAAGCGCTGTTTATCTCTATCGTCCTTACTAAGGGTATAGATTTTCGATAATAATTCACGTGTTTCTGAAAATTTCTGAAAATTATTTTTGAGGATTTCATCGTTACTGCTTGCAATTGAGTTGCGCAATTTCTGAGAGCTATTAAACAATAATGCCTTTGTTGACAATTGATTATTATACATAGTTGAAATTATTGAAGGGTTCTTACTCCTTCTTTTTAAAGCAAAAAGATTAAAAAGCTCGAAGCGAGATTGAATAGTTGAGAAAAATTCTGATTTTTCTTTTTCACTTAATGCTGGAAAATAATTATCAATTTGATCAAGAAAGAGTTCATTTGCTTTAAGAAAATATTTTTCTGCATTTTCGTCATCACCTTTAGCATTATAAAGTAAACCAAGTGTGTTAATTGAAATAGCGTAAAAAGGGTGTTTCTCTCCTAGTGCTTCTTCTCTAATTTTCAATGATTTTAATAGTATCGGTTCTGCTTCATCAAAACGTTTAAGGTTTATTAGTAGAATGCCATAACTCATTAATGCCGAAGCAAAATCAGGATGTTTATCGTTAAACTTATTCCGATAAATTTCAACCGCTTGAACAGCAAGAGGTAATGCTTTGGAGTAATCTCCCTTAGTGTAATGAAGTCCCGAAAGATTAATAAGTGAAGCGGCGTAAGAGGGGTGATTTTTACCGAATAAAGTATCTACTATTCCTAATGCTTCTGTATAAAGATTTTCAGCATCATTATAATTTTCAGAGGCAAGGTATACCCCTGCAAGATTATTGAGTGAAGCGGCGTAAGTGGGATTTAATCTTCCTGCAAGTGATTGATTAATAGAAATTGATTCCATGTTTTTGCTTTCAGCTTCACTTGTTCTTCCCATGCTTAAGTAGAGAAGAGAGAGGTTATTTAATGCTGACGCATACCCGGGATGGTTCTTCCCATGAGATTTTTCATGTAAATTGAGAACCTGTTTAAACAGTTGTTCCGACTCATTATATTTACCAGTTTTATAATATAGAGATGCAATGTTGACAAGGGAATTGATATAATCTATAGACGATTTACCAAAGTACGTCTCAACAGTTTTTAATGCTGTATTATAAAGCTCCTCAGCCCGTAAATAGAAACCAGTATTTAGGTAAAGCGAACCCATATTTAATATTGTTTTAACATATATAGAATGTGAATAACCAAGTTTTTCAATGATGATATTTCTTGCTTCAGTATACAACTCTTCTGCCATGGTAAAGTTTCCGGTGATTCTCATTAAATCAGCAAAGTTATTTAGCGCGACTGCATAATCAGGGTTGCTTTTCCCTCCGGTGTTTTCTAATATTTTTAGGGAGATTGTATACAATGATTCAGCCTCGGCATAATTCCCATTATTCACATATACAAGTGCAAGCCCTTCAATATAATTCGCGTAAACTTTATTCTGTTTACCACTATTCACAATTAAAGAAATCGCTTCTTCATACAATTTTTCAGCAGACTGATAACGTCCGGTAGATGTATAAAGTACAGCAAGGTTATTCAAACAATTTGCATAATCTGAATGACTTCTTCCAAGTAAATCACCTATGATCTGCATAGCAATCAAATAATTTTGTTCGGCTTCTTTGGTCCGGAAAGAAACCTGATACAATTTTGCAAGATTGTTTAATGTATTTGCATATTCAATATTTTTACTTCCCCTTAACATCTCTATTATTTTAAGTGATTGGTTATACATTATTTCAGCCTTATCGTATTTACCGAGAAACGTATATAAAAGTCCAAGATTTGTTAAGGTTGAAGCATAACTAAGGTGTGTATTTCCTATAGTTTTTTCTAAGCTTGATAACGCTTCGTTAAATAACTTTTCTGAATCGTCATATCTTCCTAATTGAAAATATACCGAAGCAATACTACTTAAAGTAGTTGCAGTTAATGGATGCGAACGGCCCAATTGTACATCACGAATTTCCAGGGCTTCATTATATAATTTCCCCGCATTAGAATAGTTCCCCCATGCAAAATAAAGATCGGCAAGCCCTGAAAGCGATTCTGCATAAGATAAATGTTGTTTCCCCAAAAGTTGTTCCCGAAGGTTCATTGCCTTGCTTAGATTTTTTTCTGCTTCAGCAAAATTTCCGATAGATTTTTGCAACTCTGCATAATTATTAATGATATTACTATAAATGGGAGTCGCAATTGCTCCTGATTTTTCCATTAACTTTTGTGCTTCGGTAAATAGTAGGGCAGATTCTTTAAATTTACCAGTGTTTGTATAGAGAAGACCAAGACTGTTTAAGATACTTGCATAATCTGTGTTATTGTAATCATTGGTTGTTTTGTAAAAGAGGATGACATCATTAAACATTTTTTCCGCCTGGTCATACTTTCCTCTTTTATAATACACATTACCTAAATTACTTCTGATTGTTGCAATAGCAGGGATATTTTCACCAAGATTTTTTTCCATTACTCTCAAGGTTTCCGTGTAAAGTAGTTCAGCCTCATCATATCTGCCTGATTCTTCCTTTACCAACGCAAGGTTATTCATTGAGTTGACTATACAACTATAATCTTTCACCGTCTGTGAATTATAAATAGATAAAGTATTTTTGAAAATAGAAGTGGCTTCATAGTATCGTGATGTTGAAATATAAAGTTCCCCCAGAGTATTTAAGGCTTGTGCATATTCAACTGAATTTTCCCCTTTAGATTTTTTGATTATTTCTACTCCTTTAAAAAGAATAGGTTCTGCCGATGTAAATTTTCTTGTCTGTATATAGACTCCCGCAAGATCAACCAAAGAGAATCCATAAAATGATGAATCGCTCGCTGCTTGCTGCAATAATATATCTGAAGCTTCCTTATAATATTTTTCAGCATAAATAAAATTCCCCATCGTCCTATGAACCATGGCAACATTTTTCAGCGCATTTCCATAAGCCAGATTGTTTTTACCAACCTCCTTTTCTAACAGCATACAAATATTGAGTCCAAACTCGAGAGATTTCTCAAAATTCCCGGATTCGTAATTCTCAAACAGTTTTTTGTATGATTCTTCCAATGACTGTGCAAAAGTGGAAAAAAGAGTATTAACCCAAAGAAAAGAAACCAACAATATCAGACGACTAATCATTTTCGAACCCGATTTGTTACAAGCGTATAAATTATATTGTTTGTAAATTATTAAGAATTTAAATCAATAAAAAGAGTCCCCGGGCTAATACTTCAATCCGGGTTCTAATTATCTAAACTTAAATGAAAACGATCAGAAATCGTTTTTGATTAGTTATTAATCCGAATTTAAGCCAAATTATTGTTTCAAATTTGAGTGAATAATTTCAAATATTGAGAAATGAGTGATTATTTGGTCAATTTGTGCCAATTTTGGAATGGAACAATATTTGCATAATTATTGGCTGTTCACACTTTTTATTCTAAACAAAATGGATTTAATATGGATGAAGATCGTTTAAATATTGAAGAATATATCAGGCTTTCAAAAATTAACAACCAGGGCGAACCGGTAAATCATGTCTCTATTATCGGTGCCGGAGTTATGGGACAGGGAATTGCTCAAACAATTGCCTCTGCAGGAGTGGAAGTCTTAATAATTGAAAAAGATAGTATTCAACTTGAAAAAGCAAAAGAAGAATTATCTGAATCAATCGACCGCGAAATAAAACGCTGGGCTATGACCGCATCAGAAAAAAAAGCTATTCTTAGCCGCATTCATTGGGCTACAACGCTTGATGGAATTAAAGAAAGCGATATTATTATAGAAGCAATCGACGAAAATTTGGAAGCTAAAAAAGCAATTTTTAAAGCTGTCGATGAAATCGCAAAACCGGATGCAATTCTTGTTTCTAACACATCGACTTTAAGTTTAACAAAAATTGCTGAAGTTACTAAACGTGCAGATAAAATTATTGGAATGCACTTCCTAAATCCTGTTCCGAAAGTTCCTCTTGTTGAACTTGTTAAAGCACTTGAAACTTCAAACTTAACTGTTAGAACAATTAAAGATTTTGCACTCAAAATTGGAAAAACCGCTGTTGAAGTCTATGAATATCCCGGTTTTGTAACCACACGCGCAATTGTTCCACTTCTAAATGAAGCTATGTATATACTTCTGGAAGGAGTTGCGACTGCCAAAGATATCGATACAGCAATGAAACTCGGATACAATTTTCAATATGGTCCTTTGGAAATGGCTGATATGATGGGGCTTGATGAAGTACTTGCATGGATGGAAACTCTATGGAAAACATTGGGCGAACCAAGATACAGAGCATGTCCGATTATAAGAAAACTTGTTCGAGAACGCAAACTTGGGAAAAAAACCGGCGAAGGTTTTTATAAATACGATTCTAACGGAAAAATAATTTCATAGATAAGAAATTATCGTTTTACAAATAAAGAAATTTATTCTCTAAAGGAAATAATATGAAAGTTTTAGTTTTGAACTGTGGAAGTTCATCTATTAAGTATCAATTTATTGATACTACGCAGGAATTAGCTCTTGCAAAAGGAATGGTTGAAAGAATAGGAATGGCTGGTGCCGTATTAACTCACTCAAGATATGATGGTGATTCAATTCGCATCGCCGCTGAAATCCTTGATCACACAATGGCTATTGAATATGTTCTTGCTGTTATGTTAAGTAAAAATCACGGTGTTATAGAAAGTAAAGATGATATTGATGCAATCGGTCACCGTGTTGTACATGGAGGCGAAGTATTTTCGGGATCAGTTTTTATAACCGATGAAGTAATTAAAACATTGCAAGATAACATCGAATTAGCTCCTCTTCATAATCCACCAAACATCAAAGGTATTCAAGCGGTTACAAGATTATTGCCCGAAACACCTCAATGCGGTGTGTTCGATACATCTTTTCATCTAACTATGCCGGCTCAATCTTATTTGTATGGCATTCCGCATGAACTTTATAAAAGATACAAAATCAGAAAATATGGTTTTCACGGAACAAGTCATCGCTTTGTGGCAATAAAGGCTGCCGAAGCACTTGGAAAACCTCCGTCAGAATTAAAAATAGTAACTGCTCATCTGGGGAATGGCTGTAGTATGGCTGCAGTTGATAGAGGTCATTCAATTGATACAACAATGGGTTTTACACCTCTTGAAGGTCTTTTAATGGGAACAAGAAGCGGTGATATCGACCCCTCTGTAATACTCTACATTATGGGAAAAGAAGGATTGTCTTTATCTGAAGCAAGTACGCTATTAAACAAACATAGCGGATTGATTGGTTTGAGTGGGGAAAGCAGCGACATGAGAGAAATTATTATAGCCGTAAAAGAAGGGAATAAACGTGCCAAAAATGCTTTCAATATTTTCAATTATAGAATAAAAAAATATGTCGGCGCTTATGCTGCTGCAATGGGAGGAATAGATGCGCTTGTATTTACAGGCGGTATCGGTGAAAACTCCTTTGAAGTAAGAGAAGAAGTCTGTAAGGATATGGAGTTCCTCGGAATTGAATTAGATAATGAACGAAATATTAATAAGGAAAATCTTATCTCTAAGGACAACTCTAAAGTGAAGGTGTTAAGAATTCCGACTAACGAAGAATTAGTAATTGCTCTTGATACTTACGAAATAGTTAAAGAAAGATTAAACAAATAAGAACTACCGGCAAGAGGAATGTGATTGAAATTAGCATTAATGATAGTAATTTTGTCAAGTACTTAATTTATTTTATGTAAGAAGAGGTAAGCATGTTGTTTTTAGTTTCATTAATAGCAGCGGGAATAGCACTATTTGTTTTTTTTAACGCAAAAAAAAGATTTAATAAATCCGAAGCAACTTTTGCTATGGGGGGATTTGGAGTTGCAGTTTTAATTTCTGTTTCTCAATTTTTTACGCTAATACCTGCCGGAACAGTTGGGGTAGTAGATTTTTTCGGTTTGGTTAGTGAGAATACTTTAAAAGCGGGAGTTAACTTTGTTAATCCAATGGCTAACGTAATTAAGTTCACAATTAAAACTCAAGAAATCAAAGAAATGATGAATGTCCCTTCGAAAGAGGGATTGAGCGTTCAATTGGAAATAAGCCTTCTCTATCATCTTAATCCTGAAAACACATACGAGATTTACAAAACAGTTGGTGAAAATTATTCCGACATTATCCTAAACCCGCAATTCAGATCGGTGGTGCGAGGGGTTACATCAAGATATGAAGCAAAAGCCCTCTATACATCTGAACGCGAAACGCTTGGTAAACATATTGAATCGGAATTATCAAGTTTAGTTAAGAAACGCGGAATTACTATTGAATCTGCTCCACTCCGCCAAATTATTCTACCTGCCGGATTAACTGTTGCGATAGAAGAAAAATTAAAAGCAGAACAGGAAAGTCAGAGAATGCAATTTGTTCTTCTCAAGGAACAACAAGAGGCTGATCGAAAAAGAATTGAAGCCAAAGGTATTGCTGATTTCCAGGATATTGTTTCTAAAGGAATAAGCGACCAATTGTTGAAATGGAAAGGTATCGAGGCAACTGAAAAATTAGCTAACTCAAGTAATTCTAAAATAGTAGTTATCGGTTCCGGCAAAGACGGTCTTCCACTTATTCTTGGTGGAAACTAATCCTAACCCGTTCTTTTTATCAAGTCCACAGTAATTGAATTTTTACTGTGGATTTTTTTAATACTTTGTTCTCCAATTAACTTTTCTTAAAGCGTAATCTTTCATTTGATAATTAGTATTTATAGTTACTAATGAGACTAAATAATTAAATGCTAAATCATATCTGCCGATGTTTAGACTTGCCATAGAATATACATAGCAATAGTCATCAACGGGAATTAATTTCCCGAGATCAGCATCTTTACTTAACATGCTGTCAATTTCTACACAAATGTTAAATGCTTGATAATATTGACTATTCTGAAGAAAAAGTTCAGCAATTTTAATTTTATTAGTTGCCAAACGGACCGAATTCGATGAAGTGTTTGTCAGTAGTTTATCAGTGTATTTTTTAATATCATAGATTTTCAGAAATGAAGTTTGATTAATTCTTTTATTTATGAGTTCATTATTGTAGTCGAAAATTATTTGAACCGAATCAGGATAAAAAGCAATCAATTCATTTAATGCTAAAATTTTCGATGAAGAAATTCCTAACTTTTCTTCAGAATGAATTGCTAAATATTTTGATTCATAATTTTGTGCATTGTCGGGCAGATAACTTGTAAGAGCATAACTAAAACGAAAATTATTAGTCTGTTGAAAATGGTAACTTGCCGTCTTTATTAACTCTTCTGATGTTGGGGGATATAACTCTGCATATTTCTTAAGAAACAGACCATTCTTTATTGTGTCGAGTTTATCATCAAAACCATATATTGAAAAAGCCGTTTCTCCCAAGTAAAATGCTTTTGGAGCCATAAATTCCAATAGCGGATGTGTCTCGCTGTTTATCAACTTGCTCTCTGCAATACAGAAAAAGCTTTCAGGAGAAAGTTGCTGACAACTTAGGAATGCAAATGCACTATTAATGTCAATTTTATTTAAGTCGTTTTTAACTGAATTAATCTCAAATTTTTGACGCAATAAATTATAGTCAATCTCCATTTCCTTTTTTGTACCAACAAGAATTAAATCCCCCTGAACTGAATTCCATACCTGTGCCATCGGGAATACAGTATTAAATGTTTTTAAAACAAGGCTCAATATCTCATCGTTCAATTCATAAATGTGAAACCACTGCACCATAATTCCATCATCGGTTAAACGGTTACTGCATCGTTCAAAATATTCTTTAGAGAAAAGGTTGCCAATACCGGCTATCCAGGGGTTAGATGGTTCAGAAATGATTACATCGAATTTCTTTTCTGTAAGGTTTAAGAAAGTATGAGCATCTTCGACAACAATATTTAGTCGCTTATCTTCTAAACAAGAATTATTCTCTTTTGAAAAAAATTCTGCTGCATTAATCACTTCAGGGGAAATTTCAACACAGGTAACAGAATTAACCGGATGAGTAAGCACTGAGCCAATTGTTACACCGCTTCCAAACCCGACGACAAAAACATTTTTAGGATTCGGGTGCAGCATCATTGGAATTTGCCCCAACAAAACTTGTGTCGGCATATCGAAAACAGTGCTTGCATCAGGTTTTCCGTTAATCAATAAAATCCTTTGCTTAGTTGTATCTTTCATTTCGATAACTGCAACATTTGAGTTTACACCTTCTTTGTAATAAAGAATGGTTCTGTCTGAGAAACTATTTTTGAAATCAGCATAAGTTGAAGGAGCTAATTCATTAAACCTTCTGAACACTCCGCTTAAAGAAGCATCAGTATTCCAACCAGAAAAGTAGATTGAATATCCGGAAAGCAGCATTAAGAGTATGAAAAGAAAAACAAACTTTTTTGATGTTGAGAACTGAGTAGTAGAGAAAACAAGTAACAATGCTGCAATAAGATTTATCCCCATTGCAATTTCAAAAGAAAATTTCACTCCAAAAAAAGGGATGAAAAATAATCCACTCAAAATCGCCCCCGCTACAGTTCCAAATGTATTTATTGAAAATATTTTTCCGATGGAAAAACTAATCCGCTTACTATTGTAAGTCAATATTTCAACTGCGATTGGAAGAGTCATTCCCATAAAAATGGTTGGAATGAACATTAGTCCAAAAGTAATTAGAAATTCAATCGATAAGAAAATTGGAAAAGTTTGAGTCGACTTTACAAATAAAGAAGCTATCACCCATAAATAGTATGGAAGCCGTTCGTATACAGGAAGCACAAGCATTGTTCCTATTGCAATTGCAACCTGACAGAATATTAGCAGCTTTATTCGATTAAACCCGCCTATAAATTTTCGAGAAACAATTATACTTCCTAATGTAATTCCACTTATGAATGCCATCAGCATTATAGAAAACGCATAAGTTGATGAACCGAGAATGTTAACTAATAAACGAGTCCACAACATTTCATAAGTTAATGCCGCTAAACCGGAGAGCCCTGCAACAGAAATTATAACAATACCCATCTTCTTAGAAATTCCCGGGACAGATGAAGTTGGGTCATCTGAAATTAAAATATCATCAGTCCCTTCGTTCGTTACCGGTTGAACAATTTTGTAAGAGATGAAAATAGCAGCAATCGCAATTACAATATTTATAACTGCCGAAAAATATAAACTATTTTGAAGTCCTATCGCTTTGATAAGAATGAAACCAGCTAAAAATACTCCCCCAACCGCACCAAATGAATTTAGAAAATAGAGTATTGCCATTTCTTTTCTTGAATCTTTTATTTCACTTACAAAATGTTTGCTGAGAATCGGGAGAGTTCCCCCCATAGCGAACGTAGGAATAATCAATAAAATAGCACTTAAACCGAACCTTAACAGATTAAAAAGAAATTTGTTCTCATAAATGTTGTATGATATTGCAAACGAATGGAATGCATCTCCCCAAAATGAATTAAGAAGGGGATAAGCGATACAATATATTCCAATTAATAATTCAAGAAACCCGTACCACCTCACCGGATTTATAAAAGAATCAGCACGTTTACCAAAAAAATAATTTCCCCAGGCTAATCCACCGAGGAAAGTACCAAGTACAATCATCTGAGCATGATTTGTGTTCCCAAGGAATAGTGACAAATATTTAAACCAGACGACTTGATAAATGAGACCGGTTGCGCCTGACAAAACAAATATAAACGCCAAAATGGGTTTAGTGTTGTTATAAGAAAAGAATTTTGTAGTCATAAATATTTTAGTGCTAATTGATTGATTAAAAGATTTTCCGATTCTATTTGCCTAATATAAGTTATCATTTTGACATACCTCAATAGTCTTAGTTTTTGTATAACGGTTGGATTATCGATGAACTTTACTATTTTATTATTCCAAAATAATTTGTGTGTGGAATTATTTTAATTACATTCTATCAACTTTATAAAAAGGCGGGTTATGAATAAATCATTAGTATTATTATTCGTTTCTTTTGTAGTCTTGACGTCTCAAACCTTTTCTTTACCACGATTTGCACTTCGTGCAGGCGGTGCCTGTATTGATTGTCATGTTAATCCGACAGGCGGTGGTATGCGTAATGAGAGCGGATGGAGATATGGTAAAAATAATTTGAAGATGGTTAATTCTTATTCAAATGAAGAGTTTGAAATGAGTCCATATATCGGGAAAAATATTTTATTTGGTATCGACTACAGAACACAATTTTTGGCAAAGTTTGATTCAACTCAAAAGCGAACCGATTTTCAAAACATGACAGGGGCATTATATTTTAATGTTGAAGCAAATGAATATCTTAATCTTTATGCACATTACGATTTTGTTCAATCTATCTGGCAGGGTTATGCAATAGCAAATATCCTTCCGTTTAAAGGATATATTAAAGTCGGAACTTTTACACCAAATTTCGGAATAAGAATAGACGATCATACTGCATATACCCGCGGCGGTGATTTCGGAATTCTCGCTTCTCAAAAAGGATTAATCTACGATCCGTTTTATAACGAAACCGGAATTGAACTCGGTTTCAATTTTAATGAGTTTACTAATTTTACTGTTAGTGCCGGAAATCCTACTCGAGCACTTTTTATTAAAGATCCAACTTACACAACCCGCCTGCAGTTTACTCCATCAATAGGTGATTTGAATTTATTGATTGGCGGCTCGTATGCAGATTATAAAAGGGGTTTTGTTGGAAACATACGAAATGTAAATATGTATGGTGGTTTCTTCGGTTTGCAGTTTGCTGAATTTTCACTTCTTGCTGAATACGATATTGCGAAAAATATTGTAAATCAAGATTCTCTTTCAAATGCGATGATGATAGAAGTTTCATATAAAATTTCAAAAGGGCTTGAAGCTATAATTCGATATGACCGCTTTGATCGTAACAGTTCTGCTGCTAAAGATGAACTTTCCCGAATTGTAATTGGTGCGGAAATACATCCCTTTAGTTTCATAGAAATACGTCCGCAGTACAGAATTAATATGGAAGAACCGAAAATAGATAACAATGCTTACGTTTTACAATTTCATTTCTGGTATTAGTAGTATATGATTTATGAATGTGTAAGTTTAATGTCAGTTGATTTTAATTGATGGAATTAGTACTGATTGCCATAGTAGCTTTTTTTGCTGCCGGATTAACTCTTTTTTCCGGTTTTGGGCTGGGGACAATATTACTTCCTGCATTTGCAATATTTTTTCCGGTTGATATTGCTATAGCTCTTACTGCAATAGTTCACTTACTGAATAACATTTTTAAACTTCAGATTTACAGAAATCATATTGATAAGAAAATTCTTTTAACTTTTGGAATACCTGCAATTATTGCATCATATTTTGGTGCAATACTGCTTATAAATTTAACTTCGCTTGAACCTATTGCAATTTATAGTATAGGCAAAAAATCCTTTGAGATTATGCCTATTAAGTTGGTTATAGGTTCATTGCTAAATCTATTTGCTATTCTGGAAATTTTACCAAGGTTTAATTCTATATCATTTGATAAAAAATATCTTCCCGTTGGCGGTATTTTAAGTGGATTTTTCGGCGGACTCTCAGGGCATCAGGGTGCTCTGAGGTCTGCTTTTTTATTGCGAGCAGGATTAAGTAAAGAAAGTTTTATCGGTACAGGTGTGGCGGTTGCTTGTTTAATCGACATCATAAGATTGTATGAGTACGGAACTGCTTCATTATCAACAGCTATTCAAAATAATTATTACATTATACTATTTGCAGTAATAGCAGCGTTTTCGGGGTCATATATTGGTGCACGACTTGTAAAGAAAGTTAAAATTCAGTTTTTTCAAATTACTGTTGCAGTTATGTTATTTGTTATTGCAGATTTGATGATTCTCGGAATTATTTAAATATGGGATTAATCTTCAATCGGAAAATGTAGAGGGTTAGTAAAATAAAATTTATCTTAAATGAGTTCATAACTTTTCCGAACTTACTATTCCGGATTTATCCATAAAACTCAATTATCAATTTAAATGAGGAAGTTTACGCATTGATTTTTCAACAGCATCTTTGAATGATGAAAGATTAACAGGTTTATGAAAGACATATTCAATACCCGCATCAGAATAAGCTAACTCTTCACTTTTGCCAAGATTAGCACTTAAAACAATTACAGGTGGTTTCCCCTTAATATCCGAATTCTTTAATTCATTGATAAACTCAAGTCCCGTCATTTTGGGCATTGTGTGATCGGTTATAACCAATGCAGGGGCGGCTGTCCGAACTTTGGCAAGTGCCTCTTCACCATTAGCTGCGGTAAAAACAATTTTAGCTCCTTCACCGGCACGCGTAATTATGGTCTTGATTTCATGTGGTGTTAAATTTTGTGCTTCATCAACTATGAAGAAAATTCGCTGCAAACTTCTTCCTCTGATATAACTTAACGGTTCAACGATAAGCTTTTCATCTTTAATAAGTTGATTTACTAATAGGTGTTGTTTATCAGTTTCGGGGAATTGATCCTGAATCACTTTCAAATTATCCCACAAAGGCTGCATGTAAGGGGCAAGTTTGCTTTCTACATCTCCCGGAAGAAAACCTATATCTTTATTACTAAGTGGAACAATCGGGCGTGCAATAAATATTTGTCTGTATAACTTTCGCACATGTAAAGCGCAAGCAAGGGCAAGTAAAGTTTTTCCGGTTCCGGCTTTACCCGTCATTGATACTAATGGAATCGCCGGGTTACAAAGTGCATCAACCGCAAATGTTTGTTCGGCGTTGCGTGGTTTTATTCCATAGACTAACGATTTATCAATCTTCTTAAAAATGTGATTAACCGAATCATAGTTAGCAAGTACAGAACGATTTTGATTACGAAGTATATAATATTTGTTTGGAACTATTTCACTTTTTAATTTCTTGAACATTTCATCGGCAGGTATTTCAAACGGAACTTGATAAAATTGTGACAATAATTTATCATCAAAATTTTCGACAACTTCCTTACCGCTATAAAGCTCTTCGATGCTTGTTACACGATCAGTGGTGTAATCTTCAGCCGGTATTCCAAGGGCTTTAGCTTTCATTCTAAGATTCACATCTTTTGTAACCAGGATAACAGAATTTTTATTTTTTGATTTTGCGTGAATCTCGAATGCTGCACTTAATATTCTATGATCGGGCGTATCCTCTCTGAAAGCATCTCTGATAGCATTGCTCAATCCTTTTGTAATAACAACTCTAACTTTTCCTTTCCCTTTACCGAGAGATATTCCACCATTGAACAAAGCTTTCCCTGTAATAGAATCAAGCGTTCGGGTAAATTCTCTTGCATTTAAATTGATAACATTACTCCCTCTTTTGAAATGATCAATTTCTTCAATAACTGCTAAAGGAATAACAATATCATTCTCTTCAAATTGACGGATGCATGTTGCGTCATGCAAAATAACATTTGTATCGAGTATAAATGTTTTGGGATACTTTTTAATTGCCATAGGTTCTTTCAACTATTTTGTTGTGCTGATTAAGTGTAACTCTATACATGAATAGAATAATTACTTTTGATAATATCCTGATTTATCGAAATTAAAACAAGGATTGCATCTTTTTCTCAAATTGATTATTTCAGACTTAAACCGTATAATTGTTTAACTAAATCGGTAAAAATCATTTATGCCTTCTCATCAAGATATAGATTCATCAGTCTGGACTTCCGAAAAAAAGCTCGAAGTACTCGATCTTATTCCGATAGGGATATTGGCGTTTGACAAAGATGGTATCATAACATATTCAAATTGTAATACATTAGGATTTGGAATAATAGATACCAACGGCGGCGATTCCATACTTGGTATTAATCTTTTAACAAACAATATTATCGAACATTTTTCTTTGTCCGATCATATTCAAAAATTAAAAGAAGGTGAGGCATTTGAGTGGGATATAAAAAGCCAGAAAACTATTGATGGCGGTTTGATTTCAGTGATGCTGAAGTGCTCTGCATTATTAAGCGATGACATTTTTGATGGCGGACTTATTATTATTGAAGATGTTCACATAAATAAACCTACCACTGAAACTTCTTCCACCGAAATAAAAGAATATTTAGAAGTAATTCTATTTCAAGCATTTGATCTTTTGCTATTAACAGATCTCAATGAAAACATTATCTATTCAACCGGTAAATCAAAAAATATTCTATCCCCGATAAAAGTTAGTAGGAAGCAGTTGGTTTTATCTGATTTCTTCCCGGAAGAGAAAAAAGAAATAATCGCCAAAACATACACCAATACAATTCGCACAAAAAAAGAACAAAGCGTAATAACAACCCTTGGTCAAAGTGCCGAAATACAAAGTTATTCAGTCACTTTTCTCCCGATACTTTCGGATAAAAATAAAGCAGCTTTTGTATCGGTATGTTTTAAAAATATCTCTACTCAAATAATTGAGAAAGAAAATTTTGAAAGAATAATCACTGAACTTTCACAATATCAAATCATCACCGAAGCTACCACTGATGCAATTGTTACTATCGATAAGAGTGGTAATATTTTGTTTTGGAATAAATCGGCAGATAAATTATTTGGTTATACAAGAAGTCAGGTCTTCTCAAAAGATTTTGCAAAAGTTCTAAAAGTGAATGATGAGAAAGTAATTCACGATATACTTTCGCGTTTACAGCGCTCAAAATCTGTTAGAAAAAAATTGAGCTTCTTCACAAAAAAAGAAGAACGCAAAACCGGCGAGTTTTACTTTTCCAAAGTCACATTTGAAAACGAAGAAGAGGCGTATGTTGTATTAATTGACGACATAACAGAAAGTGAAAAAATAGAACAAGAACTTAAGTTATCTGAAGAACGGTTTAGAAATATTGTTCAAAACACATCAGATCTGATTTGTAATTTTGATGCAAACGGAAAACTGCTTTACACAAATCCGGCTTTTTTAGATGCTTTAAAAATTTCGGCTTCTGAATTAAATCGTGTTAAGATCACCGACTTTTTTGATCCTGAATTCCTTGAGCAACGCAAATTTAACATACGGCAACTGGTTGAGTTAAAAACACTTTCTTATGAGTTACCGGTATTCACAACTCAAGGTGAAAAATTATTTCTTAACGCAAGTTTTTCGACTGTATATGATATCGATAACAGCATAAAATTTTTCAACGGAATATTTAAAGATATAACTTTAAGAAAAAATACAGAGCAAGAGCTTCTGCTGATGCGCTCAATATTTGATGCTTCTAATGATGGTATTGCTATGGAGCTTGAAGGGAAATTTATTCTTGCAAATAATTCTTTTGCCCAAATCTTCGGTTATGAAAACGGAACAAAAATGGAAGGGTTAAATTCTATTGATATTGTTGCTGAAGAAGATAGAGATAGAATTTTACAATACTCCGAAGCCCGGGATTTAGGGAACGAGGCTCCCGGACGCTACGATTTCCTTGGAAAACGAAATGACGGAAGTCATTTTCATGTTGAAGTTTCGGTAACATATTTCATTTTTAATGAGAAAACTTTTTTTGTTATTATTGCCCGCGATATAACCGAACGGAAAAGAGTTCAACAAGCAATTAAAGAATCGGAAGTTCGTTATAGAAGCATAACCGAAAATATTGATGATTTCTTCTGGACAGCGGAAAGAGTGGACGACAAATTAAGAACTATGTTTTATACGGCTTCAGTTGAAAAAGTGACCGGATTTACTCAAGCTGATTTTCTAAGCGATAGCAGACTCTTCTTTAAAATTATTTATCCCGATGATTACGCTCTTGTTAAAAAACGTCTAAAAAAACTTTTTGAAAACTACTATAAACATTCTGATGAAATTGAATTCCGTATAATAAATAAACAAGGAAATATTGTTTGGGTTAGAAATAAAATTAATGTTGTGCGTGAAAAATCAGGCAGAGTTACAAAAGTGTTTGGGTTGGTAAGTGATATTTCTTTGCAGAAAAAAGCTGAAGAGGAACTTAAATTGTCTACCCGGAACCTGCAAAAACTTAATGAAACAAAAGACAGATTTATCTCAATTATTTCGCATGACTTAAGAACTCCTTTCAGTTCAATACTCGGATTTACTGATTTATTGTTACAGGACGATGAACTAACAAATGAAGAAAAACGTCAATACATAACGTTTATTCAAGATTCAAGTAAAACCATGTTATCACTTGTAAATTCATTGATGGATTGGACAAGGCTGCAAACCGGTAGAATAAAATTCGAGCCTGAGAAAACGGATGTTCGGGATATAGTTCAAAAATCTTTTGCATCACTTTCTGGTTTTGCGATGCAAAAAAACATCAATCTTATTGACACAATAAACTCAGAGTTATTTTTATTCGTCGATCAAAATTTAGTTTTACAAGTCTTTAATAATTTGATATCTAACTCACTCAAGTTTACAGAACAAAACGGGATGATTTCTGTCTCGGCAATTCAATCTGAATCTGCCCGTTTTATTCAGCTTACTGTAAAAGATAATGGTGTGGGAATTGGAAAAGATAATTTGCACAAAATTTTTAATGTCGATGCAAAATTTACATCTGAGGGAACTGCTGGAGAAAAGGGAACCGGATTAGGACTA
>Ga0351854_1080_pt1 | contig 19905 bp, 21 predicted proteins | sample BONcelHFGM3001C9_FD_206793 | JGI IMG/M metagenome (GOLD analysis project Ga0351854, IMG submission 206793) | Enriched cells from coal bed in the Powder River Basin, Montana, United States - BONCAT cells FGM rep2 HSBNCT.FGM.300.1.C9 ...
GGCGGTTTCGGCGGCCATCTGGGCTGCAAAAGGCGTGGACTTTTTGCTGCCGCGGAAGCCCAACCCGCCGGCGCTGGCCCACGAGAGGGCGTTGCCGTTGACGTCGGTCAGGGTCACGATGGTGTTGTTGAACGAAGAACGGATATGCGCGGCACCACGCTCGACGAGCTTTTTCTCACGGCGCCAAGATCCTGACCGAGCACCTGAGCCTGTTCGTGAGCCTGACTGATCAGGTGATGCCCATCACCTTCACCGATCAGGAGGACGACAAGAAGGAAAAGGTCCTCGAGATGACCATCGAGGAGCTGGACCTGAGCGTGCGTGCCTACAACTGCTTAAAGCGCGCGGGCATCAACACCGTGGCGGAACTGGTGCAGCGCAACCAGGAAGACATGATGAAGGTGCGCAACCTTGGCCGCAAGAGCTTGGAAGAGGTCGAGCAAAAGCTGGAGGCGCTCAACCTGTCGCTTCGGCCCAGCGATGAGTAAATGAAGTATGATCGCCCGCCCCACAAGCGTGAGGGCCGGCGAGCAGTCCGACGAAGGAGGAACCCGATATGGCACAACGCAAACTGGGCCGCACCGCCGATCAGCGCAAGGCGTTGATCCGCAATCAGGTAACCAACCTGATCTGGTACGGTCGTATTGAGACGACCGAGGCCCGCGCCAAGGAAGTGCGCCGCGCAGCCGAGCGGCTGATTACGCTGGCGGTGAACGAATGCGCCAACACCGTCGAAGCCACCAAGCAGACCCATAACGAAAAGGGCCAGATCGTGACCCTGAACGTGATCAACGACGCGCCCAGCCGCCTGGCCGCGCGCCGCATCATGCTGAGCTACCTCTACGAGCTCAAGGACATGCCCAAAAAGGACGAGGACAAGGCCGACTACAAGGAGCGCACGGCGGGCATCAAGTATCCCGTGGTGGAAAAGCTCATGCGCGACCTGGGCCCCAAGTTCAAGAAGCGCAACGAGGAAAAGAAGTGCGTGGGCGGCTACACCCGTATCTACAAGCTTGGGCCCCGTCGCGGCGACGCCGCCGAGATGTGCCTGATTGAGATCGTCTGACCCGCAGCCCTCTAAACAGCGCCCCTTTGCCATGCGGCAGAGGGGCGCGTTGTGTATGGGGGAAAACACCTGTTCGCAAATCATTGCCAATGCGGCTTGAAAATGGTATGATAACGGTGTTTCTGCGGGCGCGCGGCGCGCGCCTTGGACGCAATACACTGTCTGGAGGATGGCATGACATTATTTTGGGTGGTTGCGGCGCTCACGTTCGCTGTTGACCGCATTGCCAAGTTGGCTGCGCAGGCGGCGCTGGCATTGGGCGGGCGCGTGGTGCTCTGGCCCGCTGTGCTGGAGTTGCGCCTGACCCGCAACACGGGCATCGCGTTGGGGTTTTTCAGCGGTGTGCCGTTGGTGATCACCGTTTTACCCCTGCTGGCGATGGTCATCGGCTGGCTATTGCTGCGCCGCTACCGCGCCACACGCTTCGTGCTGGCCGCAGCCGCGCTGGTCACGGGCGGGTTTTTGGGCAACTTTGCGGATCGGCTCTGGTACGGCTATGTGCTGGATATGATCTACTTTCCGTGGATGCCGTGGTATATATGCAACGCGGCGGATATCGCCATCACCGCCGGGGTGGCGCTGCTGGCGGTCAGCCTGCTGTTGCGCCCCAACGACTGGACGCTGAAAACGGAGGGCAAGCCGCATGGCCCAAATAACGCTGACCGCACCGCGTAGCGCGCGGCTGGATGTGTTGGTGGCCGAGGGCACGGGGGCCACGCGCTCGCAGGCGGCCAAGTGGATTGCGGCGGGGCTGTGCCACGTGAGCGGCCACAGCGTGACCAAGGCTGGCACGGCGGTTCCCTGCGGCGCGCAGGTCGCGGTGGCAGTCCCCGAGGCGGTAAAAGCGGCGGCGGAAAAGGAGAACATCCCCATCGCCATCCTGTATGAGGACGCGGATATCGCCGTGGTCAACAAGCCCTGCGGCATGGTGGTGCACCCCGCCGCGGGCAACCAGACGGGCACGCTGGTCAACGCGCTGCTGTTTCAGCTGGACGGTTTAAGCGGTGTGGGCGGGGTGATACGCCCGGGCATTGTGCACCGGCTGGACAAGGACACCAGCGGCATTTTGCTGGTGGCCAAAAACGACGCCGCGCACCTGCACCTGAGCCGCCAACTCAAAGAGCGGCAGATGGAGAAGCATTACCTGGCTGTTGTGGAAGGGCAAATGAAGGAACAGGCGGGCCGAATCGACAGGCCCATTGCACGCAGCGCGCGCGACCGCAAGAAGATGGCCATCGCCACCGACGGCAGACCCTCGCAGACGGAATGGACGCTGCTGGAACCCCTGCGCGGCTCGGCCTTGCTGGATGTTCATATACTGACGGGCCGCACGCACCAGATTCGCGTGCACATGCAAAGCATAGGCCACCCCGTGGCAGGCGACCCACTCTACGGGTGTAAGCATGGCGTTGCCGTGCCGCGCCTGATGCTGCACGCGCACACGCTGGCGTTCACGCATCCGCGCACGGGGGCATGGGTGGCGCTTTCCGCGCCGCCGCCGGAGGCGTTTTTGGACGCGGTTGCCAAACTGCGGCTGCACGCGAGCGCGCCGCTACCGCTGGCGCCATAGGGATTGACGCGTGGCGGACTGGCACACGCGGCGGCACCGTGCGCCGCACATCAGCGCGGGGTATCGCTTGCGCGGCAGTTGGGCGCGCGGCTTGCGGGCCGCGTCCGGCGCACGCACACGCGACGGTGGCGCGGCGGCGAGGGGCCAAAGCCGCGCCCCGAAGGCACGGACGCCCGACCCGCCGCCGCGCTTTTCAACGCCGCCGCGCTATGCTATAATGAGCGGGTATCGGGTATCAGGAAAGGAGCCACGGCATGTACAGAGTGGGCGTGGTATCGCTCGGCTGCGCGAAAAACCGCGTGGATACCGAGTTGATGCTGGGCATATTGGAAAAGGGCGGCTACGCGCTGACCACCGACGAATCGCAGGCGGATGTGCTGATCGTGAACACCTGCGGCTTTATCAACTCCGCCAAGGAGGAATCGGTGGACACGCTTTTGTCGCTGGCCGCGTATAAGAAAACGGGTCGCCTCAAGCTGCTGGTAGCCACCGGCTGCCTGGCGCAGCGCTACGAAAAGGATTTGTTTGACGAGATACCGGAGCTGGATTTGCTGATGGGCGTAAACCAGTACGAGAAGCTCCCCGAGGCAATCGGCGAGGCGCTCACGGGCAAGCGCGCCTCCTACTGTGCGGACGATCTGCACATCCTCTCCGGCGAGCGGGTGCTCACCACGCCGCCCTACATGGCCTACATCCGCGTGGCGGACGGGTGCGACAACCGTTGCGCCTACTGCGCCATCCCGTTGATCCGCGGGCCGTTTCGCTCCCGCGCGATGGAAGATGTGCTAAGAGAGATCAAAACCCTTGCCGCGCAGGGCGTGAAGGAGCATGTGATTGTCGCGCAGGACACCAGCCGCTTCGGCGTGGACGCGGCAGGGCACTCACTGTTGCCGGAACTGCTTGAGAAAGCGGCCGCCATCCAAGGCGTCCAGTGGCTGCGCGTGCTCTACATGTACCCCGACGAGGTAGACACGCGGGTGCTCAATGTCATGGCCGCGCACAGCAACATTTGCAAGTATGTCGACCTGCCTTTGCAGCACGCCGACCCGCTGCTGCTGCGCCGCATGAACCGCCGCGGCGATATTCAAAAAACCCGCGAATTCCTCAAGGCCGCGCGCGATATGGGCTTCACGCTGCGCACCACGTTCATCGTGGGCTTCCCCGGCGAAACCGAGGCGCAGTTTGAGCGCCTGCTGGATTTTGTGCGCGACGTGCAGTTTGATCGGCTGGGCGCGTTTGCCTACTCCGCCGAGGAGGACACCCCCGCCGCGCTGATGCCCGATCAGGTGCCCGAGGATGTCAAGCAGCAGCGGCTCGACCGGCTCATGACCCTCCAGCAGGAGATTTCGCTGGCCCGCAACCGCCTGCGCATCGGCAGCGTGGAACGCGCCACCGTGGAGAGCGTGCGCGCAGATGGCGTGGCGCTGGCCCGCACCGCCGCTGAAGCGCCGGACTCGGACGGCATCCTCTACATCGAAAATGCGGGCGATGTTGCCACCGGCGATTTTGTAACGGTGCGCATCACCGGCGCGGATATCTACGACCTCACGGGGGTGATCGCTTGAACTGGCCCAACCGGCTGACCATCGCGCGCGTCGCGCTGGTGCCTGTGATTGTTGCGCTGCTGCACTTTGATACGCCCGTGTGTCAGGCGCTCGCGCTGGCTATGTTCATCGCCGCGTCGCTGACCGACTGGCTGGACGGCTATTTAGCCCGTAAGTACCAGATCGTGACTAACCTAGGCAAGTTTTTGGACCCCGTGGCGGACAAGCTGCTGGTGCTCAGCACCATGGTTGCGCTGTGCGGGCTTGCGCGCTTCCCCGCGTGGGTGTGCGTGGTGGTGCTTTTCCGCGAGCTGATGGTGGACGGGCTGCGGCTAGTGGCCGTGCAGCAGGGCCGCGTGATCGCGGCGGGGCAGCTTGGCAAAATCAAGACCACGTTGCAGATGCTGGCGCTGATGGCGGTCATGCTGGGCGAAGGCGCGTTCGGCGGCCTGCCTGTGGCGCAGGCGCTTATCTACGCGGCGGTTGCCATGACGCTGTGGAGCGGCATCGACTATTTTGTGCGCAACGGGCAGGTGCTCTGGCAGCAGGGCGGACCCGCGTGAGCGGGCAGGCCGTGCTGGCCGCCGAATTGGTGCGGCTGGCAACGCAGCAGAGCAAAACGCTTGGCACCGCCGAAAGCCTGACCGCGGGCCTGATTGCCGCCACCGTGGCGGACATATCCGGCGCGAGTGCGGTGCTCGTGGGTGGCGTCATCAGCTACGACCCGCGCGTGAAGCGCGATGTGCTGGGCGTGCCGCAAACGGTGATTGACGGGCCGGGCGTGGTAAGCGAGCCGTGCGCGCGGCAGATGGCCGAAGGCGCGCGCGCGCTGCTCAAAGTGGATATCGCGGTGAGCGCCACGGGCGTGGCGGGCCCCACGGGCGGCACGGACGAAACGCCGGTGGGCACCGTGTACATTGGGCTGGCGGACGCGCGGGGCACGGCGGTTTCGCATTTCCGCTTCGATGGCGGCAGACAGGCGGTGCGCGCGCAGGCGACCGCCGCCGCGCTGGCGCTGGTGCTTACATCCCTCAAGGCATAACAGGAAAGGTGGCTTACGCATGGCTTCGAAAAAGGAACCCTCCAAGAAGACGACCGGCATCATGACCGCGGATAAAAACGACGAGGTAGCCGTCAAGGAAGAGAAGCTCAAAGCGCTGGAGAGCGCGCTAACGGCGCTGAACAAGACCTACGGCAAGGGCTCCGTGATGAAGTTCAGCGACGCCGCCGCCGTGCAGAACCTGCAGGTGATCTCCACCGGCAACCTGATGCTGGATCTGGCGTTGGGCGTGGGCGGTTTGCCCAAGGGCCGCGTGGTGGAAATCTACGGGCCGGAGTCCAGCGGCAAGACCACGGTCGCGCTGCACTGCGTGGCCGAGTCGCAAAAGACCGGCGGCATCGCCGCGTTCATCGACGCGGAGCATGCGCTGGACCCGCAGTATGCCAAGAAGCTGGGCGTGGATATCGACAACCTCTACATCAGCCAGCCGGACACGGGCGAGCAGGCGCTGGAAATCTGCGAAGCGCTGGTGCGCAGCGGCGCGGTGGACATCGTGGTGGTGGACTCAGTGGCCGCGCTGGTGCCCAGAGCCGAAATCGAAGGCGAAATGGGCGACAGCTTTGTGGGGCTTCAGGCGCGGCTGATGAGCCAGGCGCTGCGCAAGCTCACGGGCGTGATCAGCAAAACGAACGCCGTGTGCGTTTTCATCAACCAGCTGCGCGAAAAGGTGGGCGTGATGTACGGCAACCCGGAGACGACCACCGGCGGGCGCGCGCTTAAGTTTTACGCCAGCATCCGGCTGGACGTGCGCCGCGGCGAGCAACTCAAGAGCGGCACCGAGGTGATTGGCAACCGTACGAAGGTGAAGGTCGTCAAAAACAAGGTGGCGCCGCCGTTCCGCGTGGCGGAGTTTGACATCATCTACGGCGAGGGCATCAGTAAGGACGGCACGCTGCTGGACATGGCGGTGGACCGCGACATCATCCACAAGAGCGGCGCGTGGTTCAGCTATGAGGACCAGCGTATCGGCCAGGGCCGGGAGAACGCGCGGCAGTTCTTGAAGGATAACCCCGATATCGCCAAGAAGATCGATAAGATCATCCGTGAGGAAGCCATGAAGGAAATGGCCTCGCGTAAGATCACCGCGCCCAGCGAAACGGTGGAGGCGGAGTTGGCGGAAGCGGATAAGCAGATGGCGGAGGAAGATCCGGATCTGGCATTGCTTGACGAATAGAAGAAGGGTCAAGGGCGAAGCCTTGGCAGGTTTCCAAAGGGTGAAACTCTTTGGCGGGGTTTGGGGCGGTGCCCCAAAACCCCTGCCGCAGCAGAATATCCCAAGCGAGCGGTGAGCCGCGTAGCGGCTCCGATGCGAGCGGCTGCAATAATACGCTATCGTAAGCCTCCCAACCCCGTCCACTTTCACCCTTCGTATGGCGTTATTGCGCCGTCAGGAGAATGCCTATGGCTACCAAACCTGCATTGGCCGCCTTCGTGCTGGAACAGCTGGGCGGCGAGCGGCGGGGCGTCACCTGCCGCAAGATGTTCGGGGAATACGGGCTGCATTGTTATGGCAAGTTTTTCGCGCTCATCTGTGATGACGTGTTCTATTTCAAACCCACGCCCGCAGGCGAGGCGCTGTTGCGTGCGCGGGGGTTGCTGGCGCTCGCGCCGCCTTACGACGGGGCGAAGGACTACTTCCAGATTGACGACCTGGACGATACGGCCTTCCTTGCGGATATGCTGGATGCGACCGTGAACGCCCTGCCGGAACCCAAGCCCAAGAAACCAAAGGCCGCAAAGGCGAAGCCTGCCGCCGCGAAGTAACGCGGGCCGTGTGTGCGCCACACGAGCGTAAAAAGAGGCTCCCTTTCGGGGGCCTCTCAGACTGTAGCAAACCCCCGCCGCAGCGGAAAAGGGTCAAGGGCGCAGCCCTTGCGGGGTTTGGGGCAGGGCCCCAAAGCCTGATGCCGCAGCATATGTGCCACAGCGAGCGAACAGCCGCGAAGCGGCTATGAGGCGAGCGACGAAAGCATATTGTGCGGTTCTTTGACAACCTGAGAGGCCCCCTTTCGGGGGCCTCTTGCGCTATCCTGCCATGCGGCGTATGTGCTGGGGCAACCCGCCCGCCGCTATTTCCCGTCCTTGATCAGCCTGCGCACGTCGTCCAGCAGGCTGGCAAGGCTTGGCGACTGTTTGATGGAGTCCTCCACCTTATCAATGCTGCTCATAACCGTGGTGTAGTGCCGCCCTCCGAACGCGTCGCCAATTTTGGTCAGGCTCAAACCCAGCATTTCACGCGTTAAGTACATGGCGATCTGGCGCGGCACGGTCACCTCGTGGTTGCGGCGCGGGCTTTTCAAATCCTCGGTGGTGATGCCGTAGTACGTGGCCACCGCGTCCTGAATGCTGTCGGTGGTCACGCGGCGCGTTTCGCTGTGGTTGAACAGCTCGCGCAGGGCTTCGCGCGCCAGCTGCATGTCAATCTGCCTCCGCGTGAGCGAGCTGTAGGCGGTCAGGCGCGTGAGCGAGCCTTCCAGTTCGCGCACGTTGGTGTCCACCTTCTCGGCGATCAGCGAAAGGATGTCGTCGCCGATCAGCAGGTGGTCGTACTCGGACTTTTTGCGCAAAATCGCAAGGCGGGTTTCAAAATCCGGCCGCTGGATATCGGCCAGCAAGCCGCCCTCAAAACGGCTGCACAGGCGCTCCTCCAGCTTGTTGATCTCCTTGGGCGGCTTGTCGGAGGTGACCACGATCTGCTTGCCCGCCTCGCGCAGGTGGTTGAACGTGTGGAAGAACTCCTCCTCGGTGCTGTGCTTGCCCGCGATAAACTGGATATCGTCCACCATCAGCAGATCGACCGTGCGGAAACGGTCGCGGAAAGCCTGGTTGGTGTTGTTTTGCATCGCCATGATGAGCTGGTTGGTAAAATCTTCGCTGGTTATGTAGAGGATTTTCATTTCGGGGTACAGTTCGTGCGCGTAGTGGCCGATGGCGTGCATCAGGTGCGTCTTGCCAAGGCCCACGCCGCCGTAAATAAACAGTGGGTTGTACGCTTTGGCGGGCACCTCGGCCACGGCCAATGACACGGCGTGCGCAAAGCGGTTGCCCGCGCCCACCACAAACGTGTCAAACGTATACTTGGGGTTTAAGAGCAGCGGATTCACGTCCGCCTGCTTGGCCTCCAGCTCGGTCTTGCGGGTCAGCAGCTCGTCATGGTTTAGAATCTCCACATTCAGCGCCTTGCCCGCGGCGGTGGCCACAGCGTTTTGGATCTTGGTCAGGTAGCGGTCCACGCCAAAGTCGCGCATCAGCGCGTTGACGCACTCGATCAAAAAGCAGTTGTCGATCACGGCATAGGGCTTCAGGGCGGATTTGATCCACGTTTCGTAAGAAACGTTGTTCATTTCCTCCTTGAGGATTTTGCAGGCATTGCTCCAGATCTCTTCTGCGTTCAGCAAGTGCGTCAACCTTCCTGTCCTGTGAATATTATACAAATGAAATACGACCGGCAACCCCTGGCGAAGCGTTTACTTGTCGGTCCGCAATGTGGAAAACAGGATGCTAAACACATACGGCCAAATCTGCAACCGTTACACATCATAGCAGAATCAAGGCGGTTTGACAAGCGCCCGCCGGTGCGTGTCAAATGTATAGGAAAACGTATGTTGAAAACCGCGGCTACAAGGGGTAGTGGGTGGAAAAACCGTAAACGCTATGCCTCGTTTGGTTCATGATTTTGAAATTGAAACTTTATCGTTTCGTGATGAAGCAAAGCATAAACATGCATGTTATGCAAGCATTACTTTTTTATGACGTGCGCGCAGGCTGTCGCCTCATGCAAAAGCAGCGCATGACGGCCCTTTGTTCACGGGCTGTGATGCAGTATTGATTTGAAACCGTGCCACAGGCGAAGCGGTTTTCGGCATATGCGACAAGGGAAATGCGGTTGCAGCGTAGAATGATATTTGGCAGGGCGAGAGGCGGCAGAGGGAAGCGCGCGCATGCATGGCGGAGGGGGAAGCGCTGTGGCCATACCCGTGAATGTCAAGGATGTGGAGCAGGTGTTGCGCCCGTGGGTCGGTTCGCTGCTGCTCTCTTCCAGCACGCTGGCAAGCGACATCGCCTATGTGCTGATGGAGTACGCCCCGTACCGCCACACGCTGGCCCAGCTGCGCGACTGCGTGGCTCACGACCTGCTTACGGGCCTGAACCGCGTGACCGGCGGCAGCATGACCGTTGTGCAGGACAACTATAAAACCCGCCGCCTCACGCTGCGCGACATGGAATGGATCACCGACGACGTAATGGGCGTTGTGTTTGAAAGCCTGACCGTGTTTTCCGCCAATTTTTCCAAATTGAACGACTATGCGTTGCACGAGGAAAGCCTGGCTGCCATGCGCGTGCTGTACCAAAAATACCGCGCCTTTTTTACCGACGAGCAGTATGCCTTTCTGGTGCGGATGATCAAATCCATCTACCCTGTGGAGCGCTATGCCATGTGGCTTCAGGGATAGTGTGATTTCAACGTTTGCCTGTGACGACGTTGCCATATCGATGCGCCGTGAGACCTACGCGTGCATGCGCTGATAGGATATGCATGCATTACGCCGTGGTATGAACTGCATACGTGCAAACAGGCCGCGGGGAGCATTCCCCGCGGCCTGTTTGCGTAAGCGTGCCCGCTCGGCTGGCACGGTCATTTGCCGTTGAGCAGCGCCAGCGTTTTGACGCCGGCGATGCCGTCGCCTCGCAAGCCCTTGGCCCATTGATAGCGCTTGACAGCGGTCAGCGTCAAATCCCCGAAAACGCCGTCCGCAGAGCCCTTGTAATAGCCCGCGTCGCGCAGCAGGCGCTGGAGGTTTTTCACCTTTGCGCCACGCATCCCGTAGTAGATAGACTTGCTGTTCTTGGCCACCACGGTGTCTGCGGTTTTCTTCTCAATGGTGTTGGCGGCGGATAGGCCCTTGTACAGCGCGGTCAGCGTGCGGTTGCCGGGCTTGCCGTCCGCCTTGAGGCCGATGGCCTTCTGGTAGCGGTACACCGCTGAGCGTGTCTTCTGGCCGAATTTGCCGTCCACCGTGCCGCTATAGTATCCCTTTGATTTGAGCGCGCGCTGCAAGGCGCGCACCGAGTCGCCCGTGGCGCCGAAACGGATGGTAGTGTAGGCGAGCGCTGAAACGCAGATGCTAAGCGTTAGCAGCAAAGCGGTAAGCGCGGCAATGATACGCTTGAAGTGGTTTTGCATAAGTTTGCCTCCTCACGGCTGTTTCGCCGCGGCCTGCGTAGCCGCCCCACGGGGCGGCCCGGTATGGATAGAACGAATCAGCGGCAGTTTTTCTTCACGTGTGGCATTCTTTGATTATAGCCGTGTTTCCGGTCTGATACAAGCCCATCTGTCAATCGTAAGAAAGATGTTGATGATAAGCATTTTTCCGTAACAAATCCGCGGGGCCTGTCGAGGCGCGCATCGCAGGCGCGCGCGTTGTGGCGCGCCTTTCGGTATGGTATAATACCACCGATTGAGGTGAACGGGATGGAGCAACTCTCCGCCACGGTGATGGAAACCACCTTCCGCAATGACGACAACGGATACACCGTGCTGCGCGTGGCCGTGGGGCGCGCACAGCAGACGGTGGTGGGCGTGCTGCCCAAGCTGTCGGCGGGGGAAAGCGTGGCCTTTGAGGGCGACTGGCTGGAACACCCCGTCTACGGGCGGCAGTTCAGCGCCAAAACGTGCGCCATCGCCCCGCCGGATTCGCTCTCCGCAGTGGAAAAGTATCTGGGCAGCGGGTTGATCCGCGGTATCGGGCCCTCTACCGCCAAGCTGATTGTGAAGCACTTTGGCATGGACGCGATGGCCGTGCTGGACGAGCACCCCGAGCGCCTGACCGAGGTGAGCGGCATCGGCCCCAAAAAGGCCGCGATGATTTTGGAGAGCTTCGCGGAGCAGATGAGTATGCGCCGTGTGCTGCTGTTTTTGCAGAATTATGGCTTAAGCCCCAACCTGTCCACCAAGATCACCAAGTTTTACGGTGAGGCCGCGGTGGAGCTGATCCGCGAAAACCCCTACCGGCTGGTAACGGACATCGACGGCGTGGGTTTTGTGACCGCAGACCGCATCGCGCTTAGCATGGGCGTGGATCCGCAAAGCGAGTTTCGCGTGCGGGCGGCGCTGTTTTTTCTGCTGAGCGACGCGGCGGGCAGCGGCGGGCACACCTACCTGCCACGGCCAATGCTTGGCGAGCGCGCGGTTCAGATGCTGCGCGTGGACGAATCGCTGGTGAACAACCAGATTACCCAGGCATTGCTGCAAAAGATGCTCATGGCCTTCCGCCTGCCGGAGCAGGAGGAGGAGTGCCTTTGCCTGCCGTTTTACTACCACGCGGAAAGCGAGATCGCCACGCGCCTGCACTACCTGATGGAGTCGCGCCCCTACAAGAAGGTGACGGGCTTTGCCCAGCGCATCGCCGCGCTGGAGCAGGAGCTTGCCATCAACCTGAGCCCACGCCAGCGCCAGGCGGTGCAGAGCGCGGTGGAAGAGGGCGTGCTGATTATCACCGGCGGGCCGGGTACGGGCAAGACCACCATCATCCGCTGCATCATCCGCCTGCTGAAGGACGATAACGACATATTGCTGTGCGCGCCCACGGGCCGCGCGGCCAAGCGCATGACCGAGGCCACCGGCGAGGATGCGCGCACCATCCACCGGATGCTGGAGTACGGCGGCGAGGAAAACGTGTTCGTGCGCGACGAAAACTACCCGCTGGAGACGGATTGCCTGATTGTGGATGAAATGAGCATGGTGGACGTGGCGCTGATGCGCGGGCTGCTGCGCGCGGTGCTGCCGGGCACGCGGCTGATTTTGGTGGGCGACGCGGATCAGTTGCCCAGCGTGGGCGCGGGCAACGTGCTGCGCGACATGCTGCAAAGCGACGCCGTGCCCAGCGTGCGGCTGACCGATATCTTCCGCCAGGACGAGAGCAGCATGATCGTGCTAAACGCCCACCGCATCAACGAGGGCGAGCTGCCCGTGCTAAACGCGCGCGGCACGGACTTTTTCTTTGAGCGGCGTGCCACACAGGCCGAGGCCGCGCAGACCATTGGCGAGATGCTCAAAAGCCGCCTGCCCAAATACTTGGGCTTTGCCGAGGGCGCATGGCAGCGCGAGGCCGTGCGCGCCATACAGGTGTTAAGCCCCACCAAGAAGGGCGATTGCGGCAGCGTGGCCTTAAACCACCTGTTGCAGGAAGCCCTCAACCCGGACAGGCCGAACCTCGCCGGCATGATGCACGGGGAAACGGAGTACCGCTTGGGCGACAAGGTGATCCAGACCAAGAACGACTACCAGCTGACCTATGTCAGGAAGGGCTCCGGCGGGGGCGAGGAAGGCACGGGCGTGTTCAACGGCGATGTAGGCTACATCGAGCACATCGACCCCGCCGAGCATGTGCTGACCGTGTGCTTTGACGAGGAGCGGCTGGTGACCTACCAAAAGCAGCAGCTGGACGCGCTGGAGCTGGCTTATTGCCTGACGGTGCACAAAAGCCAGGGTTGCGAGTTCCCCGTGGTGGTGATGCCCGTGGTGGGCGGCCCGCCGATGCTGATGGCGCGCAACCTGCTCTATACCGCGCTGACCCGCGCGCGCCAGCTGGTGGTGCTGGTAGGGCGCGAGGAAGTGATCGCGCAGATGGTGAATAACAACCACGTGGTCAAGCGGTATACAACGCTGAAAGCGCGGCTGGCCGCGCACGCCGTATGAGGCGCTGGCAGCGGGCGTTGCTTGCCGCGCTGTTTCCCCAGCGCACGGCCTGCCACGCCTGCGGCGCGCCGCTTATGAAGGCAGACGGGGTTCTGTGCCCCGCGTGCGCCGCGTCGCTGCGCGCACACACGGTGCCGCCCGCGCGGCTGGAGACGGTGGTGGATGTGCATATCGCCGTAGCCGCCGCGCCGTTTGTGTACGACGGGGCTCCTGCCGCGCTGGTCAAAGCGCTCAAGTTTGGCGGTGACCATACCGCTGCGTTGCCGCTGGCCCAGGGGATGGCCGCCGCGTACGCGGCGCTTGCGCCCCTGCGTGATGCCGTGCTGTGCGTGCCCGTGCCGGTGCATTACCGGCGGTTGCGGCGGCGCGGCTACAATCAGGCGGAGGTGCTGGCGGAGGCGTTTTGTGAGCTGGCGGGCCTGCGCCCGCCGGTGGCGGCGCTGGTGCGCGTGCACCACAAGCACTCGCAGGTGGGCATGGGGCACACCGCGCGGCGCATGAACATTGCGGGCGCGTTTGCGGTGAGCACGGCGGGGGAGCGGGTGGTGCGCGGGCGCGCGGTGCTGCTGGTGGACGATGTGCTGACCACGGGCTCCACAGCGGCGGAGTGCGCGCAGGTGCTGGCGGCGGCGGGGGCGGAGGTTGTGATGCTGCTGACGGCATGCCGCGTGTGACCGCCCAGTGTGGGCTGGTTGGTAGCGCCTCGCAGGTGAAGTCTGTGTTCAGGGGTGAAACGGTGGAACCTGTGCGGTTACATCGGGCTGATGCCTGCCGCAACGGTGCAAGCACGGCGGTGCGGATGACGAATTTGTGACCATATATTCTATGCAAAGTGCACATGACCAATGCAAACCATGTATGCGCAAACGTTTGAAGCACACGGTTTTAAGCGCCGCAGAGGCGGTCAATCGCTTGTGAGAGTGGGGATTTCGCTCAAATTTCATGCGGCTCGCATTGCATTTCGCGCCGCATTCCTGTATAATATGGTCGTAACAGGAAAGGAGGCTCTCTTCTTATGAAGTCTGTCAACATTAAGCTTAGTTTGGCCGAGAACGTCAAGTCCTTCGTCAATATCGTCAACCGTTACGCCTACGATGTGGATCTGCGTGCTGGCCGCCACGTGGTGGATGCCAAGTCCATCTTGGGCATCTTCAGCCTCGACCTGAGCAAGCCCATCACCATGGAAATCTACACCGACGCCTGCGACGACCTGCTCACCGACATCAAGCCCTTCATGGCGTAACGGGGCCGCCCCGCCGCCGCACGGTTCACCCACACCATCACGGCCCCAACGGGCCATGTTCGGGGCAAAGCGACGCTTTGCCCCGTTTACGCATTGGGAGGCTACATGCCGATCATACCGCCGCCCCGGAAGGTATCTGAAACGGAGCACATGCTGCGCCTGCTCTACAGTGTGGACGCGCTGGGCACCCTGACCGCCGCCCAGCTTTGGACGTTCGCCGCCGAGCAGGAGCTGATGGACTATGTGACTATGCGCCTGTGCCTGCATAAGCTGCTGGGCGCGGGCGAACTGGAAACGGGCGAGGGCACCCTGACCGACCAGCTGCTGCTGACCGACCGGGGCCGCGAAGCCATCCAGCTGTTTGGGGGGCGTCTGCCCACCGACGTGCGCGAGCGCATCCGGCTGGCCGTGCCGGAATACCGCCAGCGTGTGCAGCGCAACCGGCAGGTGCAGGCGGTGTATGAGATGGCGCGCCCCGGAGACTACCGCCTGAACCTGAGCGTGCGCGAGGGCGACCTGCCCACCATCCGCCTGCATATGGAGACGCGCAGCCGCGCGCTGGCCAGCAAGGCCATCCACCGCTTTGCCCAGCACGCCGCCGAGGCCACCACCTACCTGTACGCGCTGGCCCAGCAGGGGCTGCGGGGGAACGACCCCAACGCCGCCTGCACTGTGGGCGAGGGCAGCGTGACCGAGCACAGCCGTGCCGAGTACACAGCGGCGGTGTCGCTGACGGGCCGCCGCGCCAACTTCAATGTCGCGCTGCTGCTGCCCACCAGGCAGGCAGCCGAAGATTTCGTGTGCGCCTTTCGCTCGCCCGAGGCCGCGGAGAAAGCTGCCAACCGACTGGCGGACATCATCGGCGGCGTACGGGCCAAGCCGGGGCCGTAACCCCGCGTCGCACTTACAGGTTGTGCAGGGGCGCGGCGGACTGATATATAAGGCTGTGCCAAGCCTTCAGGCGCACATGACCGCCCCGCGCGGACCGTGCGCCTTTACTTTCTCTGGGCGCTGTGCTATCCTGTTTGCAGCAAAAACCGTACGGAGGGAACATACCGTGGCCAAACTGTATTACCGCTACGGCGCGATGGGGTCCAGCAAGACCGCCAACGCCATCATGGTGCGGCATAACTACCTGGAGCGCAACCAGAAGGTGCTCATGCTCAAACCCGGGCTGGACAGCCGCGACGGCGCGAATTTGGTGGCCTCGCGCAGCGGGCTGGTGTGCGAGTGCAACTTTGTGGAGGAACTGCCGGATATTGACGTGCAAGCCTATGACTGCGTGATCGTGGACGAGGCGCAGTTTATGACCAAGGCGCAGGTGGAGACGCTGGTGCATATTGTTGACGATTTGAACGTGCCGGTGATCGCCTACGGCCTGCGCGCGGACTTCCGCGGTGAGTTTTTCGAAGGCAGCCGCTGGCTGATGGCGTGGGCCGACACCATCGAGGAGGTCAAGACCATCTGCTGGTGCGGCAAGAAGGCCACGTTCAACGCCCGCATCGTGAACGGCAAGGTGGTCAAGACCGGCGAGCAGATCGTGCTGGGCGGCAGCGAGAGCTACACCAGCCTCTGCCGTAAACACTGGCAGGAGGGTAACCTGGGCGAAGGTCCGCACGGCCCCATCGATTCGATGATTTAGCGGCGCGCCCGGCTCCCCCGCCGCAGTGGAAGCGGGTCAAGGGCGAAGCCCTTGCTGCCGGAGGCCGTCCCATCGCATAAATATTAACCAGCGCCGCGCGCACCGATGATGCGTGTGGCGCTGTGCTTGCCAATACGCCTACAGTGAATGAAGAAAAACCGCCGCATACCCCCCGCCGCAGCGAAAGCGGGTCAAGGGCGAAGCCCTTGCCGCCGGAGGCCGTACCATCGCATTTACATAGAAACCAACGCTGCGCGCACCGATGATGCGCGCGGTGCTGTGTTTGCCAATACGCCTACAGGGAATGAAGAAAAACCGCCGCATACCCCCCCGCCGCAGCGGAAGCGGGTCAAGGGCGAAGCCCTTGCCGCCGGAGGCCGTCCTTTGGATGGGTAGCCCAATAGCGTGCAAGTAAAAACAGACCGCCGCCGGTATCTTACGGCGGCGGCCTGTTTGATTTTCCTTATGATTGGGCGGCGGCGGTCTCCGCGTTCAGCATCTCCTGCCCGTAACGCGCGCAGGCTTCCACATAGCGGGCGCAGGGGCGGTCGCGGTAGTAATCGGGCGTGCGCTCCGCGGGTACGGGGCTGGGCACGATGCCCTGCCGCTGGAGCAGGTCGCGGCAGATCAGCGTGTCAAAATCCGCCGTGAAGCGCGCGCCAAGAGCCTGCATGGCGGCGTAGTGCGCCTTTTTCCGTTGCGTATCGGTGGGGTCGTCGTAACCGCGCAGCGCGCCCATGGCCATCACAAGGCCTGTAAATGCCCCGCAAATCTCGCGCAGCCCGCCCACGCCGCCGCCCATGCCGCTGGCCACCAGCAGCGCCGCGCGCTCGCTCAGGCCCATATCGGCATGGAACGCCGCAAAAACGGACTGGGCGCAGTTGAACCCTTTCAGGAAATAATCCCGCGCCAAGATAACGCGCTCATCAGGCTGCATCACGCCACCTCACGCCTGCGTGCGCGGCGGCAGGTCGATGATGGCCGAAATCAGCCCATCAAGCCAGTCGCCAGTGAACAGCTCCACCATGCCCCGGTCGATGCCGGAGCTGAGCTTGGGTTCAATGGGCAGGCGCGCGGCGTTGGGGATGTTGTAGGCGGCGGTCAGCGCGTCCGCGTGGCTGGGGCCGAACACCTCCACTTTGGTTTCGCAGCCGGGGCAACGCACGTAGCTCATATTTTCCACGATGCCGACGGTTTTTACGTCCATCATGTTGGCCATCTTCAGCGCCTTTTCCACAATCATGCCCACCAGCTCCTGCGGGGTGGTCACCAGCACCATCGCGTCCACGGGGATGCTCTGGAACACGGTCAGCATCACATCGCCCGTGCCCGGCGGCAGGTCGATGAACAGGATATCCTTATCCCCCCAGATCACGTCCGTCCAAAACTGCTTGACCGCGCCCGCGATCACGGGGCCGCGCCACACCACGGGGTCGGTGTTGTTTTCCAGCAGAAGGTTTAAGCTCATCACGTCGATGCCGGTCTTGCTGCGCACGGGATATAGCCCGTCCTCGGTGCCCGTGGCGTTTTCGGTCAGGCCAAACGCGCGGGGGATGGAGGGACCGGTGATATCCGCGTCCAAAATGCCCACCTTGAGGCCGTTACGCTGGGCCAGCACGGCCAGCAGCGCGGTCACCAGGCTTTTGCCTACGCCGCCCTTGCCGCTGCAAACAGCCACCACCTTTTGGATGCTGCTCATCGCGTGCGGTTTTTCCAGCAGGCTCTTGGGGTCGGTACGGGAGGCGCAGCTTTCGCCGCAGGAACTGCAATCATGCGTGCATTCGCTCATGGATATACGTCCTTTCTGGGTGCTGGTATATACGGATTCCCGCCTGTGTGCCGGCACGCTGTGGTGAACAGGCGCGGGCGGGAAACGGTATCAAAGAGGGGCTTCCTCGGCCAACGCGACGGTTTTGGATGCCGCGTCCGCGATGAGGGCTTCCAGCGGTTGGCGCGCAACGCCCGCGAGGCTCAGGCCGCAGCGTTCCAGCGGGATCAGCACCTTGTGCGCGCCGCTCAGGCTGACGGCCAGCGCGATGGCGGGCGATATCTCGCCCAGCATGGCGTTGGCATGTAAAATGCCCACCACACCCACGATGATGCCAGCATCCCTGCATTGGTAGCGGATGGCACTCTCGCCCGTTGCGCCCTGTTCCGCGCCCGCGCGCAGCATGGCGGCGGTCGCGGTTGCGTTGGTGCCCGCGACAGTCAGCGCAAGCGAAGGGCGAAGTCGTTTGAGCTCGGTTACCAGCGCCCGGCCCACGCCCCCGCCCTGCCCGTCGATCACCAGCACCTTCATGGGCTGTCCGCCTCCTATGGCTCATCCTCGGCGTGGCGCTCGCTCACCAGTGTGAGCGTGCCTGCCTGCGCACTATGATACGCCTGAAAGTAGCGCTTTTCAAGGGGAATCCATTCGGTTTCAAAACGTTTGAGCATGGCCGCGCCGTTGCGGGCCAAAATGCGCCGCCGCTGCTCGGCTCCGTCCACGCGCAGCAGCACACGCACGGCTTGAAGCATATCATAGGCGTTGGCAAAGCGCGGGTGCAGCGCGTAGCTGCCCTCCACGACGGTCACTGGCCGTTGCGGAAGCGTCTGAGGGCGGCTTTCGCCCGTGTGGCAGTTAAACGCGTCAAAGGCTATCGGGCCGCCGCGCAGCAGGCTGCTAAGCACCTGCCCGGCGAAGCGTTCATAGTGCACGTTGCCGCCCGCCTCAGCCATGCGCGCGGGCGTGCGAAACGCAAACGGCAGAAAAAAATCGTCCATGTGAATTACGTTGGTATCATACAACGGGGCCAGCAGAGCGGCGAGCGTGGTTTTGCCGGAGGCGCAGTCGCCATCCAGCACAAGCACCGCGCGCCCGTGGGCGGCCAAACGCGCCTCCAACTGCGCAAGCAAAGGCAACGCTTCGCCAAAGCGGCGCAACACCACGCGGTAGGCGGGGGCGTAGGCGCGGCGGTATGTTTCGCTGTGCGAGGGCGGCGAGGGCGGCGCGGCGCGAAACGCCCGCACCGCAGCGGCCAGGGCCCGCGCGTCAAATGGCAGGCGCGCTTCCGCGGGCTCGTTCGCGGCGCGGGCGATGTCCGTGCCCGCGCGTTCCGCCAGCACAGCCAACAAGGCGAGCTTTGTATCAAAGCCCGCCCGCGTGCCCCGCACGTGGCCGTCGGTCACCCACATCATGCGGGCAATGCGCACCGGCGGCAGCGCGCGTGTCAGGGGATGGTTCAGGTTCAGGCGGCACAGGCCGTCCCCGAGCGGCTCATAGAGCGGCTCGGGGTTGGCCTGCGGGGTTTGCGCCATTTCCTGCGCGATGCGCGCGGCGCATTCGTCCTCGGGCGGCAGCAGGTGCCCGCAACCAAATTCGCTCTGGTAGAGCCACTTGACCGCATCGATGGGCTCGCTCTGCGGCCGGGCGGCAAGGCTGTTCAGCAGAAAACCGGCGTTCATGGCGCGCTCCCCTCCGTGGTCAGGCGGCGGTATCGCTGCCGTTTGCGCTATGCAGGCCTGGGAACAGGCGCACCCTCGCCAGCGCGGCCACGATGGGCGGCACCAGCAGCAGCTGCACCAGAATGCCGGGCCATGCATTCAGGAAGGCGCCGCTTACAAACATCACGGCTGTGAACGGGTTGGGCAGGAACAGGCTGTACAGCAGAAGGCTCACCAGCCCCCACACCGCGCGGCCCGCAAGCATCGCGGCCACCAGCGCAATGTAGGTGCGCAGCGTGCCTCGCTTAAGCCATGTGAACACAAGGCCCGCAACCGCGCCATACGTGGCCATCTCAAAGGCCATGGCGATAGCGTGGGGCATTAGCGGCGGCATCCCAAACAGCAGGCTGCGCAGCAGTGGCGCGATCAGGCCCACAGCCAGGCCCCACGGCCAGCCGCACACAAAGCCGCACAGCAGCACGGGCAGGTGCATGGGCAACAGCATGGAGCCGATTTCCGGTATCTGACCGGTCAGAAAGGGCAACACCAGCGCGAGCGCCAGAAACATGGCGCTGAGGGTTAGTTGGGCTAATTTGTTGGTACGCAAGGATAAAACCTCCCGCATGTTCATGCTGCCTTGACCCCCGTCGCGGGGGTG
>Ga0351854_1085_pt1 | contig 19167 bp, 10 predicted proteins | sample BONcelHFGM3001C9_FD_206793 | JGI IMG/M metagenome (GOLD analysis project Ga0351854, IMG submission 206793) | Enriched cells from coal bed in the Powder River Basin, Montana, United States - BONCAT cells FGM rep2 HSBNCT.FGM.300.1.C9 ...
AGCTTTTCCTTACGGAATGTTCACCAAGTCCTATAATTCTTTCACGAAGAGACTCATGGTTATTCTCTCCGTCATAAGGTTTTTTCATAGATTGTTTCTATATCCTTTTGTTCTGCTCTTTTAGGGTTTGTTACTATACATGCATCTTTTATGGCATTATAAGCCAGCTGTGGAATATCACTTTTTTTCATACCTTTTTGCCCCAGTGTGGAAGTAATACCAGAGTCAGTTTTTAATTGAACTATTTTTTCACAGATAGATTTTGTTCTGTCGCCATTTAATTTAAGTCCCATGGCTTCACCTATCTTATCATAACGTTCAGAAGCAGAATCATAATTAAAAGATATTACATGACTTAATAGAATAGCATTTGCCTCTCCATGGGGAAAATCTAAAAATCCTCCAAGACTGTGGGCCATGGCATGTACTGCTCCCAGGCTTGCATTGGAAAAGGCAAGCCCGGCATGGAGGCTACCGAGCATCATATTATCTCTGAATTTCATGCAAAGGGGATTATTTATTGATTCTATCAAATTCTCTACAATTAATCTTATTGCTTCCAGTGAATGAAGATCCGTAACAGGTGAACTGGCATTGGATACATATGCTTCAATAGCATGGCACAGAGCATCCATGCCTGTACAGGCGCTGAGATAGGAGTCCATAGTTGTTAATGTGAGAGGATCTATTAATGCTATATCAGGGACAACTGCTTTACTGATAATGGCGATCTTTACTTTTCTTTCCATGTCTGTAATGATGGCAAATTGTGAGACATCTGCCGATGTTCCTGCTGTAGTGGGAATACATATGAGAGGGGGACATGGGATTGAAACCATATCAACACCTTCGTAGTGAAGGACATGGTCTTTATTGGAAGTGACTATGCCAATACCTTTTGCACAGTCCATAGGACTGCCGCCTCCTACTGATACTATGACATTACATCCTTCTTCCCTGTATATTTCTGCTCCCTTCATAACTTCTTCTGCCCTCGGATTTGGACTTATATCAGAAAAAATATTGCACGATAACCCTTCTTTTTTCAGGCAAAGAGCTATTTCATCTGCCCATCCTGCAGAAATTACACCTTTATCTGTTACAAGTAAAACTTTTCTGGCACCTAAATGCCTGGCATATCTACCTGACTGTAATCTTGCCCCTTCTCCGAAAATAAATTCAGGGGCGACAAATTTCCTTAGCTCCATATTTTCCCCTTTCTTTCTTTTGAAGATAAAATTTTGTTATACTTGGTTTCATAACTTCCCATAATTTATTCTTTTCGTGACACGTAACTCGTAACGCGTGACGGGAGGATTATCTATGGATTGTTATGATATGAACTATAATTATTATAGAATTATTCCGGAAAAATAGCAAATTTATAAAAGTGACTGGTTCCCAAAGAGTAAAATTTATTTTTTCGTGACTCCTTACTTATGACAGGGAGATTATCCACCATTATAAAGATTGCAAATTTCTGTCCGGTAAATTATAATCTATCTCAGAAAAAGTAAATATGTTGCACTGATTTTTTTAAAAAGAAATAATTATGGAGACTACAGTCTATGTTGAATTCACTCTTTTCTCCCAGGGAAAAAAATCTTTTTCAGGAAGGCCTCACTCTGTCGAAACTGGGAAGATATGCTGATGCTCTATCATTTTTTGATCAGGCTTTAGAACTTTCTCCTGATTACCAGGAGGCTCTTGTTAACAAGGGCAAAGCTCTGACAAATCTCGGGCGATACAGTGATGCTATCAAATGTTTTGACAGAACTCTGGAGCTGAGTCCCAGAAATATTGATGCATGGTTCTGTAAAGGACTGGCTTTGTTTTATCAGGAAAAATATGATCAGGCTGTTTATTACTTTGATAATGTACTCTCTACCTATCCTGATGATGTCAATACCTGGCTTGAAAAGGGATCTGCTTTGTTTTATCAGGATAAATATGAAGAATCTATCAGATGTTTTGACAGGGTCCTTTTCCTTGATCCTGGTAATGAGTCAGCCAGATGTAACAGGGAAGATGCTATGAATGCTTTAGAAAAAAAATCTTTACAATAAAGTTTTTTATATAAATATTTAGAAAGTGGTGTTATTTTGGAATTAGTAGAAATGACCTGGCAGGAAGTTGAAAAATATCTGGAAAGTAGAAAAGCTATTATAATACCGGTAGGAAGTATTGAACAGCACAGTCTGGCTCTTCCCCTGGGAACAGACAGTTATATCGCCGAAAAAATAGCCCTTGAGATTGGAAGCAGAACCTTTACCATAGTTGTGCCATGTATAAAATTCGGTCTGTCTATGGTGCCTCATATGGCTTTTACAGGCACTGTAACCCTGAGGCCTGAAACTCTTCAGAAACTTATAGAAGATACTGTAAGATCCCTTTATCTACATGGATTTCGTCAGTTTCTTATGGTCAATGCCCATGGCTTAAATGAAGCAAGCATAATCTGTGCCTTTCAGAATCTATGTTTCGAATTGCCGGGCGTGAGTTATTATTCTGTTGCCTGGTGGGATATTAAAAAGGTACAGAGTTTACGAACAGTTTATTTCTCTTCATCTGGACATGCCACATCGGAAGAAGTATCTATGATGCTTTATCTTTATGAAAAAATGGTAAAAAAAGAGCATTTTTCGAAACATCATCCTCCCTATAATTATTTTACAAGCCTTGAGAAAACCAGATCCTATACCTCTACAGGTGTTATAAACGGAGATCAGGGAGAAGCAGACAAGGAACTGGGAAGGCAGTTATTTAATGAAGCTGTTCAGGGATATATTCAGATGCTCAATGATTTAATAAGCGGCGGGGGATAACAGTGATCAGTGAACAGTGACCAGTGACCAGTAGACACAGGCATTATGCATTACTTATTAGCTGCTACTGATTACCCTTCACTATTTCCACTGTTCCATTATTGCCGTCTACCCTTATAATTTGACCTGTCTTTATAATCTTTGTTGCAGGGCCTACATTCACTACAGCAGGTATGGCAAGTTCTCTCGCTACAATACTGCCATGGCTGAGCATACCACCCATGTCCATTACAATCGCAGAGGCAGACATGAAGTAAGGAGTCCATCCGGGATCAGTAAAAGGGGCAACAAGAATTTCACCTGGAAGGATTTTTTCTTCTCTGTCATGTTTCAATATAACCCTTGCAGCACCTGTGACAGTGCCGGGACTTACTGCAATTCCTCTGAGAAGTTTCCCGCTGAATTTAATCTCTTCCGATATAAAATCTTCCGGAATAAATCTTCCTTTAATGACCGGCGGGACGTTGATTTTTAGATTTTTTTCATATTCATATCTTCTTTTATTAATTATGTTACGGACATTATTAAAACTATCTTTAAATAAAGAATCCAGTTCCTCCAGTTCCAGAAAGAAAATATCTTCTTTGTTTTCTATTCTCCCTTTTCTATGAAGCCTCTGACCTGCCTCAAGAAGAATGAGTCTGCATAGAAAAATCCTTTTCACTGCTTCACTTTTAATGTTTTCTCGAAATACCAGCCCTGATGAAGCCTGCAGGAGGACATAGTTGAAAATATACCTTTTAAATGGATTTTTAAAACTTTTTCTGATTTTTTTTACTAAAAAATCTCTTTCTTCGGCCCGTTTTTCATATTCTGCTACAGGGTTACAGATTTCTTTTTGAGCCATGAAAAACCTCACCCTGTCCAGAATATAGTCAGGTTCTTCAGCCCATCTTTTATTGAAAAGTTCAATTTCTCCTCTTGTGTGATGGCCGTGGCTTTTCATGAAATCATTCCATTTTGATAAAAATTCCCTTCCACAGGGAATTTTTTTGAGAGATTCCCTTATTTCTTCAGAATTATGTTCAGACATAATAATATTTTTTATTTCTTCATTTTCACAGCCTGAAAGAGAAAGCCTCCATAGATCGAGTCCGCTCAGTGCAGATTCCATATTGCCCATGCCTGACATAAGCCTGTTTGAAATTGAAGAGTCACTATCAGAAAGCCAGAGACGGCAGATATTTTTAAGAATGTTAAAATAACTCATCCCGCTTCCTGCACAGGAAACAAGTTTTGCAAGATCATAAAATTTCTCCATTATGTTATGGAAATGCCTGAAAAGTTCTTCATCTGTCATAGAGGAAAGATCTTTTTTTATTAAAAAATCAGTATCTTTTCTGAGTTTATCTATAAAGTAAAAACCTTTTGAAGGAGAATTTCGTAAAAACCATACAAGAAGAAAAGGTAATTTGAATAGAACCTTCCAGGGGTTTATTTTAAATGTCACTATATCTTCAGGTAATATTTCAGGAAGGCCTTCTATTTTTTTTCCCTGCATGCCTCCGAGTATATCGCTGAATTCTCTGTCTTTCAGGCCGGGTACAGCTTTAAAGATACCTGTAACTACATTCAGATTGAAATAAATCCTTCCTGCTATGAGTTTTATTATCTCTGTATTATCCAGTTCTATGCCTGTCATGGTAAGAATCTGACGGAAAATTTCTTTTATGAAGAGCCTGGCTATAGACCAGGTCACAGGTGTAGCAACATCAGGCAGAACTTCTCCCGTATTTGCATTTGTCCAGATGAAATTATCTTCCCTGTCGAAGGTGCTGACAGGTCTTGACTGAAGAAAATAAATTTCTTCATTTTTTATGGCCCATTCTATATCCTGTGGAGAGTTGAAATGTTCTTCGATTTTCAATGAATCTTCTGCAAGTTTTTTAACGATTTCTTCAGGGATTTCCCTTTTCGTTTCTTCAATGATCTTCAGATTTTTTTTATCTATTATTATCCTCTCAGGTGTTATTTTGCCGGAAACAAGAGATTCTCCCGGGCCACGGCAATATTCTATTACAATTCTGTCTTTTTCCCCTTTTACCGGCTCAATAGTAAATATTACACCTGAAAAATTCGGTTCTATTAAGGTCTGAACAATAACAGCCATAGATACTTCAAGGTGGTTGACTTTATATTTTTCTCTGTAGTGAAAAACTCTTTCATTCCAGAGAGAAGCCCAGCATTTTTTGATAGATAAAATACAATCTTCAATATTTGATATGCCGAGAAATGTGTCATACTGACCTGCAAAGGAATTTTTCTCCAGATCTTCTGCCGTGCATGACGAGCGGACCGCAACAGAATTACTGCCGAGAAGGTGAAAATGTTTCTCTATCTCTTTTCTTAAATTCCCATTTAAAGGTGAAGAAATGATTTTGTCTCTTATATTATTCAGAATATTGCTTTTTTCGTCAGGTGATGAAGAAATTTTTTGAAGTATTTCTATTTTATTCATTCCTGATTTATTAAAATGCTCGTTATAAATCTCTGAGGTAATGCAAAAACCTTTCGGTACATTGAAACCGAGATTTATTAATTTATTAAGGTTCAATGCTTTTGTTCCAATAATACTAATTTTATCGAGTTTTTGTGAAGAAAGGGAAACAATATTGTTCATAGATTAATAATATTAGGGGAAAGGTATTTTGTCTATTAAATTTTAAAATATCAATATTTTATATTTCACCTGTTTCTCTATGAAAATTCTCTATGAAAAATATATAAGTGTTCAGCTATAATCAGGCTGAACACTTATATATTTTTCTATTATTCTACAACATTGATAATTGTCTCAGGTGAAGTATTACCGGAACTATCAATGGCAGTAACAGTTATAGTATGCTGTGTGCCTGAGCCGAAAATGGAAGTGTATTTATCATAGAAATATCCCTTTTCATCGGCGGAAATCCTTTTTGTTCCTGCCACTCCCTTTACAGGCAGTACATTGAATAAATTTGTTTGATATTCATAGGTTATCTCAACTGTTGCATAGGGTTTTGTATAGCCCTTTATTTCAACAGGAAAGTTTACATTCTGACCGTTCTGGATACTTGTTATATTAGGCGCATTAAATCCCTCTTCCACATCAAATGTAACAGGAGGATCTATAACCAGAGTGTCTTCTCCTGTCTGATTTTTCAGATGAACAATTATTTTTGCTCCGGATATTTTGGCCAGAGGTGTTACAGGATATTCTCCGTAATATGTTCCACTTCCTGTTTCCTTCATTGTTATATTCATGAGACCGATTATTTCGAACCATGCAACACAGCCGCTCACACCGTACATGGTAACCTGCAGCTTCTGTCCTGTTTTTATAGGTAATTGTCCGTTATGAGATGCGGAAAAAATAAGACCTTTTGCAGGAGGTGATATAATAAAAGACCATCCGTACTGCACACTGTTGCCATTTTCATCCTGTGCAGTAAGTTCAACCCATATATTTCTTTTCAGAGGAAGGGGATTTGCCGGGTTATAGCTTATAAACATAGGTGCTTTTGTAAGCTGACCTGTTACGTTTACTCCGTCTACCATTAATTTTACTGTTTGAGGATTTACAAGACTTCCTTTTTGAGTATCAAAGGTTACATATATATTCGGCCTGTCACTTTCTACTGTAGCTCCATTCTTCGGGGAAACTTCCGATATGGAAGGAGAAACACCTGCCAGTGTGACAGGACCTGTCTGGAATATGGGGGCCTCTTTACCTTCCTTTGAAAGATGTCCCAGAAGATAAGCTTCTCTTACACTGTCTCCCGCCAGAACCCTGTAGATTCCCTCATAAATACCTGGCTGAATTTCAGTCATAGTGATATTTGATTTGAAATTGGTAATATCAAAAAAAACATTGCATCCCTGGGTACCTTTTAATGTAACTCTTAGTTCATCTCCCTTTTTAAGTGATCCCTTTGCATTATGAGTAAAAGAAGAAATTTTTATTTCTTCCGCAGGTGATGCAGATCCGAGATTGACAGGAATAGTATCCTGGAGAGTAACAGATGTACTATCTTTTTTTAAATAACCTGTTATGATACCATTGGGAATATTATCTGCTCCCCTTACAGTATAGGTTCCTTTATAGGTACCTGCCTGAATTTCAACCATATTCAGTCCTTTTATTACATTTCCTATATCAAATGCAGCCTGCCCTCCTGCAGTTCCTGTCAGAATTACTTCCATTACATCCCCGGGACGAAAGAGGGGAGAAGCATTATGAGATATTGAAGTAATTTTTACATCTTCTGCCACCTGTCCTATAGAAATTTTTTTTTCTGCCTGTCCTATGGATGGATCAGAATTATCCTTTGTCAGGTATCCTGTTACGAGAAGATCTTTCCCTCTGTCAGAATATTTTACAGTATAGGTGCCTTCATATTTTCCAGTGCTTACTTCATTCATAATAATTCCCGTTACTATACCGGGTATATCAAAGGTTGCTTTCCCGCCTGGAGTACCTATTAAAGTTACTGTTAATACTTCACCTGCTCCCAGGATACCTGAGGCACTGTGCATGATTGCATAGATAGCTGTAGCAGGAGATGTGGTACCCTGCATGCCCTGTGTGTCAATAAATATGGATTTTGTTTTTCCATCCCATTTTACCTTTGCTCCGAAGGCTTCTCCTACAAATCTCAAAGGCACAAGGGTTCTTTCGTTTATGCTCATGGCAGGCATATCAAGTTTTCTTATCTGTCCATTTACATAGGCTGTTGTACTGTCAAGTGTAAGCTGTACAATCGTAGTACCTTTGTTTGACGTAATGGTTCTTGTATTACTGTCATATTTTACAGTTGCTCCCAGGCCGTTAAATATGACTCTCAGCGGAACCAGTGTGTAACCGTCTTTTTGAATAGGAGGCACATCAAAAAAAAGTTCTCTTCCATCAATATAAACTCTTATGACCTCCTGGGCCGAAAGGCTAAGAGTAAGGCAGAGAAGAATCAGGCATAAAGAAACTGTTTTTTTTATGAATTTTTTCATAAAATGACCGCCTTTCTAATAATGAATTGTTTATTATATTTAGTCATTTTACTGAAAAATCCTTTTTCTTAATTATTATCTAAAATTGATGACTTGTTCACGATTAAAGGATATTTATTATATGAAATAGAATATTTTCTATTCCTGAGAAATTGAAATTAATTGAAAATTTCTTTTTCTCCAATATTTTGTTATCCTGCCTCGCGTCACGCGTCACGCGTCACGCGTTACGATAATAATATATTAGTTGTTAAATTATCATTCCTGAACAGAGTTTTTATTTTATGAAGAAAAAAAATTTATTTTTAGCCATATTATCTGTTATCATCCTTTTATCCGGCCTGCTCCTCTATAGAGCTGCAGAAAATTATCCATGGGATAAGGCGATAGGAAAAGAAGTACAGAAATATATTAATGGAAGCTTTTCTGTAGAAAGCGTTGCATTCAACCTGTCCGGCCTTACTTTGAAAAATGTTGTTGTAAATTCTCTGACAGGTGAAAAAATAATAACTGCAGATACTGTAATAGTAGAATATCAACTGAAAAACTATTTGAAAGACAGAAAACCTCTTGAGTGTATAAGCCATGTTACAGTAATAAATCCCATGATTAATGTGACCTGTTCCTCTGAAGGAAAATGGAATCTTCTGGAGCTTTTTAAGGCAGGTGAAAAGGAGATAATACCTTTTAACGGCTCAATAGAAATCAAGGGAGGAAAACTTACATTAATATCCCATAAAAAAGAATTGCCTTTAAATTTCAATATGACTGATATTAATGGAACAGCAGATCTATGGGCCAACCCTTCTATCACTTTTTCTATAAATTCCCGTGAAGGTTCTTCATTTTTATCTCTGGAAGGAGAAGGTAACTATATGAAATCCCGATATTTTGCCAGGACAGAGATTTCAGATATAGATTTATCACGATGGGCACAGTTTGTAGAGATTAAACATTTAAAGTTTACAGGAGGTAAAATAAATGCCGATTTATCTCTTTCCTTATTTCCGGGAAAAGATGGAAAACCTTTTTTAAGCATAGAAGGAGATGGACATATAAGGGAAGGCTCTGTAGAATGTTTTGAAGGAAAGGTTCATGTGAATAATATTAAAGGACATATGATGTTTGAAAGAGATACTCTCAGATTGTTAGATATTCAGGGTAAGAGAGAGAATTCCTCTGTTAATATTGCCGGTAAGATTTCTTTTATTAAAGATCCTTTTTTAGATATATCGATTGACTGTCCTGATTTTCAGATAAATCCAGTGATTGATAAATTCTTTCCTGAAGTTGAGAAATATAATATAAAAGGAAAAGTTTCTATTAAAACATTGATAAACGGTCCGGTCGATAAAGTACTCTTTTTCTCTACCATAACCTCTCAGTCAATAAAATTAAAAGGAAAAATCTGTAAGAACCTTTATGCCAGAGGATCATTCTGGGAGAAACAGCTTCATATTCAGGAGGTAACATGTTTATTTGGAGGAGGAGAGGTTTTTCTTAAGGGTTTTGCTCTTCTTCCTGATGAACCGAAAAAACCTGATATTAACATGACTCTGGAACTGAAAGATGTCAATCCTGCATATGGGGCAATCTTTATACCGGAACTGGAAAATTTTAAATTGAATGGTTCCATAAATGGTAAAACCTTTATTCTCGGTAATAAGGATAATCCTATCATAAGTTCAAATCTATACTCTTCAAAGGGGTTAGATTTTATGGGAGTAAATTTTTCAACTCTCAAACTTTCTTTTAATTATTTTAACAAAACCATTGGTATAAGTAATCTTCACGTCAGTACAGGCACAGGAACGGTAGATCTTTTTGGGCATATAATAAATCTTAACGATCCTGCTTTTAATCTGTGTATTGACGGCAATAGTTTTAATATGGAAGATATAAAAACAATGTTCCCTGAACTGAACTTCAGAGATTTTACAGGTATTTCTGATTTTTCCATAGAGATTTGTGGTCGTAAAAATGATATTATGGCAAGGGGAAATTTTACTGATGCCAGTGTAACAGCCAGAGGGCAGAATATAGAACATGGCAGAGGTAATTTTGAGTTTTCAGGTGAATTTCTCCTGTTAAATGATCTTTATGCCATGTGGAATGGAAGTCCACTTACAGGTAAAGGAATTATTTCTACCGGTCTTGAAAAAACGATTGATTTATTTCTGAATTCTCCTCAAATAAAAGCTGAAAATCTTGCCAGCATTTATCCTTCTTTAAATAAATATAAAATCAAGGGCCTGTTAAATGCCAATATTTCTGCAAGAGGGCCTTTAGAGAATCCTCTTGTGGCAGGAACTATAGAAATTCCCTCTATGGATATTGACTCTTATAAATTAAAAGATGTTAAAGCCTCTGGTTATTTCAAAAACAGTGATTTATCCATTCCTTTTATAAAAGGTAATTTGTTAAATAGTTCCGATAAAAAATCTCTCCTTCCTTTTGAAGGCAGGTTAATTCTGTCGGGAATAAACGGTAATATGTTCGGAAATATTCAGCTTCTTTCGCCAGGAGGATTATGGAATGGAGTGAATTTCGGGAAAATAGAAAGTCTTGCATATATATCAAAGGATAAAATATTTGTTAATTATCTTAATATAGATGAAGGCCATGGTAAAGGAAATTTAGCTGCCATCGGTTATATAAGTAAAGATGATATAAATTTCATGTGCTGGGGCAGAAATATGGATCTTCATATTCTGGATAATATTAAAGAAATACCTGAAACACTGCAGGGTTCTCTTTCTTTCAGCAGTCTTTTGAAAGGTTCTCTGTTGAAGCCTGAGATAAGTGGAAATTTACTGGTCAAAAAAGGCAGATACGGGGATATAAAATTTTCTCTTAACTCTGATTTTACTATTTTAGAAAAAAAACTTATATTAAACGATCTATGTCTTTTAAGAAAAAACGGTATGTATAATATGACAGGACAGATAGAACTTCAGGACATGTGGAAATTTGCTTTTGAGACAGAAATGGAAGGGGCAAAGATCTCTCAGTGGAAAGAACTTGCTCCTTTAATTAACACTCTCGAGCTTGATGGTGACGTAAAAGCTAAAATTGCTCTGGAAGGAAATTTTTCTGAGATTAAAGACAGTGATTTCCTGGATAAATTAAATGTAACAGGTAAAGTAACGATTTTTAACGGTACAGTAAAAGGAGTCAGAGTAGATCTTTTAAATACAGACTTTTCTCTCGAGGAAGGTAAAGTAAATCTCTCTGATTTCAATATAGTAAAGAAAAATTCTTCTTTACAGGCAAAAGGTTCCTATAATATAAAAAGAAAAGAATTGAGTTTAAATTTCGTAAGTCAGAAATTTTATTTCAAAGATTTTCAGGAAGTTTTTAGTAAATATTCTCTGAAAGGACAGGGACAGATCAGAGGGTCCTTGCTGGGAACAAAGGACAATCTTGTAGGATGGACAGATTTTAAATTATTAAAACCGGAATTTAACGGACGTATGGTAGACTGGGCTTCCGGAACAGTAAAATTTGATGGGAAAGACCTTGCAATAAAAAGTCTTTATATAAAAAAGAACAATGATGTTTATGAGGCAGGGGGAAATATAAATTTACTGGCAGATCCGGAATTATTCCTGGTTTTTTATGCACAGGACGTAGAAATTTCTGATCTTCTTAAGGTTACTATGATAAAACCTTCCCTTCCTGTAAAGGGGAAACTATCCTTTCAGACCTATCTTCGCGGAACCATTGCTAAACCTGTTATATCTGTTACAATGAAAATAAAGAATATGAATATAAATTCTTTTCCCGTGGAAAATGCCAGTGCAGAATTTCACCTTACACAGAAAGAAATACATATAGGACATCTTGAAGTAAAATCGGGAAAAATGTTTGTAACAGGCTATGGACATATGGAAAGTGATAAAGATACTTATTTAAATCTGGAAGGGAAGAATATTGACCTTGATTTAATAGAAAAAGCATTTATGCTGAATGATACATTCAATCTGGAAGGTAAAATGGATTTGAATTTGAATGCATCCGGCCCTACTGATAAATTGAATTTAATAGGTTCTTTTCAGGTAATAGACGGCATGATAAATAATTATAAAATATCCAGAATAAGAAGTCTTCTGTCATATGATGGAAGTATATTGAATTTAAAAGACCTTCGATTTGTTGAAAAGGATTTCAATCTCATGGCAAGCGGAACTGTGCCTGTCTTATTAAGCAGAGATAAACTGTGGCACTGGGAATTTCCTGCCCCTATGGATATAGTTGTAACAACTTCTGCCAATGATCTGAGTATTGTAAATGTTTTTAACCCTGATTTTGAAGGAACTCACGGGAAAATAAAGAGCAGTTTTCATATAGGAGGTAATCCTCTGACCCCGGAATTAAACGGAGAACTTTCTGTGGTAAATGGTTTGATAACCCACAGGATATTTAAAGATCCTGTAGAAAATTTCAATATGTCTCTCTTTGTAAACAATAAAAATATTATTCTGGATAAACTGGAAGGCACTATGGGTAAAGGTTTTCTGAGTGCCACAGGAACTATAAATCTTGAACATTTTATGCCGAAAGAGATTGATTTTAATATGGAGGCAAATAAGATACTTCTGGATTTACCTGATTATTTTAAATCTGAAGTAACCTTTAATTCATCAATAAAAGGAACTTTAGATAAACCTGTAATTAATGGAGATATAATACTTGATGATTATGATGCCCATGTTTACAGCGGGGTTTTCTCTTTTTCTTCTGATAAGAAATCACGCAATATAGAAGAAATGTTTTCTCTGATTAATCCTGAAGTAAATGATGAAAAGAATCTTTTGTTCAGTGATATGGGTAATGTAAAACTTAACCTTAATCTGAAAATAGGCAGTAATTACTGGGTTGACGGTCAAATATTTCGTATAAGACCCAGAGGGGATGTTAAAATAGGAGGAGATTTATCCTATCCCACTCTTTCAGGCATAATCTATGTACCTCAGGGAAGTCTTAATCTTATAGGAGCAAGTTTTGACATAAGGGATTCATCTATGACTTTTCTTGAGGATAATGGATTCATACCGGTCTTATCCGTAAAAGCCAGTACTTTTTTTCAGGGTAAGGAAATTTTTGTGGATGTCGTTGGCCCGGCAAATAATGTGAGTACGAATTTCACGTCAAATCCACCTATGCCAAGTAATGATTTATTACGTATGTTAAATCCGGAGGTTGGCTACCAGGGTAATCTTGATAATTATAATATTTTTGAAAACACAGCTCTTAACCTTGCACAGACTACTTTTTCAGGATATGTTTTTGATCCTATAGAAGAAACTCTGAGCAAGGGACTGGGACTGGATATTTTTTCCATAAATCTTTCTCAAAACGGCAATGTAGGTCTTGAGGTAGGAAAACAGTTCAATGACTGGCTGAGCCTGTCTTATCGTCTTTATAACAGAGATGAGCTTAACCAGTTAAACAGCAGTAACTATATAGTTGAAAGGGCTGTTCTTAATCTTCAGTTTAAATTAAAACAGAGCAAACCTTTTGATCCTAAAATTAATTCCCCTTTAGATCCTGTATTTAATGCCACTTTTAACATAGGCACAAATACAACAGGAGATTTAACTACCAGATTGCAGTTAGATTACAGATTTTAAATAGTGAAGAGTGAAGGGTGAAGGGATTATGACCACCCTTCACCCTTCACTGCTCACTCTTCACTGTTGAATCTTTTCCACCTTGATTAAAATATCTTCTATTGCTTTTTTTACTTCTATTTTCTTTTTAACCTTTTCTATAAGTTCTTCAAATACTTCTTTAAGCCACTGTGCTTTTTCTCTCGTAAAGGCCTGTTTAAGTCCTACCAGCACAACTTGTCCTCCGAAGTTTGTAAGAGCCTGTGCCGCATAGAATCTTACCTGATCACTCTGGTCATTGAGCCCATCCAGGAGTGGTTCCACTGCCCTCATATCAACGATTTTGCCCAGGGCCTCACAGGTAAGATACCTTACCTGTTCTACCGGATCTTTTAAACATTTTAACAGGGAAGTAACAGAAGTAGTATCTCCAAGTTCTCCAAGGGCCCATACTACTCTGTGCCTTACCCTTTCGTCAGGGTCAGAAAGGGCTTTTCTCAATACAGACAGGGTTTCTCTGGAGTTTAATTTCCCCAGGGCAGCAGCAGCATTGAACCTTATGACAGGATCGGGATCCTGCAAGAATTCTACAAGGGAGTTTATTCTTTCCGATGCCCCGAGTTTTACCAGGGCATAAACTGCCCAGAGACGAACCAGTCTGTTATTATCTTCCATCATGGCAGTTATAAGAGGACGGGCTACCTTTTCACTGCTTAACATGCCCAGGGCCTCGGCAGATCTTATTCTTACAGATTCATCATCTTCTTTTAACGAGGCCTGAAGTGCTCCCAGTGCACGCGGGTCCTGTATCTGCCCCAGTGCTCTTACAATAGAAGCTTTCATAGATGAACTTGACTCTTTTAATTTTTCTATTAAATGAGGCACTGCAGTACTGTCTTCAAGTTTTCCCAGTGCATATACTGCATTTCTTGCCACTTCTTCATCTTCGTCATTTATTGTTCTTATTAAAGCATCTACAGCTTTTTTTTCTTTTAATTCCCCGAGTATATATGCTATGTCGGCTCTAATATCTTCTCCATCCAGTGCAAGCATTAATAAAGCAATTATATCCTGTTTTACGAGCATTTTGTTGTCCTCCGTTTTTTTCGTGACGCGTGACGCGTGACGCGTGACGCGAGGATTGTTTATACATAAATACAATTAAAAATATTCCCATGATAAATAATAAATATCTGTGACATTACAAATTTTTTTGCCAGTTAATTATAAGTTACAATTTGAGAAAAAGCAATATATACGAGAAATCAGGATAGAAGGAATTTTAACTGAAGAATATTAATCGTAAATAATCTACAGAATGAAACATTTTCCCTGCAACAATGAAACACTTTTCTTGCGACTGTAACATGATTGTGTTTGAAAATGACAGGTGATTTTACATAAGATGGAAAAAGAAATTTATTATAGAATATTCAGAGTGAAAAGTGAAAGGTGAATAGAATAAGATGCTACTTGCTATTCACTGCTCACTGTTCACTAATTATATATTTATGACATTAACCATAATTTCCAGTAGAATTGAATCTACCTGTCGTAAAAAAACGCAATCTACAGGGCTTGCAATAAAAGATAATTTTTTATATAATAAATTTCAATAACTATGAAATCTAATTTAATTAACAGTTTCCTTCCTCGCGTTACGCGTCACGCGTCACGCGTCACGATCATAATTCAGTAATCTGAGGGGGCAATTAATTTGAAAAATGTTGTTTATGTAACAATTTTATTATTAATATTCAATTTTATGTGCAGTTGCAGGGGAGAAAGTGACAATCAAACTAAAAGTCCTGAATCTCTCGTTCAGAAACTGGGAAGTGACAGGGATGATATTGTTACAGGTGCAGAAATTGAACTCAGGAAACTTGGTAAAAATAGTGTGCCCTGTTTAATAAAAGGTCTGACCAGTGATAATAAAGTAATCAGGCAGAAATCTGCCTATCTTCTTGGAGATGCAGGAGATGTCAGTGCTGTTGAACCTCTTATTCTTGCCCTGAAAGACAGTGAAGCTAATGTCAGAGGTGAGGCCGCTTCTGCTCTCGGGTGGCTCCATAATCAGAAATCAATAGATCCTCTTCTGGAAACACTTAAAGATAAAGATGAATATGTAAGATCAAGATCTGCTTTTTCTCTTGGTAAAATTGGAAATAAAAAAGCCCTTGAACCTCTTATTAAAACCCTTCAGGACAAAAGTCAGATTGTAAGAAAGGAAACAGTCATAGCCCTTGGATTACTGGGTGATGTTAAATCAGTTCCTGCTCTTATAAGAATTCTGGATGATAAAGATCCTGAAGTCAGGACAAAAGCCGCTTCCTCCCTGGGACAGTTAGGTGATAAAAAAGCCCTTGAACCTCTTATGAAAAAAGTTGCCATGAAACATGAAACCAGAGAAGTAAGAATAGAGGCAATATGTGCCCTTGGATTATTGAAAGATAAAAAAGCTATCCCTGTACTGCTTGTTTCTTTAAAAGACGCAGATGGAACTATAAGGGCATGGTCTTCAGATTCTATTGCCAGAATAGGAGATAAAAAACTTCTCCCTGAATTGGAAAAAGCTATTAAAATAGAAAAAACTCCCGAGGTGAAAGTCAGGTTACAGGCTTCTATTGTTCTGCTTAAAAAATCCGGGAAATAATAATCCTCATTATATATTTGGCCTGGAAATTGCAAATATATAATAATAGAATAATAGAACTTCATATTTATTTTCCATGGAAACAATAATATGATGAATTTTTATTCATTATATTATCTTTAGAAGATATAATCTTGAATTATTTAATAGTAAACAACGCATGGCTTTATGTGTAATATATAATAGTTGTTTCCTTTGATTAAATAATTGTTGACAAGTTTAATTCAAATATAATATAATAATCTTTAATATAAAGGTAGAAAATTTTTAGTCTACTTAAGAAAGCAGGTGTATTTCTGTGGCAAGAAGACTTATAGATAAAGATTTAATGGAAAAATTTGCAGATAAAGACGAAATTGATTTAGTATATCTGGCAAAATCAGGCAATGATGAAGCCATGTTATATCTTTTTAGAAAATATTATCCTGTAATAAGGTCTATAGCATCAAATTATTTTTTTATGGGTTCAGACAGGGAAGATGTTTTTCAGGAAGGTATGTTCGGTTTTTATAAAGCTATAAGAGATTTTAATCAAGAAAAGTCTATTTCTTTTTCTCAATTCGCCAGATTATGTACTTCAAGACAGATTATGGCTACTGCCAAAAAAGCCAGCGGGCCGAAACATAAACCTTTGAATTTTTATATATCCCTTGATAAGTATGTATATGATGAGAGTGACAGCAATAAGACAATGTTCGATATTGTGTCAGATAATAAGGTATTTGAGCCTGATAAAGAGGTTATTTACTATGAACTTTCCCAGGATCTGAAAAAAGTCATAAGGGAGAAGCTTTCCAGTTTTGAAAGAAATGTTGTGGCTCTTCATCTGGAAAGTGAATCCTATGAAAAAATAGCAAAGGTTCTCAGATGTGAAGTGAAATCGGTAGATAATGCTCTTCAGAGGGCAAGGAAGAAGATAAGAAGTGCCGCTCTGGTGTAAAAATTTATAATTTAAGAGTATAGGAAATTTCATTTTTTATGGTGTAAAATCTGGTTTTAATGGTTATGGGTGCTGGGTGTTGGGTTAGGAACCCCAAAACCTAAAACCCAAAACCCGATTATAATTCAATAATAACCTGTAAATCAATTTGTAGGATCCTTAGATCTGGATCGTAAAATAGTCAAAATTATTTATAAAATAAAAGGATATTTGAGTATAAGAGTGTAATTACTATGAGCAGATATCCTTTATATTTCGGGGTTATTTTTATGAATTACAGAGACATTTATAACTCATTTTTACATGATCTTGAGAATATTCAGAGACATTATTCTTTAACAGAACAGGGATTGAAGATTTCAGAAGAGATAAAATCAAAGCTTGAGCAGTATCTTCGTAAGATAGACGAACTGAACAGCCTGGAAAAATTAAAGAATAATCTTGACTATTATACAGTTGATTACTCTGCAAGTTTTAGAAAATTAAGAAAAAGACTCATTTTTAAACTTGGCGAACTTGTTAATCTTGGAGAAGAAATAGAAAAAATCATGTATACTCTGGAGAGAGAAAAAAATAAATAAGGAAAATTGTCCCATAATAGGGACACTTTTGCCCCACCAGGGACACTTTTCCATCCACTTCAGTTGAGGTTTGAGAGTTGAGTGAAAAGGGAGAATTCACTTCTCACTAACAGCCATGACCGCGTGGTCACAACGAAACATGAGAATGTATTTTCGCATCATGCGTTACGCATCACGATTCTCATATAAATAATTTATAAATGGATACTAACTTATCTGATGCTGTACTAAATATTATATGGTGATCTCAGGGATATTATTTTTAGATGGAATTTTTTGTTCTTCCAATCTGTTCAATGTTTCTTTATTATCTATCATCCAGTCCAGAAAAGCCATATTGGCATTATATACATCTCTTGATATATGTGCCATTTCCGATGGTTCCGGCTGGAAACTATCTCCTAATTCTATTGTAAATGAGAGTCTTCCATTTGCCTGGGCGAAATCATCGGGATCTCCTGATGCAGGATACATACCTGATGACTGTTCTACATTATATCTGTCTTCTTTTGTTGCATTCTGCATTTTATCTGATATTTCCTGGTAAAGTTTTTCATTGGCTACATGTTCCTGTGTTACTCCCCAGGGATACATGATTTTGTTTCCATAGGCATGATGATTGACTATTCCTTTTATATTTTTCCTGTTAAGCCATAGACCCAGCATGGCCTGAACTTCTTTTTCAGAACCGCCTTTTGGCCCTCTGTAAGTTTCCTGTTTCGGGTTATCGCTTGTAGCATATCCAAAATCATCCCATGTGCTTTCAGGAGTATCTCCAGCCGGTCTGTAAAGTTCCATATGATCAGGATTCCCGTCATAATAATTTCTGTTAGGATCTACTCCATAGGCAACTATCCCATTTTTATCAGCTTTCATCTGTTTTGCTATTTCAGGAGGAATCTCTTCTTTATGTATGGGATCTCTATTTTTTCTCCAGAATGGATCTTTTGTTCTGCTATATTCATATCCATCTGGATTTACGAGAGGAACTACCCATATTTCTGCATTATCCACTCGATTTTTTACCTTTTCATCAGACGAATAACCTTCTGCCAGATTTTTTGCTATAGTAAGAGGTGCTTCCATGGCCATCCATTCTCTTGCATGATGACATCCTGTAATAAGCATGCCAGGTTTATTGCCAGTATCTCCCACTGCTCCTTTACTTATCTTTACTGCCATTATATCTCTTCCTTCTGCAGTTTTTCCTAATGACACAGTTTTTACAAGATCAGGATATTTTGCTTCCAGACCTTTCAATTCTCCTATTACCTGCTCATAGGAATGATAGGCATCTCTCTGAGGGAGCGGCTGGCCCTGAAGGGATATCTTGAAATCTTTCAGGATTTTCTGTGTGTCTACTTTGCATGTAGATGGATCTTTGAGGATATGCTGTTTTGTGAGGAAATCTTTTAGCTTTTTATCACTTATTAGAAAATTTTCACTTTTTCCGTTGCTGCTGGCTATTTTAGATGCTATGTCGATTTTATCCGGTGAAATATCTACTGAGAATTTTTTATTACCAAGTTTGTATCTGAGCTGAGTTCTATCGAGATTTTTATTATTTATTTCC
>Ga0351854_1102_pt1 | contig 17343 bp, 10 predicted proteins | sample BONcelHFGM3001C9_FD_206793 | JGI IMG/M metagenome (GOLD analysis project Ga0351854, IMG submission 206793) | Enriched cells from coal bed in the Powder River Basin, Montana, United States - BONCAT cells FGM rep2 HSBNCT.FGM.300.1.C9 ...
TGCATTTTCATACAACCTGAAATTGATAAAAAGATAAAAAGAATACAAATTACTCTTTGCATATCGATTATCTCCCATTAATGGATTGACTGGTTATTGATAAATTTTCAGGAAAACGCTTATTATATTAAGGTTGTATTATTTGTTAATAACACCAAGCGGAAGAAATACAGATTCGCATATCCTATTAAATAGGCTATTGTCAATATAAATAGCCTATAAAATGTAGTTTTTATTTCCCCTTGTTTCAAGAATACTGGCTGACAGGGGGAAGCTATGAAAACGATCAAAGTATTATTGGGGAATCGAATCAGAGAAATTCGGAAAATGAAGGGGTTAACTCAGGAACAGCTTGCAGAGTTGGTCAATATTGAACAAAAACATGTCAGTCGGATTGAATTGGGGAAAAGTGCTCCTACGTTTGAACGGCTTGAATTATTCTCTCAGGTTTTAGACGTTCCGATAACTGATTTTTTTCATTATGACCATTTTGAAGATCAAAAAACACGTGCAAAAAGTTTTGATGAAATGATGAAGGAACTTTCTGAAGATAATCAGAAATTGGCATACAGGATTTTTTCCGGAATAATTCAAGCGTTGAAAGAAAATCAATCACAATAAATTTTTTGGTTGAGCGCCAAGATCTGGACCCAATATCGGTTTGCTAATATCAGGGAAATCAAATGGTGGCTCCAGTATAAAATGAACGATCACATCCACGGTGTCACCTCACCCAAACCTTCGCTTTAGAATCCACGAAGTATTGCCGTTGCGTCTTTCCCTCCATGTCAAACACAAACACCTGATAATTTTTCCGAAGCACATATATCAGATTATTGTAAACCTGGAGCTCCAGATTATGCGGACTGCTCGCCACTGGATATTGTCGTATGATCCAACCCTGGCTGTTGATCATGCAAACGTTTCCGTCTTCCTTCAGAATAACCTGGCCTGGTTCAGCATGGCATGGTGCCGAGAAACATAGAATTGTGATCAGGTAAACAATCACCGGAGCTATTGTGAATGTCCTGGTTTTCATATCATGCCTTCAGGGTGTTATCGATAACGACCGCTTTCACGAATTCATTTCCGGAAACGTATTGATCGCCGCAACCACCAATCAGCACCAATTTCTCCTCCGCATCACGAAACGCATTCCAGGCCTTCTTTAGATTCAGTCGGGCCTCGACCTCCGAATCAGTCTGGCAATATTGGGCGATATCCTCAAGCGAACTTTCAAGCAAATGTTCATGCTCAGTCATCAGTTGATATTTCTTGTCAAGCAGCTTGTAATAGCGCCTGCGTTTGCGGATATATTGTGATTTGGCTTTTGTCATCTCCCGGTTGATCTCATTTGTTTCACCTCTTCATCGCTCAAATTCCGGTAGGTGGTAATTTGGGTATTGATTTCAATCCTCCACCATTGATGAACTAAGCGGATTGACCCATCTGGTGATCCGATTTCTCGGTCCAGATCAAAGCTCAGAACAGGTGGATTCCAGTAGATGTCCTCTGTTCAATGAAGCCAATTTTTGATAGGGGTGATACCGATAAAATCATCCCAGGAGGCGTACAGTAAAGTCACCAATTCGACTTTCCATTCAACGGGACCATGGGGTATCGTCTTGAGATAGTTCTTGAGTCGGTCCAAATCGCTGGAATAAAGGGCACGTTTTGGCATGATTAAGTTCAAAATTAGATGGGGGAAAAATACCTAATATAACTAAGTATATGAAAATTTAGACAAATTTTGAGTTGTTTTTCTTGATTGTAGGCTTGATTTGTAGTAGCGACTGTTATCACTTTTTTAATTCGAAATCAATCAGATGTGTCATTATGCCCCGCTATGAACTATCCAATCAAAATTATATCTGGTGGACAGACCGGCGTTGACCGGGCGGCCCTTGATGCTGGTATCGCTGCAGGAATCCCAGTCGGAGGATATGTCCCAAAAGGTCGATTGGCTGAAGATGGTTATGAAAAATTTATTGGTCATTTTCCAAATTCAAAATATCTTAATGAAGCTCAATCAAAATTAGAGAATTTGTTATTTCAAAAAGCAAAAGAACAAAATACAATAGAATTTTATGAAAAATTTATAGATCGTTTTCCAAATTCAGTTTTAAAAAATGAGGCTCAACAAAATCTCGAGATTCTCTACTATACCCACTTTGATAAAGCCAAAAAAACCAATACAGTATCGGCGTTTGAAGATTTTCTTGGAAAACATCCAAAATCGAAATATTGTGCTGATGCGGTAATGATTGCCGAACAGCTCTACTATCAAAAGGCAGTTGATGAAAAAACGATTATCGCATCTGAAAATTATCTAAAAAAATATCCTGATGGAAAATATAAAAAAGAAGTGAAAAATATCCTTATACCTCTTCTGCGTCCCAATCATACAACGGAATTCACTAATTCATTTAACAAACTTTTTGAAAATTATTTCACAAATCTTTCTCCTACCGAAATGGTGCATGGAATTAAGGGTATATTGAATCAATATGAATATGCTGATAAAGCAATCAGAGATCTGTCAGTCGCATATTTAAATCCTTTTCAAGAATTGGCGCAAATAGAAAAAGAACTTTCTAAATCTGAAAAAGTGGAATTTAAAACGATATTAAAAGACATAGCATTTGCGTGGATAGGTGGGTGGAACTCAATCATTTCAGCATGGAGTAGGTTGACTGGAAAAGATACCACGAAGACAAAAATTGAAAAAATCAACAATAAATTTCTTGAACTAAAAGAAAAATCAAATCAAGTTGCACATTATCTGGCTGAAAAATACAATATTGAACTTCATGTAGGTAACTGGGATGTGCAAGGCATCATCAATAAATAATTATTGATAAGAATTGAAACGATTCTGGATAATTATTCCTGCAATTTCAACATAAAGTGGCGGCCTGTCCGTCAGAAACAATTTTTATCGAAAAGCTCCAATCCCATCGATTTTGTACATGTGCCAATGTGCCAGCACCATCTCCATTGCTGGCACAAATATCTTTTGTAATAACCCTAGTTCTATATAGCCTTCCTACCACAAGTTTTAACAACGATATCATTCGCTTGCACTGGGATATCTTCTACAATTCACTACTCTTGTCGTCTCTGGTCAATAATTGTTTCTGGATCTTCCCCGTTTAGATTTTCACTGTGTTTCAGCCTCCTCGTCCGCTCTTTTCTTTTCTTCCTCTTTTCGTTGCAACAACAGGGTCATCTTTGATTTTATCTCTTCCATCTTAGCCTTATCCGCATCAACTTTCTCTATAAATCCATCGATATGTGATTTCCACTTCCTGGCTTTTGATAGTGCCCTGACGTGATATCCCTGGCGATTTGAAGATGAGTGCTTTCCGCATATCTGCTGGTTGAAATATCTTTCCTTTCTGCTTCAAATGTTCATGTAGGTGTCAAATATTTTTCTATCTTAATATAGAAATAATATTCTTAGAATCAGTAATTTACCTTCTTTGCGATGGGCGCACGGGATGACGATCCTGGCGCCCTTTTAATTTTGTTGCCAAAGAAGGTGATGCACTGGCTTACGACACTACAACCTACATCGCAAAAGGAATAACGAAATGAACATTGACAACATTTTTGAAGAAGGACGACCAACGGAAGAGGAAAAACAGGCGCAACAGAAGGAAGCGCACGCCCGGGCTACAACGCTGTATCAAGATGGCCTCCAATTAAGCATCATGAAGGAGTATCTCAAACACCCTACTGAAAACGATTGGAATAACAAATACGGTGTTCCAAAGCACGGCATGACGGCTGTCGGCATTATCGTGCCATCGTATTCCAAGAGAAGAAATGCCTATTTTTACATTATTGATATCGACATTTATGAACCCACGAAACGAGACCAGGTTTTCAACGAAATCATGAATCTGTTTGAATCTGATCAACTCTATTTCGAAAGCACGCGCTCCAATGGATATCACATTATTTTTTTGTGTACAGACAAGATCCAGAACCTGAAAAAGGCTTATAATTTCAACTACGGCGACAAAGTCGAGTTCTTTACCCAACTACATGTTCTTGTCGCCCCAAGCTGGGCGACTGATCCAAAAGACCCGCATAAGCGTATCGGGAAATATGTGAAACTCTCCGATGTCGATATAGAAGATACAGCGGTCCTGACCCGGGATGAATTCAACCGCTTCACTCAAGGTCTGGAGAATTTGTCACAGCGATACCAGTCACAGACATACAATCACAATCACATTCTGCCAGATGAACATCGGGCCGAACTGAAACAAGTGTATCATCAGGAATTGAAGCCTTTGGGTTTTATTTGTGCTCCGCTTTATTACGGCAAAAATGAGAATGAATATCGGAACTGGGAGTCGGTCAAGGATCAGGATTTCGAAGATATCCGATTGACAGGAATTATAATCAAGTTTGGGAAACAGAAAAACGGCCAATATCTAAATTGTTTGAAATTGTATGACTTGAGTTCTGATATAAAGAACATGATTTTTGATACGATTTCAAAAGGATCTTTGGTTCAGGAGTCTGATCCAGGGACTTTCTATGTATTTTTCTGGACCAAGACCGAATTAGATGTCCGACCGAAATGGAAATTGCCCAATAATGGAGGCAAGCTGGAGGTATTTTCTATGAATGATCATTGTGTTCAGGTTGCGCCAACCTGCTATTTTACTGGCGTTGGGGAAGATAGACAACCCATTTACAGAACTTTCAAAAGGTTAAGCGGAAGTTTTGATTCTATTAAAACAGATGATGCAGAGAAAATGAAGACCTTCATCAACTCGTTGGAGCCAAACAGAATTTCGGTTGCCAACGATATAGATGAATCAGGCATTCTTGAACAATTACGACAATTCGGAGACCCAAGGGAAATCGACCGACAGATCAAACTGATTTTTCCCAGAACGATAGATTTACTGGACACCCTGAATATCCGGCACTCAAATAATCCCAAAAAGGACTATATAGAATTTTACTCCCTTGCAGATGATGATGGAAACGATCCGAATGCGCTTTTGTACCACAATATCAATAACGATATTCGGAACCGATGGGCAGGCTATTCAGTTCAGGATTTACATCTCGGCAAAACAATTTCATTTTCAAAATACCTTATCGCGTATGATCCGGAGACTTTCCAGTGTTTGATGGATAAAATCGGGTTCGGTAAAATCAAGGGCAAATCTCCCATCTCAACAACCTATACCGGTAAAACCATTACCCTGAAATGCAACGATTTCATCAACCAAAAACAACATATCGAAATACGGGATGCCATTCTTGATGTTGTCCGGAGTAAAAAAAATCACCAACCGACTATCGTAATCAGCGCACCAACCAGCATCGGAAAAACCACCATGTTCTATCGATTGGCCAAAGAGAAACTGATGAAGATGATTCTGGCTCTCCCCTATACGGCCCAGGTGCTTCAGGGGAAAGAAAATCAAGCACTCCCGGGTGTACTTGAAGGCTTGTGTGAAAATGATCACGATGTCCCCATAGGTTCCTCTCTTTTCATGACCTATGACAAAGCCGCGATCGCCTTGCGGTCCATAAACCCAAGTGACTATATTATGGTGATTGACGAAGCACACAATTTGGTAAATCATAGTACATTCAGGGACATACAATTACGGAAACTGAAAGAACTGGCCGACCAGTGTAAAGCGGTTGTGTATATGACGGCGACTCCTGATTACATCAATTACGGGAATGTTGATTTGCTGATAAAAGTTGAACATCTTATAGAAAATAGAAAAAACGGAACCGTTGTAAAATATGGTAAGGATGTCAAGTCTGTTCTATCGAATGTCCTTGTCAAACAGCATGACAGTTCTCTGGTTGATGTCGTGTATATTCGGAATATCGAAACGCTTGCTCAGATTGAAAATGTAATCAAAAGCAAACGACCCGATCTGAAAACGCACGTCCTCTTTGCAGAAAATAAAAATGATTCAATCGTTTATCAAAGCTTGACAAAGAATCAGCAACTCTCTGAAAACCCAGCATATGGTGACATTGACATTCTGTTTACGACCAATCTTATCGTGGATGGGGTAAATATCAACGATATTACCATTGGTAACATTTATCTGGTAGATCCAGAATCTACGACAGACCTGGTTCAGTTTCCTGCGAGGTTTCGCTATGGCTACTGCAATTATTTTATATTTGTAACGGGGAACGAGAACTTAATTTCTCAGAAGGATTGGTCTCGACAGCAGATGGCAGATCAGTATTATTATCGGGCGATCAAACAGAAACAGTCCTACGATGAAATCAGTAGAGTGATCAACGCCATTGGCCTGTCCATCATAAACAAAGAGAAGAAGCCCAGCGAAAACAAAGAGACCAATCTGGTGGACCAGGATGACCTAAATTCAAAAAAGACAGCGCAGAAGGATAAAAACGGAAAAAAAGAGATCAACCTGGTAGACCAGTATGACCTCCTGGATGACAAGGGCAATATCCAGGAAAATACGATATTATTGAAGGTGCAGCATCAGGAGGCAATGCGGATGCGTTCAAATATCCGATACCTTAAAGAATATCTTGAAGGAGCGTATCATTTTACCCTTACTGAACAACAGATAGACGACCTGTCAGAGCATTTTTTTTCGAATAAAGATATCTCAGAAGCCTCAAAAGAGTTTCGTGATGAGAGAAAGGCTTTAACAATAGCATTGAAAAATATTCTAATGGAAGAAAAGTATGCCAGCGCAAGGAATGAACTGATCAAGGATTATTTGAAAAATAGATATCAGTCGTTCAAAACGCTTAAGCATAAATTTGCTATCTCAGAGCATGTCAGAACAGGTAAATACAAGATATTCCTTGATGAGAAAAGATGTCTGAAAATTTTGTTCAAGTGGTGTACCGGGCTCGATCTCGGTGTGCAGGACCCGGCAAAGCTGATGGACATGAGCGACGGCGTCATTAAATCCATCAAACGAACGCAAAGCAATCTCAAGAGTGAGCAATTTCAGCTCAAAACGGATGAAAAGTATATACGATTTGTTGAAGTAAGGAATTGGATCAGAAGCATCAAACGTGATTCTAATGATGGAACAATAGTGATTAATTCTGACAACTTGAAAGAATTTAATAGAAGATATAAAAAACTTTATAAAAGCAACAGGGTTTTGATTCAGGATCTGAGGGATATTTTCGATGTATCAGAGACGAGAATAAATAATTTTGTCGAGTATACAATTGGTTGTGAATGGACCATGGAAAATATTCATGGCGTTAGCTTTAAATGAATCTTGCCGCCAGATAATATTAATAATCATTGGATGTAACTTGTTCATTTTATTAGTAAATTTAATATTTAAAATGTACTATTATTTTAATAAGTTATAATAAAATTCGTAAAAAACCCCCTATTTTAATTTTTTTATATAAAATTAATTTTATTGTAAATGTTCTGAAATGAGAATCTAATAAGAAAATGATACCACAACAAAATTAAAATAGGGGGCTTCGCCTCAAGATTATTTTCAATTGTACAAGTACTAATTTTTACTATCATTTATCTGTATAATTATTATTATTTAGCGGCAAAGAGCTGGTGAAAGATTCAAGTACACGATGCCAATACTTCTCACCCTTGACTCTGGGACAGGTGAATATCAAAAACATTGTAGAAAATATTTTATAAATCGTCCATACAGGCCTTCTACAGTCATTATGTTTGAATTTGCGAATGCAGACAAAGTCAACCAATAATGCCATAGAACCGAGACACCAGTACGATTTACCAGCTCTATCACTTGTTAAGAAATGGCTCTGGTACAAACTTTTATACCCATGCCGGATTTCCGATATCTCCAGCACCAGATCTGAATTCGAAAAATAAGAGGTGCCAATGAATACCATTACCCTGTTTACAATCGGCTTTACCCAAAAAAGCGCGAAAGAATTTTTTGAAATGCTGAAGCAGGCCAATATTAAACGAGTTATTGATATCAGATTGAACAACGTATCCCAACTGGCCGGTTTTTCGAAACGGGATGACCTGGTATATTTTTTGCGGGAACTCTGTGAATGTGAATACCTACATCAAACACTTCTGGCGCCAACAAAGGATATTCTGGATGATTACAAGAAGAAACGGATCGGTTGGCCGGAGTACGAAAAGCGATTCAATGCCCTGCTAATAGTCAGAGAGGCCCATAAGCTACATTCTCTGTCTGATCTGGACATGTCTTGTTTGCTTTGTAGCGAGGTGAAGCCGGATAAATGCCACAGAAGGCTGGTGGCTGAATATTTTCAAAAACATCTGGGTGGGTTGAATATTCACCATCTGTAGTGGAGTTGGTTTCGCGACAGGAAACCGCTGATCTGGACCAGAATAGTTACAAGGTTCCCATATTTGTGGAGCACTTTCTTCCAATTATATATCAGTAGCCATATTTTTCACTCTTTTTGAGGGGCAAGATCTGGGTGGTGGTCATACTGCAAAACTGTATGAACTTTGTCATCTGTTGGTAACCCAACTTCATGGTTAATAAAAATATAAACTGCAAAATCGGTGGGTTAATGTGGCATTGAAACGTTTTTAGGCACTACATATTTTTTGGGGGGATCTGAAACGAGAACGACGAACTGGTTCTTATCAGAGGATTGTCTTACTAATTTTACCTGGCCTGTGCGAGAGGCCGAGAGCATCGTAGATTTCGATGTGGCAGTCTTCTGGTTTAGCGGTCTTACGAATGAATAACATCTTTCCGTCTGAACGCTTCACGGAAATCGTCACTCGATAGTGAGTAGAAAGTCTGCTGCGGATCGTTGACCAGCTATGAGTTATGCCGTGTAATTTGAGCTTCAATCGAATCGAATGAAGAACATGATAAGCAAGGACAGTTATAAATAGATGACCGTCACATCGATATTCAGTTTGATGGTGTACCGGCCTGAGTCCAAGTTCGGACTTCATCGACCGAAAAGCATCCTCCAGGTCGAGGAGCATGGTGAATATGTCAAACACTTCCTTTTCATTCTTATCTGCAAGGTTGGATCGAAGTACGTAATATCCACTGGTGTCATCAACCTGCTTCATCCGCCAGGTGATGTCGGACACATTCCCGGTTCCATCTTCTTTCTCCACCGAGATGTCATAGCGTCTGGCAACACGACGATACTTCTCCTTCAGCCTTCCGATTTTTTCCAGAACCTTCTCGTATTTCTTTGTCCCGTACTTTTTATGAAGCGCTTCTCTTACTTTTGTCAAACTGTCTTCGAATCGCTTCTCAAAGCGGGTCTTTATACTGCGCTCCTTGATCTCTTTGGCAGTGGAGTGACAGTATACTTCCGTTTCTCCGGAAGAGTTGACCTTGATACAGGCATGGATGATCCTTCGGTCATTTTCTCTGATTTTGATCATTTCCATGTCGCCTGTGATTTCCGGTTTGCGTTTTCTGGATACGACAATATATTGATAACCGTTGTCGTTCATCCATTTTATATTCTTCTGCGTCCCGATCCCGGCATCGGTGACAATAATCGGTTTTTTATCCGTGTTGGACATTTCCGCAAGGATTTTTTCCAGCGTGCCCGCTTCACTGATGTTTCCTTCAAAAACCTCGCTTTTCTTGGGAAAACCATCAGAATCCATCAGCAGTCCAAGGGTTATCAGCGGACAGTCGGTCCGTTTCTCTTTGGAAACACCGAAGTGTGCTTTTTCATTGTATTTGCCGCTTCCTTCAAAAAAGGTGTTCGTCAGGTCATAGAGAAGCACTTTCTCATCCAGGTTGAAAAGGTGTCTTTCCCGATCTTTCAGATGGGTCTCAATATCGTCTTTGTTCTTGAGCAGCATATCGGAGACGCTGTAGACTCTGTCCTGGGAAAGGAACTCGAAGCTGGTATCCATCAAATCGTCAAGGGATGTGTCATTCTGAAGCCAGGTATGCGTGGCATACTCGGATGCAGGAGCCAGCAGTCGGGCGGTGATCACGCCGATGGTGGCTTCGATATTGGGTCGATTGAAACCCAGCGATTCCAGCTTTTTGTCCAATTCAAGATTTTTGATTGTTGCCAGTACGACACTTTCTCCGCCTACGGAACGAATTTGTTCGTTTTCCAGGCTATTGATATCGACAGTCTGGAAATCCGGTTTGTTTTGTTCCTCGTCTGAAACAGGTGCTCTTTGGCCATGCCTGCAAATAATTCTTTTTGCGTACTTCTGAGCGGTTTGTTCAATTTCTTTGGTTACTGGAAACAGGCAAAGTTGACCGGAGATGATGGTTTCAATGCGATCCGCAAGTTCTTTCCACTTCTCCTGAGGAAATGTAAAATCCGTACCCAGATTCATTACGGTATGCTGTCTTGGCCCCCGTTCGGTCCGGATGGACTCGACCAGTTTATAAGTGAAATAGCTTTGCCCGGTTTTGTTGTCGGTATGTGAAGTTTTTCGAATGAACATATGAGGAGGCTATCATAATGATCTTGTCCGTTGCAAGGAAATAAATTCATTGCCATTTTAATTTTGGCACTACATTTACTTTTTCAATACACACATATTGATTTTACTGGGTTTTCAAAGCTTGGCCGCCCCAAAAACAGGTCGGCGGAGATCAAAACCCATGAAGTTGGGGTAACAAGTGTGGGCCATGAAGGTATTGCGCCAGGCGATCTGAATTACCGAGCGATACCCCGAAACATACCAGCACAAGGGACCAGAACCAATGAAGATGGACTGAGACCACAATTTCGTCAAAGTCGATGATATCTTTTCGAATTAATCCGTCCCTTGGCTTCGATATACTGGTCCAGATGCAGATGTAGAAACAAACAGATGGCGTCATAGCTGTAGAAGGAAAGCCCGTAACGGTCCGATGCCAGTACGAGAAACATATAAAGAAGAATTTCCTCCCGGGTTAAAATGGACAAAAACCCGTCCGAGAGAAAGCGGTGGGGATAAAGCTAAAACCGTCATTGATTTTACGAATCCTTCCTGGATTGATGATTTTTGATCATATTGACCCTCCATGAGTGCTTGGGTCAGGGATAGCCGGCTGAATGACAAAAATCAAACACCTCTTAAAACCAGGATTCGAGTAGTTGGTCGAGATATGCTTGTATTTCAATAAATTAAAGCCCTATCACCTCTTAAACTCAAAATTATTGAAGTCTGTCCAGATACAATATGATATTAAATAGTTAACCCATGATCACCGCTTAAACCGATCAGGCGATTAGTTTCAAAACCAGGCATATTCGACTGTATTATAAATTATATTAATATGTTAAAGTACTATCACCGCTTCACATCAGGAAATGCCGAACCAGATAAATTGAGGATAATGCTGTAAAAATAGTTGGTTAACAACCAATCGTTTCTTAAGGGGGCCTGGCCGGTATGGACAGGCTGTGCTGCCTAAGGACATACCCGGCCAGATAGTCGATAATGATGAATTGTTTCAGGCCAATCCAATCGATAATAAACCGGGCTGGAATATCTGGCATAAATGCTGCGGGAGTTGAATCAGTTGCGGAATTGAGCTTTTGCTGGAGATAATTTTCACGAAAGGATAAGACATTTTTGCGGTTCCACTGGGCGCATTTCTTTTTGTGCCACTCTTGTTTACATTCGGGGCAGCCGCAGGTTTTCTGACGACCTGATAGTCTGGGATCGGGAAGAAACCACTTTCGACAAATCCGGCAGGGGCGTTTTCTGGATTTTGCTCGTGGCATATCGTTTTCTCCCTGGTGAAGAATCAAACAAAACGATATGATGAAAGACTGAAAAAGAAAAGGAGGAAGAATATTCGGGGCAGGGACACCCGGCCCGGTTATGAACCAAGTAAATTGAATCAGATAAAGAAAATGGAAAAATTTGCTAATACCGGAATTAAATGGAACGAATCAGAGGGGGCTCTTCCCGGGCAAACTGTCAACATATCCAAACTCACAACATAACGTCCCGGAGTCCGCTGATTACTGCTCTGCACGATCTGTTTGTGACGACCGTGGAGTCTGTCAGACCCAATAGAAAATTCCCAAGAAATCATAAAATTCAAAAGAGGGGTTTTTACCCTTCTTATAAACCTATTCGTTAAGTCAATGACATTGAACACTATCTTTCGAAGTTAGAAAGCCTGTCAATCACTTCCGGCATTCCTACCGGAGGTTTCTCCTGCCTGGTCACTGGAAGAAAGTATTCGAGAAAAATCTTTGCGGCATGCGGCAATTCATAGTCTTTCAAGAAAGCGATTGAAATATCCAGAAACAGAGGCTTTTTTCTCAAAGGGATCAAAATCAGGTCTCCTTGAGAAAGTTCCTGTTCAACAGCGGATCTGACAACAAAAGAAACCCCATTATTCAGTAATACCATGTTTTTGATGAATTCCATGTTGTTGCTTTGAGCAATAATGTTGGGTTTGATATGATGGCTATGGAAATTTTCATCCACAAGTTTTCTGGTTCCGGATCCGATCTCTTTCATAATCAGAGGATGCCCTTTCAGATCATTAAAACTGATTTCTCCTTTTGAGATAAGCGGACAGGCTGGCGCTGCAATCAGTACGACCTCTTCCAATAAAAGAGGAACAAATGTGATCTCCGGCTCATTTTCAACTTCAGCCACAATCGCCAAGGAATTTTTAAAGTTCAACAGGCTCCTGGCCATATTCAAAGAACTGCCTTCATCCAACTCTATGATTACATTTGGATATTTATGCTGAAAGGGTGAAAGTAACGCTGTAAAAAATCGTCTTGCATAAGTCTGAGTTGTCGCGATTCGAAGTGAGCCATATTTCAGATTTTTTAACCCGCTTATCATCTCTTCCAACTGCCGTTCCAATTCAAAAATCCGGGATGCATAAATAAAAATTTTTCTCCCTTCATCGGTAATATGAATTTTATGCTTTTTTTTGGTGAAGAGTTTGAGATCATAAAATTCTTCTATCGACTTAATTTGTTTGGAGACAGCGGGTTGAGTTACAGACAGCTTATCAGCAGCGACAGAATAATTCAGGGATCTGGCTACCTCATAAAAAACTCTCAATTGGTTAAGATTAAGCATGATATTCAGCTCTCCGTATATTCGAACCCTCAACATCTTTGAATTTTAAAATCAATACCTCACCATTTGAAAAACCTGGATAGGGTTAACTCTTCACTTCGTATCCGGGTCAAGCCTGGAATGACGGAGTAATAGCGGTTTTGCAATTTGATCCGAGAAATTTGAATATCGAGAATAAAGAGAAAAATTGAGTCACCTGAATTGTATCTTTTTTCATATCTCTGGTGGGAAACATATTAATAAAATATTTTTATATCTGAATGTTAACAATAAATTTCAAGAAATGATAATTGAAAATATGTTATGATAACATGAAATTTAATGAATTGAAATTATATTTTACTAAGCACATTATGCAAACTCAGATTTCTTCTGAATTCAGATTGTCTGTCTAACTATTCAAATTTTTAGCGGAGGCAAAGAAAATGGAAACAAAAATCGAAGCACTAACCGATTTGCGCAGTGCGCTTGCATGGCTTAAATCACAGAGTCTTCTTTTGGAATCCGATGTGGAAGTCAATGGGGATCTGGAGATTACCGGTATCCAAAAGCACCTGGATGGAAGCTTGCCGATTCTCTTCAATAATGTAAAGGGATACCCGCATCTGCGTGCGGTAACGAATCTTTTTGCCAATGCATCGGTGATGAATAAGATGTTCGGGTGGCAGGATGATACGGAAAGAACAAAAGCGCTGGCTCATGCCTTGACTCATCCGATAGCGTGTCAGGAGATCAGCCAAGATGAGGCACCCGTTCAGCAGCATATCATCACGAATGATCTGGACGTGAATAAATGGGTTCTGGCTATTCGACACACTCCTTTGGAAGATGAATTAACCATCGGGAGCGGGCAAAGTGTGGTTATCGGTAAATATTTTAAGGAGGGAACTCACGTAGGCTACAACAGAATGGCTTTCAGATGGGGAAACGTGGGTACATTCAATGCAGCACCAGGTTCTCACATGTGGCAGGTTCAGGTGGAACATTACAATGCACCGGAAGGCATTCCCATCACAATGTGTTTTGGCATTCCGCCTGCGGCAAATCTGATGGCAGGCTCTGGATTTGATTATGTCATTTTGCCCAAAGGGTGTGATGAGCTCGGTATAGCTGGAGCAATACAGGGCAGCCCGCTGCGAATCGTCAAATGCCGGACCATTCCGGATGCCTACACCCTTGCAGACGCAGAGCTTGTTCTGGAAGGTTATTTGAGACCAAAGGATCGCAGATATGAAACTGGCGAGGCGGAAAAAATGGGGAAACAGGGAAAAGCCTGGTTCCATCCCGAGTGGCCCGGATATATGGGAAAGGCTTACAAGGCATCCACATTTCATGTCACGGGGATCACCATGCGAAAGCCGGAAACAAAGCCCATCATTTTTCCTCTTGGAGTTCATACACTTGATGACAGCAACATTGACACGACTGTCCGCGAGGCGGCGATTTTTGAGCTTTGTGAACGATTGCAACCGGGCATCATCAAGGACGTAGCCATACCCTATTGTTTTACAGACTGGGGGGGCTGCGTTATTCAAATAAAGAAACGAAGTAAAATAGAAGAAGGATGGCAGCGCAATTTCCTGGCAGCCATATTGAGCTGTAATCAGGGGATGCGGATCGCTATCGCCGTTGATACGGATGTTGATATCTATAGTATGGATGACATCATGTGGGCGTTAGTCACACGGGTCAACCCTCAAACCGATATTACCAACCCTGTTCCCGGCGGCATAGGCCAGACGTTTATGCCTGCAGAGCGAATGACTGCAGGAGAGAAAGACTGGACCGCATCGAACACCCGGTTTGAAGGCGGTATGGCAATCGATGCAACAATCCCGTTTGGTTATGAAGAGGATTTTCATCGACCCGTTTATCCTGTCAATCAAGTGCCTCTGGAGAAATTCTTCTCTAACGATCAGATAAAAAAAGGAAAAGACTTCATGAGTGGATGGGCCCAAATCCTGTCCAGAACCGGTAGATAGAAGTTTCGGGCTCAGGAGAAACCTTACAGTCGCCACTTCACTTGAATACCGTCATCCTGTTTGAAAGGATATGATTATCAAACGGGCAGGGAAAAAGGAATAAACATTTTATTGTTCGGTTAAGAAGGGAGCCAATATGGAACAGGAAGAAAGCACTTATACAAGCTGGCACTCTTTCAGTGAGACTCATGCCAGACAACGCCCTGAAAAGGTGTTCATCGAGAGCCTTGATCAGGGAAGGCGCATCACCTTTCGCGAAATGAACGAGTGGTGCAGCAAAGTAGCTAATTTCCTGAAACAACGGAATCTAACAAAACACGATAAGGTAACCCTTATCGGAAAAAACTCTCTGGAAACAATGATCATCTATTTCGGAACACTGAAATATGGCGCAATTCTCAATCCGATCTTTTCCGAAGAGAGTGAAGAAAACCTGTATCGTATCATAAACCTAGCACAGCCGACCCTCATTCTCTACGATATCGAACGAAATCTTGACAAAGAAAAGAGGCCGACTTCCGAATGGATTCCATTTTCCGAATTTTTCGATAAGCAGAAAACAAAAGATGAACTTTTTGAACTTTTGAAAGATCAAAGCACGAAATTTGATACTCATCTCGGTGAAGGAACGGACATAGCCGAGATTCTGTATACCTCGGGCACAACCTCGGTACCCAAGGGAATCCTGATATCGCGCGAAGCCCTGTTTTTTATGGCGGATGAGATAAGTGAACGAATTGAAATTACAGATAAAGACAACGTTCTGGAGTATCGGGCCTACAATTGGGCCTCAGCTCAACTGCTCACAATTCTATCTGCCATGATAAAGGGGAATACCTTGTTTTTAGGCAAGAAATTTTCCAGAACCAAGTTTCCGGAATGGCTAAAAAATTTTGATATTACCGTTTCGTCCGGTGTTCCAGCAGTGTTCAGCATGATGATCCATGAGCCTGTCAATCTGAAAAAAGCGGACGTACCATCCTTGCGATTCATCACATCAAGTTCTGCCCCTCTCCCCGAGGAAATTCATCTCAGATTCGAAGAACAATACGGAATCAGGATCAACCAGATGATGGGAATGAGTGAAGCCGGATGGATGGCTGGTAATCCGCCGGCAAATCGAAAGATTGGCTCCGTTGGCCTGCCTCTCAAACACAAGGAAATTTTTTTTCGGAACGAAGATGGCATGAGATGTGGGCCGGGAGAAGTCGGTGAGATGATTGTAAAGGGAAAGTCTATGGGTCTGTGCTATCTCAATCAAGATGGTAGCCGGACAGAATTTTCCAAAGAAGGCTTTGCCACAGGAGATCTCGGTTACATGGATGAGGATGGATATATCTTCATCACCGGAAGAAAGAAGGATCTGATTATCCGGGGCGGGATAAACATATCTCCAATGGAAATCACAACCCGAATGCTGGAGCACCAAGCTTTGTATGAAGCCGTGACCATCGGTGTGCCTGACAAAATATTTGGGGAAGAGGTGATCGGTTTTGCGGTCAGAAAGGAGGAATTTGATATTACGGAAGATGAACTGATTGCGCATTGTAGAAAAAGCCTTCCCGATTTTAAGACCCCGAAAAAGATCATTTTCCTTCCGGAATTACCCCGGAATCAAAATGGGAAAGTGGCTAAAATGGAGCTGATCAGAATACTTGATCAACAATTCAATCAAGTGGCATAAGAAAAAAGGAGCAGATTATGAAAAACCGTCCATGTTCACCTGTCCAGTTCTTACTGTTTCTTCTGATGACAATTCTTCTAACTCATGGAACAGTGTTTTCTGCTGAAAGACCTGAAAAGATACTGATCAGTGGTGGAACCGCAGGAGGCGCTTGGGGTGCTGTCACAGAAGGAGTTGCAGAAGCATTGCGGCAAAGCCTCTCAGGCACAATGGTGTCAACAACACCCGGTACGGATGCCACCAACTTTATGCGCCTGGAAAAAAGTGCATGTGATCTTGCCCTCGGTGTCTCCTCAACGGGTCTTCGGGCAATCGACGGTAAGGACCCTTTCAAGGAAAAAGCAAAAAATATCAGGGGTATTACAGCCTTATTTGAAGAACCCTTTCAATTCGTTATCCTTGACAAGACTGGCATCAAAGACTTTGCTGATATAAAATCTCGGAATTATCCGCTGCGGCATTCGCCGAACAAGAAGGGTAATTTTATGGAAATCCTTTGTGAAGAGGTTTTTCGGCAGTATGGTTTTGACAATAAAGTGCTGGAATCCTGGGGAGGTAAAATATTCTACAACAGTTATAGCGAATCCATTAATCTTCTGAGAAGTGGCAGTCTCGATTCATTGAGCGGCTGCAGTCCGATTCCA